>Ga0181612_109872_pt1 | contig 14063 bp, 7 predicted proteins | sample HoacroProtozoa21_FD_119630 | JGI IMG/M metagenome (GOLD analysis project Ga0181612, IMG submission 119630) | Hoatzin crop microbial communities from Cojedes, Venezuel. Combined Assembly of Gp0051906, Gp0051904, Gp0051908
CTGTTCCAATGCATAAGAACTCTTTCAGTAAAGAAATCTTTCCTGATATCCGATCTAAACCTCCTCTGATACAACTTGTGTCAATTTCTTCTTGTCCTATCACTAGTTACTTGGGAGCAGAGACCAACACCTGCCTCACTACAACTTCCGTTCAGGTAGTTTTAGACAGCAACAAGGTCTCCCCTCAGCCTCCTCTTCTCCAGACTAAACAACACCAGTTTCCTCAGCAGCTCCTCCTCATTTCCCAGGTGGCCTATGAAAGTTATCTGGAAGAAGGGCAACAGTGTCTAAAGGCTTGCTGTGCAAACGGATGATTGTGTTAGCCAGATTTGTGCGTGTCTGTTTCTGGAAACACTTGTCAGAGGAGAGATAGAGTTTACTTTTGTAACAAAATCAGATCTTTTTCTGTAACCCAGAAGCAGTGCTTCAAATACTTCTTGCTTATTTTAAAGGATTGGTGATCACTACCTCCTGCTCTTAGCTGTGGACAGAAATTGGGTTCAAAGATAGCAACAATCTATTCATACCCCAAAAGCTGCTGTCACAAAGGTGTGAAGAAGCTCTGAATGACCCAGCAGGGCCCTTACAACCATGTTGCCCCTTTGCAAGTCATCCTTCTTTCCCTGGAAGACAACAAACCATAGAGTCTTTACACAAAATTTCATGCACTGAATAGCATGATCCAGAGTCATGGTACCCCCAAGGGCAGTACCAAAGTCTCAGGTGCCAAGGGCAGCTTCTTTGTACTCAGTACGTGCCTGTTTGCTGGTAAGCAAGGCTGTGTTGTATGGCTCACCTGAGCAACATGGCGAATGCTGTGAGACTTGGCAAGTTGACTGTTTTGTGCTGTTTGAATCCTAAAGCACTGTGGTTTGGCTGACAGTTACTGGTACATCTGTAAATTGCTTGATGTACATTGATCTGTCCTATCTGAAGAGACAAAAGTAAACATCAGACCTGAAAATCTAGTCAGATTTGATATTCTGGCACATGAACCTTTACGTGATATTTATAGGTGCTCCTTGGAGATCATGGAAATACTATACTGTAACATGCCAGACTGATATTAAACAAAATTTCTGCTTCTACAGCTGATGTGGCCTTTACTCATTCCACTCAGCAAGTTACTGGGAATACTTCAATGCAAATAAAGGTCTTTATTGCTAAGTCTACTTTTTTGTTCTGTTTTAAAAAACTCTCTCTGGCAATATCTATGAAACTTTAGGAAACTGGTTCCCAAGGAATCACATCCTGGACACAGCACAGTTAAGATTAGTGCGACACTCATGTTAAAGTTATCTTGGTTTGACTTTAGAGCCGCACCTCCCTGACAACCTCTCAATTCTGGAACAAGCGACGTGTTTCTGCATTCTGTGAGAGCCTGGATTATTTTTAATCTTCTGGCCATGTAACAAAGATCAATTTATAGTCTCACAGAGATAGTAAGAACAAGGGTTTGGGAGCCGGCAAAAAGGGAATTAGCTGTTGCTGGTTAGTAGATATTATTATTTCTGAAAAGAAGAAACTTTTCAGGGCAACTTCTACTTTCTTGCACTGCTTGCTTCATTTTGGAGAAAATGTAGTGTGAACTGACATAGATGTATGAACTGCAGTGGACCCATGTTTACCTAGGCCAGCAGAGATATTTGATCACTACGTTACAAGTTGTGCAATCCCTTACAGCTCTGTACAAGGGCTGTGTACTAAAAAACTACAGAAAATTATGAGAAGAAAGCTTTCTTTTATTTTCCTTGTTATAGTTTTATATATACTACCATGAATTATGCCAATGTCTTTGTTCCCAAATTATCTTAACCTGGAACACCATTTTGCTTGTAATTTTGAGATACATAGTTCGTTAATACTTCCAATATTATGCAAGGCTTCCAGTGAAAATAGCAGGAAGGTTAGAGTTTGAGCAAACTTATGATCTGTGCTTCCCATAATATTCAGCAATATACGTTTTAAAATTCTCTATTCATTCAGGTTGCAGACCCATCAGTTCAAATGTTTACCAGAAGCCACCACAAGAATATAGCAGAGACATGCATACTGAATCTGTATACATTTCAAAAGTCATAAAAAACAGTGATCAGAATTTTTTCTAGTTCTACTTATATCTTACTTGAGCCTTACTTCATAAAGCGCAATTCCTAACACTTACAAGGAATACAGTACAATTGTTTCCTCAATTTTGGCAGATAAGAAGTAAGAACCACAGAGTTTTGTATTATTTCCAACCAAAAGAGTCAAATGGCCTAAGCTTACCCAAAGTTTCACAAACAGTTTTGCAAGAAACTACGTCAGGGAATTTTTACAAAATGCTGGTAACATCCAGAATTTCATATGCCTGAACTTAAAGATTTTCTAAGTTTTTTGTTTGTTTTACACAACCTCCATCATGTTTGTTTTCTTACCCCTGTAAGCACCACCAGGATTTTTTAGACTGGATCGCTTTCCAGGAACTACAATGAAGAATTTTAACTCAGAGCAGAGAATGGACTTTTTCTTTGGAAAATGTCATTCCTGGAGAGTGCTCCTTCCTGGTGAGTCCCACAGGACCAGTCAGAGGAAGGACTGAGATGAGGTGGTGCTCAGCAGGCAGCTCCCAGGGCAGGTCCCCTGGCTGCTGTTTCAGACCACATAGGTCCTTTTCAGTTCTTGAAGAGACACAAAAGACATTTAAAAGTGTGGCATGTCACCAGGCTATACTTGACTTTCTGTGGGCATTTACTCAAGTTCTCCAGGTCCATCTTGGCTTATCTCTGTCCCCATAGAGGAGCCCAGTTGCCTGGAGTGGTGGGACAAGGCTCTGCCCTGCTCTGACTGAGAACCCACACACTGTAAGCAGGGGTGATGGGAGGTTCACTTCCAAAGTGCACTCCTGATCTGAACTAATCCTGTCCGTGATCCTATGAAAATGCTCATGGAGATGCACCCTTAGTGGGACGATCTGCTACAAATGCAAAACAGATGCTAAGGCTTGAGAAACATATATATATATATATAAAGAAGAAAAGTGATATTTTCAAAACCACAGGCAGTAGCATGAAGGAACTGGACCAGGATTTGCTGATTTCCTCTCCATTGTTTTATCTATACTGCTCCTTCTTGAATTTAATCTTAAATCTTGACAATTCGTAGTCTTTCCTGGACATCTTTTATCCCATGGTTAGCACTCTGTAATGCTAAAGGTTTGACTATCAAACATCCCAGTTACAGGCAGTTATCTCACATCAGTGAAATGGTGAAGTTCCTATTCCCTGAACACATGTAAACTTTCATTTTCCCTCTCCAACAAAACCAGGATTACCTTCTCTTCCCCTTCCCCTGGTACTTTGCTTCCTGGGGCCCATGTGGCTTTCTTGGCCTGCCTTACCTACTGCACTCAAATCTGAAGACAGATGGATGTTCAATATGAGCTTTATGGTAAGTAGTACCCCCTTCCCACTAAAATACTGCAGATTTCTGTGGTAATTCTACTTCTAGAGTTGTCAGAAGTATGCAAAAGCCAGGCTTGTTACATGTGGACACAATTTAAATGGATAACAATCCAGTAGGGAGTTAATTTTTATAAAGGCAGAATTTTATTGAGAAATGGTATGGTCCAGGATCAGAACCTCCTATAAACATGTGAGTTTTCTCATGTGGAGGTCAGTATAATCTTAGGACACTGAAAGCAATAGCCCTTAATCTCTCACCTTGTCTCTAACAGTTCAGTTATCACTAGTCACATTTTAAGACCCTCTTCGACAGCTCTGACAAGAGCTCTTGGTGGCTTTGACTTCAGTCTGGTCCAGAAAACTTTCGTTGAATGATCCTTTACACATTTCGTGGAATGAACATTTCAAAGATCTGTGGCTGCAGCAAAAGGTGCAGGCTTGATGTTCTCTAACTGGAGTGAAAAACCCGTCTCCACAAGCGACACATCACCTCAGAAGCTGCTTGTTCCCTGTCAGATGAATCACTTTTCCCCCAGATCATCAGAAAAAATGATCACCCCCTACCAGCGCAGATCCGTGTAGACCAAGTTTCTCTACCTGCCCTCCAAGTTATCCAACCTGTCAACTGCACATGTGTATTAGTTCAGTCCTGCACCTGATGCCAAGGCATATGTATTTTGGCACTGTAGGGTACACCACCCATCTATGTGGCTCCCACTATAAAACCAGCATGCCACTGTGGGAGCTGACTGGGAGGAATCTGTGCAAGCAGCATCTCCTACTTTTGTATTAAAGGAGCATGTCCAGGAATTCAGAGATGGCTGGAGCCTAGCAGAACTGAGATCCATGCTTGTCCCCAGCCCCATCTCCTCCTGCTCTCTGGCAGCAAGGCTCAAGCAAATCTCTGAGAAAGGATGTTTCAGAATCTGATTAAAACAACAATCCATTTGCCTTCAGTCCTGGCAATGGCGTTGCTCTTCATTGCTCTATGCATATGAGCTGCAAGGATGACAGCTCTGGAATTTTCTTATAAAGCAAACATCCTTCATTTTGCCTCTGACAGCAGGCAATCCAGGGCCAGTAAATGACTGGCAAATGCCTGCTATATTCATCTCTTCAAGTATTTTGGCTTTTCTTTACTTTTAATTTGCCTGGAGGCAGACATTTGAGATAACAAATGTTATGGTGATATTATCAGTCATCTGCATGTCAGAGAAAGCCAGGAAAATGCCTGTTGAGCAGACCTCTTGGGTTTTTGGTTTTAACTGCTCTAAGGCAAATCCATTCCTTTGTCAAAGCTCTGCTCCAAAAATGAGAAGATATAATGGAACTTGTTTCTACCCTCTGATTGAGAAGAACTGTATTTTCCTGCTGATAGAGCACAAGTTCCCTACTTGCTCTTTGAAATCCCTCAAGGATAAGTGTACTAGAGCAGTCCTTTGCCAGACCCTGTCACATTTTTTCTTGCTGGTAAGCAATGTCAGAGCACGTCTACCACCAGGAAACATCCCTGTGATTCTCTGGAGAGAGATGTGATTTTCTTGCTCTTGAGTAACTGGGGAGGCCCTAATAAACCCTGTTAAAAGTGATCTTTACCCTCCCATGAAAGACACTGCTTAGCTTTCTTGGGTTCAGTTATAAAGTTTGCTTACTGAGGTGGAGGGATCCCAATGTCAAGGATCATGAATGAGTAGGCTCAGAGCTCTATCTCACAGAGCTGAACTATCTGCAAGAGGGCCAAGTAGATTTATTGGCTCTTTAGAAAAGATGCTACCAGGAAGATGTTGGCTTGGGAATTATTACTCTGCATTCATTTGTTTTTCCAGAGAAATCCGAGATGGAAAAACCAAATGTAGCTTTGGAAACAAACTGGGATCTGCCCTTATTCAGTATACTGGTGATGATAGACCAGTTTGTCCAGTTAGTTTAATGAAACCTAACATCCCTTGTACTAGAGAAGCTTATTCATCATACTTTGAAAATAATTTGTATCTGAGGATCTTTAACTACTTTACTGACATCAGGCCTGTGGGAAGATAAATAGTTACATCCATGAAATAACCATTATTCCAAAGAAGCAATGCAGATACAGGCATTTGTTGAGTCTGCAGTCCTGACGGATCTGAGCACAGGAAAAAAAAAGGCTTCTGCATGTGTATTTACAGTTTTCCCATAATTTCCTAACATCTCTGAATCACGTGGTAGCAAAGATTTCTCTCTTCCATCACCTTGACATTACAGAAGGCTATTTTGCTAGAAATTAAGAACTTGGTGCTTTGCACCACATATCTCCTGACCAGCCATGGGCAAGGTATCTAGACTACTGTGGTCTCTTTCCCCATGTGGAAAATGAGCATACTTCCTAAAGTATAGTTAAGCATTCAGATACTACAGAGACTGAGCTCATGCAGATACCTGTGCAGTAGAAGAAACACATGTGAAAGAGAAAGCTGACCTTGAAGACAATCCTTGAACAGAGATCACAAATGGTAACCTTCCATGTAAACTGTTACTGGGTGAATCTTGTGGTTTGTTTCCCAAAGGCAGCTTTTTCAGCTTTGACACACCTGTTTCTAAGTATAGTCAATTTATGAAAACAAGCAAGCATTTCTGCAAGCTTTGAAGATGCACAAATTACTTCTACCAGCACAAACAGCATTTCCTTATCCCTGTTGCCAGTAGGTGTGTGAAACTTCTTTCCACCCATCGTGTTCAGATGCAACTGTTGAGAATATCAGATGACTACGTAGGACAACATCTTTCACATTCCAAAAATTTTCACTGAGCTCAAAGAAAGTGTTAGTATTGGAATAAAGAGCCTTTCTTTTTGGATCTTCCAAAGGCAAGAAGAATAGGCTGCCTCCTTAAACACGGTAGAGCCAAAAAAGGTAAGCTGTATGACACACAAGCACAGTTTTGCCTACGTGCTTTCATCACTGCTGATGTGGTAACATTAAGGATTTGTTCCGTGTAGGTGAACTCCCCCTTCCAAATGTCTCCAGGCTTTTGAGCAATTTTGTTTTCTGGAGTTGAAGTGTACCTGTCTCACAGTGAGTAAGCTTCAAGGGCTGGGAATATAATTGTGTATTTTCTACATCATTGTGGCAGCATTGCTGGGGCAAAACAAAGTGGCTGAAAAATGCTTTTCTTTGTTTGATTTTAAAGGAGTTTGAACTAACAAGAAAATCTGAATTAAGTACCTTATTTAAACTGTGAAAGTTTGTATTTCTTGTGAAAATCTGGGTAGAGGTTTGGTCCATTTGATAGTGTTACATTTCAGGTACCAAGATACAGTTTCTAACTAAAATGAATTCTAATTTAAGATTTTATTTCCATTTTTTATATAAAATCAGAAAAAATGTTAAAATCAGTTTTAATAAACAAATTTTCATGTTGAAATTTTGTCTCAAAGTATCATCTAACTCCAGGGCTAGGCAAAAAAAGAAATAGAAAGCTTAAAGTTGCAAACCACTGCTGTGACAAGAAAGTAGTCTTTTGCCACTGCTGAGATTTGCAATATCACCTAGATGCATACTGCCAACAGGGCAGAGATATACTTTCCCGCTACACATCAGATACTGACCATTGCTGAAAACAGAGTTTGGTGTTAAAGAGCTAACATCTGACAATGAAAACACATTCTTGGGGCTGAATTGCTAGAAATACAGGTAAAAAGAAATTCAGGTTTTCGTTACTCTAAAGCTAGTTGTTATTACTTATCATTTCTCTTGGACTGGACACTTTTTCTCTGATATTGTAGTATCAAATACCCACAAAGCAATCTTCCACTAAGATGTGTTTTATTAGATAATAAACAGTGCATTTCCCTGGACTTGTCACCTGGAATTCAGAAAAAGGGCTATGCAAACATGCAGCAGGAAAAATAAGAGAGGCAAGCAAGGAAACTTCAATTAAGATTAAGAAGATAATAGCTGGAGTGGCTGCCTTGGCAGCCATGCATTTCCTTTAACATTTTCTGTGTAGTTCATTTCTGTGAGATGAATACAGTGATGGAAGTTAAGAGGGGATGAATGATGAAACAGAGAGATTTTCATAAAAACAGTCTCGTTCATGCTTTTGGGGATTTTTTTTAATTAACATTATCTTATTCTTTGTTAGTTATGATAACAGACAAGTATCCCACACCCAGTAAAAGAGGTTGGGGTGAAAATTCACACACCTGAGAGGGTCCTTGTTGTCTACATACAGGTAGTCTCTGTTGGTGGCACCTGGGATTTTCTTCCTGAGGTTTCTGGGCTGTACAGGAAGGAAGGGAGGTCTCATGGAGAGGGGAAGGGAATCTGCAAATAACTCTAGCTGCCTGGAGAAGAAAGGTCCCTTCCCCACAAAATGGTTATGAATTTCAAACACAATCGTCTTCAGACAAAATATGGAAACAGGCTGAGAGGAGAAACAAAAACAAGGTGTCGCCTGCACCTCATTTCCCAGACAGCATCCCTCATCACCCATGATTGCTTTCCCCTTTTGGCTCTATTCATCTCTTTCAGCACAATGGCACAGCTCGTGATGGAGCTGGGAAAAACACCCATCCTAGCCTAGCCCACAGCCTGGTATGAGATGTGAGTTTGAACCCCTGAGGCAAGGAAGCCATGGATCCGGGGGCTCGCAGGTCTCGGAGTTGGCTCACCAGGTGATTATTACATGCAAAAGGCAGCACTTAGTTTCACCATTTTTTCCATTGAAAAAGCTGCCTGCCAGAAGTGCTAGGTGGGAGCCTTGTAAGATGCACGCAGGCAAATGGAGGCTGAGCCCTAATGTCATAAGACAAATGTGATGGGAATTCAGGCGTCTAAATTCCCCGTATGAAAAGAGGCACTTCCCTTTTCTCTCCTACCTGACCTATGATGCGTGCACATGGTTTTCAGGGAGAGAGTAGGAAAAATACATTTTAAAGGCTAAGCAGCTAGATTCCACTCTTCTGCACGCTTAGAATTAAACGAGGGGCCTTATGTGCTCCCAACTGTATTCAAGAATGTGGAAGATAAGATGAAAACAAGCTATTTCAGCTCCTTTTTCCCCTTTCATTAATTTATATTTAAATGGTGGCATTTTTACCTGATGTGTGTAGCTGTATTCATGTATGCAGACACAAATGTGTACATGAGTACAGTTACAAATGTTAAAGAAATAAACCAGTGAGGGTCTAGGAGACTGGAAGGGAGATACGTAGAAGGTCGAAAGCGTTAACTAAGAAATCTCACGATTAGGATGGTAGCCAGAGGAGATGTTGGCCAAGTGAAATAAAGGGTGGATTACCCTTCAATGAAGTCATGGAGCTAGACATACTATAGCCTTGTTCTGGACTGGGAGACAAACGAAGACTATTGCTACCCTAGAGAGACCGCCAACCGTCCTCAAGGAACACTAGGAGAACTATGAACTCTAACATGGGCCTATATGCCAAAATTTGAGAGCCTTTCTGTAAGGCAGGCTGACACCTCAGATCTTTTATCTCATACACTGCTTCAAAATTTTCCCTTGCAGAGGTGCTGGGTCTTATTCAGGTCCCTTTTCAAGCATGACTGCTTTGCATAGCACTGGTGTGGTGGACCTACACCTTGCTACTCAGAAAGAGCTTCAAGAGCTTGAAGGGTTATCTGTGCTTACATAGGGGTCGTGTCAGTCTTGGGAACAGGGTCTGTGAGGGGAAGGGACAAATTGCCTCTGAGTACTTCCTTTCCTTTTGAATTCAGTGTGATTTTCTTTTTTTTCTTGCCCAGAGAAACAGTAAGGCTGAAGGGCCAGCTCACAGGAAAAAGGAGGTGCATGTTGGTGCAGCTATCAGCATGGGATGGGGCCCTGCTACTTGCACCGTGCTACAAGGAGTTTGTCCGGTTGGCACACTAGATTGGGATATTTCTCTGCCATTCCTTTTGATGCAAGAAATTCATGTAACCTGTGACCACTTGTCTTTATTGCCAGAGACCATGTCTTTCTGTCTTGTTTCATCTAAAACAGCCCATTATTTTTCAGTTCCTCTCTTTCTGAAGGCATGGTCTACAGTAAGTGACCCACTGCTTGTTTTTGCAGAACTCTGCAGGGAAGAGGGCCAAGGATACCTCAATGTTTACATACTGGGATGTAATGGCCTCATGTTGCCTGCAGACATATTCATATCAGTGCAAGTGCAAGGGCAGATCTTGTTCATGAGTGGTATTTGCGAGCTCTTGTTATACATACACACATTTCCAAGCTGTGCTAGATTTGCCACAAGCTGTTTACAAGAGATTAAGACCATGGTGAATCAGCCCTACTATGCAAGTCTTGCTCTGCTTCCCCTCTTCTGGCTGATGCTTCTTGGTTGCCTATTCTGTGTGAGGCAGGAACATCACAGGACACGGGCAGTGCTTAGCGGCAAAACGCATTATCTAGCAAAACACTGGATGCACAGGACTTCTGGACGGTGGACTGCAGAGATCAACCCACAACTGTGGGCTGACCCTAGTATTTGAAGACAAACACATGCCGAAGTGATGTGTTGGAATATGATCTGAAAGGTTAATCCTCGAAGTTGCTACCAGTGACTTCATGTTGACCTTAATAGTAGGAACACTCAAACACTTGAACACCTAGGCGTAAAATGTGGCATTTTAAACACCCTTTTTTTTTTTAAGGTATTTGATCTGTGAGTGGTAAAATCAGAGCCTCAGCACTCGACTTGGAACACAGGCCCGAGGCATTCACTGAGAGGCATGATAAAAAAACTACTCATGTATGTATTTTAACTTTAAATAAATCAGTGTGATAATCTGGGATCAGGTGGGATTCTGCAGCTGGAAGAAAAGGACAAAGGCAGGTCATTAGTTATACTTTTAATAAACCAATTTGTTAATTAGGGATCAGGTGGGATTTTCCAGCATGAATCAGAGGACAAAGAAAGCTCATTAGCTGTATTTTAAATTGATCAATGTTTTAGTTGGTATGGGATTCTCCTGGAAATATAGCACAGGGCAAAATGGAACAGATACTAAAAACTGACACTTGAAAATATGCTTGATGTAAGAAATAAATGTTTCATACTTACTTAGTGCATCTATATTTCCTAGGCACCCCTTAGCACAAAACCAGTGTGGTCAGTCTGCAACTCTTGGAAGATTCGATGAAACAAAGAGAGAAGACCTGTAATACATTCAAGGAAATAAAGAGGAAAGGTTATTTCAGCTTTGTGTGGCTCACCATGCCTAGAAAATTGTTTTCAAAACATTACAGCATTCAAAATCAATGGACATGTCTGAAGACTTGGGTGCTAGTCTTCTACCTGAATGCCACAAGAGACATCTCCAAGGTATGATAATGTCTGCCAGGTGTCCACTGCAATAATATTCACTAGGCACTGAACGTTTCTTCCCTGTGGCATATCAGGACAGCATTTATTTGTTCTGCAGATCTCCCTGTCCACCTCTCACTTGTACAAGATTGTGCAACCCTGGTGATCACCACTGGCACACAGCTGACTCCATACAGGTCCTGTTGAGGCTGACATGACTCTATAGCAAGCATCATTTGTTTGTGGACTTGTGTTGATGCAGCATCTGAAAGAAAAACATTATCTGAGTAAGAAAGTGAGACAAACAGGTTAAAAAGGATGATGTTCAAGTGACCAAATCTGGCAACATTCAGCCTATTTACTCTTTGATGCTACAGTGGAGGACAGAAATTCAAAGTCATCAACACATATGAAGGAAATCCAAGCACTACAGGAAGCAAAATTACTTCATCATAAGGAGTACCCATTTGTTCTCTGGTGTGCCACACATTAAAAGGAGCTCTTTGAGACGGCTTTTCTTCTGCTGCTTTTCTCCTTGCCTTGTTTCAGTTTTGTCCTACATGCACTTCACAGAGGGAGGCTTGCTTACTGCTGATGGACAATAATCCATCTTGCAAGACTAATATTTCCTGAGGGCGCATCTTCTCGTGCCGCCTGCACAACAAGATGCACATGATAATTACCTCCTAGGAAGGCAACAGCTTGTCAGTGTCCCTGTCACATCTGCCCATGGCTAATAGGTGTGCAGTATTTGGAGTGAATTTAAAAACCTTCCCCTTTCAAAGGCCAGAAGATCAAAAGTTCAAATCTCATTGGGAATTGTCAAAAACGCCTACACCACCTCTCACTGCCCCAGCAGGCTCCTCGTGTGTGATAGCAAGGAATTGGCAGCAGCTAACTTGCTGGTGCTGATGTTTCAACACACATATAAAACTGGAGACCTAGTCAGCTGTAGCAAGAAATAATAAAGATACTGAGTTTACATTCAGTCTTCAATAATTTCCTCAAAGGGTCTTCCGTTTATTTTCTCACCTCCACATGAGGCTCAGTTTTAAGAACCTTGCTGCCAAAAGGGTGATTTACCCTATGGCTTAGACAGACTGCTGTGATGGATAGTGGATACTGTTTCAACAAAGAAACAGTGCCTTGAGTTTTAATCAGCTATGTAAACTAATAGATCCTTCTTCAAAATATTTTTGACCCTTCCTTTGCAAGCAGATTCTCAACAACTAATAAAAAAACACATCATATATATGACTTACAATGCTACTCTTCTCATAAGAGGAGAGTCATGCAGAGTCCAAGCACAGCAGTGTCTTCAGCAGTTCAAAAGTCAGCAGTAAGATTCAGTCTGTGCTGAAACCTGACCCATAAGGTCAAAGACAAAGAGCAGTTTCATTTTCCAGATTTTTCAATAGAAACATGAAAGTCATTTTAAGTTTCAAGAATGCAAATAAAGAGCATAAGATTAGTATTTCAAGGCAGGGGGGTTTTTTCTTGCAGCAGTAACTTAAACAACAGTTCATTTTTTCAGCTGAAGATCCACAATCCATTGCCCAATCATAAAAGGTTGTTTCGAGAAAAAATTCAGTAGCTTATTTAAAAATAATTTTATGTAAGTAACCTTCAAAAAAAAAGACAAGAACAGGAGAAGAGGTGCCCTTGGACCTCAAGAGAAGGCCAGTTTCTTGAAAGTACCGAACAGGTTTTAACAAATGCAGACAATCCTTTAGTTCTTACCCAGCCACGTTAGCTTGCTCTCCTCCTCTGGGGGAAGTACAACAGCCCTGGAAATGGGAGACACTGAATTGCAGTCACAGTTCAGAAAAACATCCGTCAGTGAAACACTGAAGTATGTATTTGAGTGCTATTAGCATAATTGGGACAGAAGTGTATGATTGAAGTTAAGATTCTTTAAGATAAATGGATTAATGCAGATGTTTATGTAATTTTAAGGATCAAAGACAGCAAGCTTAATCAATTGGTCTAAATTTACATGCAAGTTTTATAGTAAACAACCATTTCTGATCTCACAAGTCCCAATTTCATCCCCTCAAATGCCTAAAACCTCGTCATTCCCCTCGCTCCAGTATTCACTCTCTCCCTATTTTCTGCATATTCCTGTGATGCCTTTTGGAAACTCACACAGGGGAACAACAGGGCTGCCTAGGCTCGGCTTGAGCAGGGGGCTGGGCTGAGATGGCCAAAAACTTCTTTACTGAAAACAGTTGGTCAAGGTGATTTCTGGACACTGGCAAGCTTAGCCACTAAAGTTATGTGCCTGGCTGTACTACAAAGTCATAGAAGAATCAGTGACTGAATCTTTGTGCCTCTTGTTCTGCATACACTGTGCCTAATCCGATGCTGGCTGCAAACAGTAGGAAGCTCCCACAACAGCTAACCAAACCCCCACAGAAAAGCCCAACTCAACATGATCCTACTAGTTAATTCACAAAAATTTCCTCTTCTTCTTTGCAGTCTGTGATTCAGATATACAAATCAAAGCCATTGATCTTCAAAATGCTAAAATGCCAGACACCTTATGAGCAAGTATCCAGTTTCACTCCCTTCAGAATCCACCAGAGAAAGATGAACACACTCCAGCACACTCTGGGCCCCAGTCCAACTTTATCCCAGTCTTCAACTTGATATCAAATTCAGTGATGTGAAGCTCTGCTGGATGGCTTCAAATTTGCCTCCAGACTGTTGCTAATTGGGAGGACGGTCTTTCTTTGTTCTTTCTGCAGTGTCAGAGTCACACTGGCAGAATGCTGGCAGTGGAAGTTGCCACTTTGGGAAGAGTTTTGATTAAAATATGCATTGCTTTGATCAGTACCTTCCCTGTAGTATAAGATAAACACGATCAGCAGTTTTGGTTGGTGTTCATTCCTAAGGCACATGCTGTGAAGGTACTGTGCTACACTAAGCAAAAGCTTAAAAGGAAATTGTTGTAGCCAACTGGGACTTGGAATTTTCCTGAAACCAGAAATCTTACAATCTAAAATGAAGGGAAAGCAGCACTGCCTTTCCCCCTCTGCCAGTAGGGTCTTTCACAACCACAAGCCCATGAGGTTAGGGTTGAGATCTTTTGCGACAAGGCATGTATGTCAGAGGAGGAAAGGTATGAGAGCATGTTCCATAACTAATGTAATGCTTTATGTCTTTTCATTCAACACCAGTAATACCACAGAAGTACACTTCCCTTCAGTTCGTGAATCTTGTTTGAATCTCACAGCTGGGGCCTGCAGTTGTCTGAAGTGTAGCCATGGTCTTTATGTGAAGACATTTTAACACTACTTTTTCCTCTTTTTTTTTGTTTTTTCTTGTGAAGC
>Ga0181612_128341_pt1 | contig 14063 bp, 8 predicted proteins | sample HoacroProtozoa21_FD_119630 | JGI IMG/M metagenome (GOLD analysis project Ga0181612, IMG submission 119630) | Hoatzin crop microbial communities from Cojedes, Venezuel. Combined Assembly of Gp0051906, Gp0051904, Gp0051908
ATTGTATTGCTGCGAATGCACTGAAGAACAAACTGAATATTCATCTATAAAAAAATTGCTACTTATTGTAAATGGAAAAAACTCAAGTACAGAAAGACAGGAATCATCAGCACAAGTGCTATTTTGCGGAAAGTATTTTAATCATTATGCATCCAGGGATATGAAGGTGCTGTAATTTCACTTCAATTAAATGTCATGGGCTAGCACATTTTTTACTCATCATTTAAAATCCTAATGCATACTTTATTTCTTGGTCCAAAAGGACAAAAAAGGGAGGGTGGGGTGTCATTCTAAGAGGCTGACATTTGCAGAAGAGCAGCACGATTTTTAACTTTATAAGCAAGCACATGTCAGAATCCTGATTATACTTTCCAACCTTGAGCCCAGTATTCTCTGAACTGAAAAACGAATTTGCCATTTCTGACTTCGTAATACTCTTCCATTGAGTGTGCTTCAGTCCCATCGTGGGAAAAGAACAAATAAACCAACCTTCTTTTTAAGCAGAATGGTAATTTGGTTTCTCTGACTAGTTTATTTCTTGCTAACTGTGAGGCTGACAATATCAAGAGTAATTAAGTTTCTAATGTGTAGCCTTAGTCACCAGAGATTTGATGGACACTAGGATCCATTCTCATACAGGTTAACAAACAGCAATCAACTGAAAGCTGTTGTAAATCTTACTGAGAGTGATTTGCTTTGGTGACCTAGGAGAGCAGGCCCTATTTCTGAGATTTGAAAGGCAAAAGTGACAAGGATACTGAGGCTACTGAATTTTTCTAGCCCCTTCATTACTTGCTCAGGTGCTACAACAAAGTACAAAGGAATGGTAAGATAGTGAGTGATGGAAATAATGACACCAATATCAACTGGAACAATGACATTGAGGTTTATCATCACCAGGGAGAGAACAAATGAAAAACAAGGGGAACAGAACAGCAAATGGAATAGGCAAGATGAGAAAAGAAAATTACAAACATGAACACCTTGTACAGTTGTGGGGAAAGACACAAAAAGGTGATAAAAGAGGTAAAGATAGTGGACAATGAATATTATTTCTCCTTTTTCTTCTAATTCCAGCTGCTACCTCTCTGACTTCTGTATGTTCTGTGACTATTTCATGCCGGTTTTTCTACTACCTTTGCCTTTTTGCTACTCCATTATTTGTAGGTGAATGAAATGCCCCTTGGTGCATGGACCAGTTTTGCCTATAGCATCATTTGAAAGAAGTGTACAATGCAGCAGATTAAAACCAAAACTAACTTCAGCGCTGCCTCTGCCCTGCTCATTTTTTTTTTGGTTTTCTGATTACAAAACATCATTCACTCTCCAGATGAAAAACAGGCTTAGAATAATACGGGAAATATGCAAAATAGCAAATTCTGTTGAAAGTGAGGACACCAGCTGCAATAATAATGAATACAATTCTGCAGATAATATTTTGATGGAAATAGGTGCAGTCAAATTATCCACTGCAGATGAATAAGAATGAATCATCAGAATGTTCTAATTCTGCCACAAGAGTGAAACGGTGAGATAAATATTTTAAAGATATTAGCTACTTTAAATAATTAGTAGTCATTAACGGAGTTATTAAATAGTCAAGTTTCTTTTAAAGGTCTTGCCTAGATCTGCAGTTCCTTCAGGGCAAAAATCTTGTGGAAGAAAAAGCTTCAAACTCCTAAACATCTCACAATTTTGCCATATACAATTTGTCTTAGTAACAATAGAACATAGGTAAGAGAAAACAAAATACTAACATGTAGGTACAGTTGGAGTTGAGAAACAAAAATGGTTTGCATTGTTTTAGCTATGCATTGGAAAGCCAGAAAATACCTGAATAGGTTTCAGCTGCTGCAGACAGGGTTCTTCAAGGAGTGTGGATGCTCCCGGAGGCTGGTTGGAGCAGGAGGATATGAATGCACTATCACTTTGAAAACAAATAAAATATTTTGTGATGTTACTTGAGAATGTTCTGTTCACAAAAGAGCTTGAGGACCAGTGTGGATAAATGTTCCTTAGCCACTGCAAGGAGAAGTGAGGAGCCATAATACTGGCGGAGATTAAGAGGCCTCATCTAACAGTCCTGCTTGTTGTTCTATGAAGATAAAAACCTCTGTATGTAAGATTTTCTTCATTAAATGTAGCATAGGATAGATTCCGCAATCATTACTCATGCTGAGCGGTAGTTTACCATGTGAACATGTTCACTGAGTTCAATAGCTGCATTGAAATGTGTTTTGTGATGGGAATGCCTTTCAGTGAATGACCCAAAAACAAGTCAAGGGTCCATGGGATGGAGCCCAGGAATGGCTTAAGGGAATAAGATAATTATCTGTAAGCGTATTGGTGGAAAAAAATAAATTAACCCTTTAATGCTGTCAATCCCGGAAAGTACTCAATTCAGAAATCTCCTACTAGGCTAATACATATGCTAGCATAAATTGGATCAGTGAGGTGTTAAATGTTTGAGATGAAGGTGAAGTGAGTCAGCAATGTAGCTTTATCTCACCCATACCTGAAAATGCAGATCTAGCCTCATTCGGCAACTTACTTTCCTGCAGTACAAAAAAAAATGTTTGTAAAATTAAAGAAACACATGAATGGAACACTGAAAAATTAACATCATCATGCTGATAGCTGCTTGAAATATTAGATGAACGTTATGTGCATTGACAAGGCAGGATATTCTTCTTCAAAATGCTTTTTAGCACAATTTTTTTTAAGTCAGTCTAACAGTCAGTGAACAAATTAAGGAATACAATTCAATAAAATCTGCCATTTTCATAAAACACGCAGCTGCAATGTGTTGATGAATCTATCTTGATCTGCACAAAATGTGTGAATGAGATTTGAGAATGAATAGGAATAGCACACGCTTTTGTATAAACACCTTTAGCTGACCTCTGTCTTATGAAATTGCACCACTGGTTAAAGACCTTTTTCAAGTACAGAGTACAGGCATCCACCAAAAATGTGTCAAGAGAAAGACTTGTCTAAGTTAATTTCTTAGGGTTTTTCACTGAGCAAACTTTTTAAATTCAGGTCAGCATAGCACTGATACGGAGTTTAGCAAAGTGCAACACCTATGTTAGGTTCAAATAGAGGTTATTGATTTTTAGTTTCAAAGTAAGACCTGGAATTTAAAATCCATGTGTGCAAACCCAAAATTCAGTGCTAGTATAAAATTTAGCAAAGAGTAAAATGCCAAATGTAACAGCTATTTCTCAGCTCATGTAGACAGCTGGGGCGAGAGGTTGTGTAGAAAGTTCCCGTTATCCTCCTAGAAAATTAGCAAGAAGCATTGTCTGTTCCTAATTTTGAAATAAGCTGCAAAATGAAAGCTAACCAGTGTCTGCCAATGAGGAGCGTAATTTTGAAGAGCAATTACAATCAGTGACTCTTTGCTTCAAGATACTAGTTTGCAAATAGTTGTGGTCTGGCATGCTTTCAGGCCAACGATTCTGGCTGCTTGCTGAACGCGGTGAGTTCAGCCCCGTCGACAGCAAGCTGCAGCCAGCTCTCCTATCACTGCGGGGTTCAGCAGCGTGACGGTAGGTTTCCATAAAGCCCGAGATGCACTTTTACCATTTGAAATATCTGTGTGGGTGTTTGTCTCGTTGCTCCACCAGCCACTGTACTTAGTTTGAAATTACTTTTTCTTCTGCATGTTCTTTCCTGCTTGCCTTTCTGTGAACTCAAGGCTGCAAGCAGAAGCTCCTGAAATCACCCAAGCTAAGCCCATGTCCTATGCTAGCAGTGGACGAGCACTGCCTCTTTGCCCCTACAGTCACTTACTTCTGGATGTTTGTCATGTTTGGGTTTTTTGATCAATAGTAATATTATATATATGCAACACACATTACACGAAGCAAGTATTCTCAGTTTTATCAGGCAACAGTTGGAGCTTGCCAGTATTTGACTGGTTTTTTTTTCTTGTTGTCTTGAAATTTTACACTGTCCTACCAGACGTTTTTTTCCTGTTAGTCAGGGTGACCCTAGACTGCATCAATATCTGATATAACCAGACTTAGGGAAACTGAATTGTGACAGAACAGTGTGGTGCAGGGGAAGAAAAGAATGCAAGTAAGTTACTAGAAATTTTATATTTATAAACTTTCCTTATATTTTACTTTTTTCGTGAAGGGACAATGTAGGGGGAAAGAGCTGCATAAATGGATATCATCCACAGTTCACACAGTACTAATAACATTAATATCAATGGTTGTGAATCTGCAAAATAAGATTGTCTGACTATTTTAAGAACATATCAACAGTGAAGCTGTGGCAGAGGGACTGTACTGATAATGTGCAAAATGTCTGGGCATAGAGAAAGACTAAAGAAGCTACAACAACATCCTGGGTGTATTCGGGGGGGGGGGTTGTTTCCTTTTTTTATTTTAGTATGTAGTATCTCATCCCAATTCCTGTGAAAACAGATCCATCATTGTGTAGCAGTATTTGGAGCTGGGAACTCATGCAGCAGAAGCAGGCTTTCACAATAGAGGGCATACGACCTGTGCTACGTGACAACAGCAACCTCAGCAAACCGCCTGTTGCCAGACCCAGCCTTCAAGGACCTGCGTCTGAAGGCTGTTGTAGCAGTGTCTTTCAACAGAAATGAATGCAAAATGCGTTGCTGCGTCAGTGCGAGCAGCTGTCATCCTGCAGTGACTCAGAGAGGTGTTCAGGTTGTGTTCCAGGGTGGTTTTGTTACAAAGATTTTCACCCTTGCGCCAAGACTCAGTTTTGTTTTACTAGTTTTGTTTTACTAGTCTGTCCTTCCAAGGCTGGCTGAAGATTTTTCATCGCTTTAAGGACTGTTTTTCCATGAGTGGGTGCCTAAAGCTATCGGAACATGAGGCCACAAAGAGAAAAGTCACCCACATCTGCAGTCCACTTCAGAAAATTGTTGTTTTGTATTTTGTCAGCCCCTGTAATCCAGAGGCGACAAGTTAAGGCCAGCTTGCATACAGCCTAGATCAGTCTCTAGCTGCTCCTACACTTGTATGCTTGTATGCGAGGGAGAATGCTATCCAGCTCGAGACTTCTGACTACCTGAATAATCTTAGTTCAGATAGTCTGAAAAAAAACCTTCTTATGATTGCCAGCTGCATTTTTGAAGGGCCCACCTGCTGACCATGCTGTGTCACAGAGCTGCAAAGGGTTGCAAGCTCAGATGTCGCAGAAGTCACACTGCTTTTGGATCTAGAGCTTACTTATGGGGAGAAAAGTGTCAGCTGTCTCTTGCACAATACATACATCTTCTGCTCAGCTGGGATTTAGTGTGGTCATCCAGAAGATTAAGGATGCACACTGAAACAAAACCTTTCCAAGGTGGGTTGGCTGGGGACTCCTCTTGGAAACCATGCTTTATGTGTATTTCTGTGTGATGTAGCCCCAATTGCTCAGTAAGGATAACAGTAAGTCTTCACATCACATGAATGTTGTGAAAAATAGCTCTGTGTGTGAATCCCATCATCAGTTACTCTGACAGGTGCCATAAAATCCCGTTGTATAAATGGCAAAATTTAGATGGTGCATAGTAAAGGACATATGTTGAATAAGGAATCTAGAATAAAACAATTTATTTCTGATCATGTAATAATTGGCAGTGATTTTAAGCAGTGCTTATAACAGGAATTTTTGATATAGTGGAATATGTATGTGGAATAATGAAAAAAGTTATTGATATACTTTAAGATTGTGTGATAGCAGCTTCTCACAGGGAAACTGAATTAAATGTGTGTTGTTGGAATTTATTCTGACATTTAAAAGTCCCTCAAAATTTTTTATGAAATTTTAAAAAACACCAAAGTAAACACAATTTTTAAAACTGTTATTTTATTTTCCTGTTATACTTTCTACTTAAACAAGCTTTATTAATTAATATATGCAGACTTAGTAGGAATGTTCAAAATTCTCCTTTAGTCTGCCTGATTTCAGAAGTCAACGAATCACGGCAGTACCCTCATAATTCTCCTGGGTGTCAGAAACATGAAATGCACATGATGTCTCGTGTTTACTTTTCTTTACCTACCACCTTCATGCCTCTGAAGGCAAAGTGAAATCCCATACAGATTCCAGGTCAGGGTGCAGGCGCTGTTTCCACGTTATGGGCTCCAGTCTCATTTTGGAAGAACACAGAACATTCCTACCGCTACAGAAATGGTTGATGCTTACAGTAGCTTTAATTTACTGAAGGTTGATGTAATTTCTTGAGCAGACTTCAGGGTATCCTCATCCACCCTATATCCAATAGAAAAAAAATTCCATGGATTATTTTGTAAAACAAAGGTTCAGGGGAGAGACGAGTATTCACGTCTCCTGAATTACACACAATTTGTTTGTAAAGTAGCCCCAGGTTTCTACTAAAATCATAATTTAAGGTGTAACAGATACTCCTGTATACCATGTTTGGTTTTGTTATGTTTGCCTTCTGCTATTTCAGCCATGGAATAATAAATCTTTATGTCTGACACTGCAATATACATTTGCAAAGCTCAAACACTGTGGCACAGGTAAGCAGGCATTGTTATTACACATTACAAATGAAAAAAATGAAGTCAAAGAGATGAAATGGCCTGACAAGAAACACTGACAAAAAAATGTCATAAGGTTTGTAGATCTCTTGTGCAGTACCATGACCTCTCCATTGCACCTGTCCAGAAATCACTGAATAAAGAACAACAGGATAAGACGGAATATTCTGTATTTCTTTAAAATACTGAGAGAAAAAGCAACAAATAGACACTGTTGAGAAGCTAAATAACCAGATTCCTAGACAAAGTCACTTTTTTCTAGGCATCCTGGAAGGAAAAATGCATTTTAGAAGGGATTATGAAGAGAATAAACATCTTACTTTGCAGATGTTTAAAAAGACCCACCTTTCCAATCATCTACTATATCATCAAAGGAAGAACACAAACATGTTTGAAAACATGAGGAAGACGGATACTGGTGTCATGGGATGATCAGAGGCAGGAATGAATATCAAAGATTGAATAAAAGATGAGAAGCAGTGAAGGGCCCTGGTTATTATTTTTGCACAGAAACAGCTGAATGTGTTAAGTTTATCTGAATATCCTCTGTTGTCAGACAAAAAGGAGTAGCTCTCAGAATGACATTTCCAAAACCACAACCAGTGACTTTTGTTGAGGGGTCAAGCTGACAATGAAGGCAATCTGCCAGAGGTTGGTGGCTTTGCCCTCCTTCTGTTGGCATTCCGGAAGAGATGTGACATTCACACCATTGCAACATCCTTCTGTTCTTTGTAATTAAATTAATAAATTGATACAAAAAATATGATACAGTCCTCTATTTGGAAAACTTAGGCAGGAGAGAAGTCACAGAGTTACTAGAAATTAAGTGCATTTGTCGATATAATTTCTTGTATGACTCTAGTCCAGTCAGATGGTCAAAATGCTTGCTGCTGGGTCCTACATTATAATCATTCTCACCTTCATTTTCCAATTTTCTGAGTTTGAAGCTGGGAATAAGAGAAGAGCTAATTGGGAAAGAAGCTATCTACAGATTGTAGATTATAACTGCAACACAATAAAACTTACTGCTTTCTGTCAGAAAAAAAGTAAAAGAATCTACCCAAGAGGGGTCCAGCTACAGCTGTTTGAAATAGAAATGTTGATTTAAAAAAGAAAAAAAAATAAATTAATAAAAAGTGAATGATTAAAGTGTTGATCTGGTGCTTCTTTATTTATAAATCAGTAAACTGGGAACACAATAATATTTCTATATTCCATGTTAGGTCTTCTCAGAACAGACTTGATCCCTAGAACTTCATCAGAATAGAAGTTAAACAAACTATTTTGAATAATCTTAATGACTTTAATATCAATGAAACTATAAGAAAAATACTTTTTGATTTCATCTCAGAAAAAGTACCATGAAGCAAAAGAATTTGATGCCCACATTTTAGCACTCATAGGTCTATACTTCCAAAGGCAAAGACCTTTTTTCCCTTTGTTTCTTCTCCTTTGTGGAGACTATCCTGTTAAACTAGAGCTTAGCATCATCCCTGAGTTTATCCCACCATTTTCCAAAATCATTTTCTTATTAGCTACAGATGTATGACTAACTAAATTAAGAAGTTACTATGAAAGGATATACTAAAGTAAATTCAATTCATTAAGAAGAGGAGACAAATGCTTGCATATGCTTAATGTTTAACCAGCCTACCACAACATTAGTATTCTTATGAATTTTAAAAGGATGCTGGTTTTAGGATATCAAAACTGTAACAAACACACCTGACTTCACAGATTTCCAGGTGGGAGAGCACTGAATTCAAGTAACCTGTGCGTTAAAGTTTATTCTATCTTTTAGGCTTCTGTTACTAGTTCTGCTAACAGTTCATCTGGATTCATCTCTCTCTTGCACCAACCTGTAAAGAGTAATGCCCCAATAGTAAGGATTTAAGTCTTCTCTTTTTTTTCTTTTTTGTAACTTGAAACTGTCATCTTTAATAATAAGCTTTTCTTCTCCTTTTTTAAAATGCAGTCAAATTATTCGTATTCTGTAACAATAAGCATATACATCATCCATTTTGAAACTAATTCTTAAACTTTTTTCTTTTTACAGCACTGAAACAATACCAGCAAATAAAAGTAAATAAATAAAATAAATTCTCCATATTTTCTGTATCTGGAAAACTGGTTGGATTTTACAGAAATCTGTCTGACATGGAGGTACACTCTCTTTACTTCAAAAAAAATTCTACAGCGAAATAAATTTCATGATAACAAATTTCAAAAGATGACCATAGATCTTCTCATCCTGATTCTGCAGCTGTGAATGTATTAAAAGACTGTACTAGAATTGAACCCACCATACAATTTTGGTTTTAGTCACATGAGAAAAGTCTCATGAGTCTCAAAGGAAATGGCATTACTCCTTACCTTCAGAGACTTAATGGATAGAGATAAGCTTTCAGTTTATTATTAAAAGGAAATTTTCTGAATCTTTCAAACCTTTTTTAAAAAGTGTGCTCAGGGAATTAGTTCCAGAAATATTTTTCCAGAAGTTTTAGGTCAGGATGACAAATATAATAGTAGTAGTAGGAGTCTGTCTTTCTCAAGCATATATCAGAAATTAAACTGAAGTCATGTGCCTTGCCATAAGAAAAGAAAAAAAAGGAAGTTACAGTCAACAAAATGCAATGGTTTTGTGTGACTCTTTGCCCACACTTCTGAAGTTTGATATAATGCATTTTTGTGGAAGATTTATTTTGACGATGACTGATCAAGGCAAACAAGATATCACTTATAGGAACGAAAACTAGTGGGTCTTGTTGAGGGTTCATCAAGCTCATTATCACATCTGAAATACTTAAAGAGGAGCAAGCATAGGGAAAAGGAAATGTTATTCATCTTCTGTCCCCTGCTCCCAGTGTACAGATATCTTTCAGGGCCTTTCCTAGGACTGATATGCTTGGCTAGTAGCCTACTGTGTATCTCTGTTCCAAGTATGTGTATAGTTTCTCCTGGAGCTCCACTAACATATTGCAGCCTCAAAAGTGAGCTTCTAATTTACGGCATGATAATATGGTGTAATACTGTAAATAAGCGTAGGAGAAACTTCTCCATAAAATTCTCTCCTTGTGTTTCTACCTTGTTCAGCCTTCCTGTCGTCAAGGGCTTATGGTAACAAACCTTGGTCTGTATCTTATGTCAAGAGATCAGCTTTCTCTCAGTTTCTTTCAAAAATACTGAGAACTTGAAGGGGAAAATGCATCTGAGCATACGTATCTTTGTATCATCCTCCTCCTTGTTTCCTAGCACTAGTCCGAGTTTCAGTCTTATTCCTGTCTTCAGCACAGCTGTCTTTTCCTTCTCCCTGTGAACGGGTGTAAGAATGGATCCATAATTTACTGAACTGCTTTCCTCAAGTTACTCTTGCAAAATACTTTCCAGTGAATCCATATCTTTCCTCTTATGCAGGTAGCCCCTGTCCTTCTTCACCTTCATCTCTGCCTCAAGCTATTCATGTCATATCTCAAATTATCTCATAAACTAATTACCCACAATGTCACATAGGGATGGAATTAAGTTCTGTTGCTGATTTTATAAAGAAATGACAGGCATGGACTGAGAAAAGACAACATCCTTGTGACAAAGCACAATGTCTCATTCTTCTTGGGTGTGGAAGACAGCTAGACTTCAGTGTGGATATTCTACAATCTGGCTATGTATGCTTATTCTTTCCTTAAAAAGTTCTAGCAAAAGTAAATAGCGAAACTGAACTCAGAAATGATAAAAACAGGTTAGCACAAATCCTATCAAGCTATAGCTGAAAATTTAGAAGCAAGAAAAATATGGTTTTGTTCTTTAAATCCCTTTTAAAGTTTGGGTTATGTCTTCAGGATAATAAAAAATAAATATCAGGATAATTGGCAAGTAGATGTCAGTCTTCTTCTCCAAGATAGTTCAAGAACAATAATTCCTAAGATTTGTAAAATAAAAGTATGAAATACAGTTATATGAGCACATTGAATAAAAATGCATGGTCTTCTATAGAGACCTTTAATTGTATTTCTTGAAAAAAAATTATTAGAATATTTAGAATTGGCTCCGAAGCTATTTGTTGTATGCATACATATCTTGGACTGTCAGATTAAGATAGTAAAAAATGTCTACATGAACAGCAAAGGTTCTTAGGTTTTACTTAAAAATGCAGGCCAAATCTGTGTGTTCATATTTAATAACATACATCTCAGTTTTAATGCAAGACTGAGGAGTACCTGGACATGGTCTCCAAAATTTGGCTTATGATGTTTCAAAATTTACTGTTGCTGACAAAAAAAAGGGGTTGTAGGCCCATCATTTTATTGTGTGATACTGTAACTATCTATATGATGCAAAATAGTCATAGAGTGAGCCCACGTTACCACAAAAATACAGTAACATTTGAACTTCTAGACTAAACCATTCGAGACGTAAGATGTTCCAAAGACAAAAGATAGTATTTTTTCCAAGATGAAAAGAAAGAAGCATATAGGTCTTGAAAATTACTCGTTTGATTTGCCGATTAGGAGAAAACACAAAAAGGAAATGTAAACAGATGTTATTTTGCAACAGTTACATTATGGATGTGTATGTGTGAAAGAAGTATATGGAAAACCAGATTTGCCATGGAGAAAAGAAGTAAGATATCTACTGTATTAAATGTAAATCCTGATTTTTGACATAATTTTCTTCACTTGAATTGGTACATCTACCTTGCTTTCTACAGATATATGGACAAGACATATGATAAATGATCCATACACACTATAGGTATATATTTTAGATTTTCATTTCACTGCCATAATGTATGGCATTTTTTTCTGACTCCAGGTATAGCCAAACCCTTTGACTAGATCTCTTCTGGGCCACTGTCAAAAGTACTGACAAATCTTACATATATATTTACATATGCATCATCCTTAAATTCATTATAATTTTATTCAGGACTTATGTTCTGCAGAAGCACGAAAAATGAATAAAAACCTCTACAAATATACTAGAATTTATGAAGGGGGTTGTACATAATGGAGATAAGAAACATATAATACTGAAACTCAAGTTTTGGAAGTGAGCAGTATGCTAATGGCATTTTACAGGACAAGAATATTTAATTTCCTAGTAGAAAGCAGGAAAAGTATATCTAAGTTTCAAGTGAGCATGAATGATTGAATCATGCAAATATTAACCTTCAGAACCCTGAGACAAATATATTCTGACTCTGTACTTCCCCTTCTTCCACTCCTTTTACCTCCTCCTTTTTTCGGAAATGAACCTGGGCTATCACTGTGAGGAAAAACTAGAAATTGGAGAAATGAAAGACAGAATTATGTGCTTGTTAGGGCCATGGGCGCGTACTTAAGCAATTGCTCTTCAGGTTCTTATTAAAACACTTACAGGGTCGTAATTCAAAATGGTTCATACTTGCAGCTTGACAAGGCTGTGGGGAAACTATTAGAGGTCTTAGACTGAGTTAATTTGCACTGAGGGCAAGGCCTGCCCGAGGCTTAAGCTGAAAGGTTTTCAAAGGTACTGCTTTACAAGTGGTCTGGGGATACAGGGCTTTTTAATACATGTCTGAAAAGAATTTCAAAGAAGACAAAGCACTGTGTTAAAGTGTGAATTATGTATCATCTTCCTACATACTTCAGACATGCCTAAGCTTGTCTTCCCCTGCCTTGCTCCCTCCATCTGTTAGCCCAGACAGAACTATAGCGTGACTCTCAGATTTGAGAAACGTCCTGACACAGATTATTCTTCTGTCATCTCACATTTTCTTTTTGTGAAAAGAGACTAAAATGATGCATTAAAAATGTAATAACAGGAATGAGAGTAAGGAAGAGTCATGTGGATACAGTTGAAGACCAGGAAGCACCCAAGAAGAAAGCATTGCCTGACCTTGGAAGATAATTCGAATTAAAGAACACTGTGTGAATTTTACTGTGAATCGGGCTAGAATGAAGCAAATCTACTCATGAGCAAGAATATCTATTATCACAATTGTTCCAGAATAGCTGTTCTTTACCAAAGAACAGTATCTGAAAATATAGTGCTGCCAATACATGACTGTTTTTAAAGGTCAAAGGCTGCTGGTCATTCAGGACTAACAGACTGACTTAAAGTGAACTTCTACATGCTTTATGCTAGTGCAGCATTTTTAAATCAGTGTGACTCACTGGAGTTATTCCTTATTTAAACAAGTGTATCAAAAAAGCAGTCATATCTTACAATTTTAAATCCTTTCTAAAACATAGATGTACATGTGTAGAAACACAGGCTTTTTTGAGGTGTGTTTATAGAATTTTGTTTCTTTAGTAAAGACGGCAAAATTAAACCATATTTAGAGCTATGTATAGAAAGTTAAATTTCGTTTTTTCAGATTTTGTTATCTTATTATTGACTTTCAGATCAATCCCTCGTTATTTTTAAGTAGTCCATAAAAGGGAATGGTAGCCAGGCTCCGGACCAACAGCATCAACAGGGTAAAATAAAGTCATAAAATCTGGAGCATCAAGAAGCTGGACAGACACATTCATAAATCTTGCCATACACCATCATGTCACCTGGAACCCAGGAAGCTCTATTCGGTTTCACCTTATTAGGAGATCTACAGAGGACACTTGTGCTCACAGCAGATATGCTGTCAAAAGAGAAATATCAAAAGACAAGAGCTGGTTTCATCAAAGCTTTTTCTGGATTTTATTTCTGTTTGATTTTGTTATGTGAAAACATTTTTTTAATTACCTTCCATTTTCTAATACAAGGTTAATTTCTTATATAACCTCCACCATATGTACTATGCACAGTTATCTAGTTCTTTCGCTACTTCCTGTCAAAACAGGTTACAAGTCTAAAGCTTAGAAATCACCTGATATTTGTTACTGTATTATATTTTACATTGAGATTTTATCGGTTTTTCTGGAGAACTATTTCTAGGTGTGAACAAGCAATTTAATAAACTCCTGTTGGAGCAGACCACTTGCACACTGTAATATCAAGCATGCTGGTAATTTTGGTGCTGTAGATACCTATCCATTTTTTTAATGTACTTGGATTACTTCCTTCCTGTATCTATTATGTTTCCTTTGTGTTGTAACCCTCAGGCTCCTGTATCCCTGACAGCACACCATTGCCTCCAAAAATAAGGCAGCATTTTTTATCTGTTCCCTACTACCTTACCTGAGAACACAGTATTTTTGAAGATGATGTGTTTTCTTTACTAGCTCTATAATCAACAGTGTTGCCACTGATTATTAGCACTGGGGGAAGATGAAGAAGGAGTTGAGAGTTTATGGGTTAGAATTAAGGGAGAGCCTCATACAGGTGATGTTATTGTGGGTGTGTACTACAGGCCACCTGACCAGGAGGAGGAAATTGATGAGGCCTTCTACAAGCAGCTGCAAGCAGCATCACAATCACAGGCCCTGGTTCTCATGGGGGACTTCAACCACCCTAACATCAGCTGGGAAGATCATACAGCTAGGCAGATGCAATCCAGGAGGTTCCTGCAGAGCATCGATGATAAATTTCTGATGCAAGTGGTGGAGG
>Ga0181612_138454_pt1 | contig 14063 bp, 13 predicted proteins | sample HoacroProtozoa21_FD_119630 | JGI IMG/M metagenome (GOLD analysis project Ga0181612, IMG submission 119630) | Hoatzin crop microbial communities from Cojedes, Venezuel. Combined Assembly of Gp0051906, Gp0051904, Gp0051908
CCTGGGCAGCCTGGGCCAGGGCTCCGTCACCCTCAGAGGGAAGAAGTTCTTCCTCATCTTCAGACGGAATCGGGACCTTAGAAATGCCTCTAATTATCTGCAGGGTGGGGGTCAGGAAGACGGGGCCAGGCTCTTTCCAGTGGTGCCCAGCGAGAGGACAAGGGGCAATGGGCACAAACTGAGGCACAGGAAGTTCCGTCTGAACACGAGGAAGAACTTCTTCCCTCTGAGGGTGACGGAGCCCTGGCCCAGGCTGCCCAGGGAGGCTGTGGAGGCTCCTTCTCTGGAGATACTCAGGACCCGCCTGGACAAGGTCCTGTGCAGCCTGCTCTGGGTGACCCTGCTTCAGCAGGGGGTTGGACTGGGTGACCCACAGAGGGCCCTTCCAACCCCTACCACGCTGTGCTTCTGTGATACTGATGGTGTTTACCAGCTGAACCACAACCAGTGGACTGGGATTTCAGGGCTAAGGGAAAAAAAATGGTGGCATAACTAGAGACTTGGCTTTGCCTCCTCAGGGGTTCAAGAAGGAGGTCAAAATTGGACTTGTCCAGTCTGATTTTTAGAGATGCTCCGTGGCCAAGTCAGCAGAAAATGAAGAAAAGAGAGGCTGTACCCTGCATCTTTAGATGAAAAACATTTGCACAATCCTGCTCCCATCATACCTCGCTTTGAAGAATTAAAACTCTCCCCGGAGCCCAAGTGCGTTCATGCTGGCAAGGCTTCACGCTTCCCACGGGCCAGCCTCGGAGCTGCGTTTGCAACAAGTCCAGGGCAACAACATTGGTGCTGTGGTCTAAAGGCTAGTCCAAGGCTCACAGCTTCCTCACTGCAAAGCTGAAAACGCCCTTTTACTTGCAGCTGTCACTCAGACGTAACAGCAGTTTAACCTTGTCCCGGCTTTGGGACAGAAATCAGCTTGCGGAGGCAGCCTGCGGGAGCGCGACCCCGGGCTGCAGACCCGAGCAGGAGGGAGGCTCTGCTCTGCTACGGGTTCTGCACTCGCAGAAGAACTAAATCATTACAACGTCCAGCAGTGTCCCTCGGGAAGGAAATCCTCTCAAAGATAAATCAATAACTCAGTGTAATTTTAGCATGCAGCCAGGAGAATTTACATTGCCAGGAAGGCTGAGAGCTCTGCCATGGAGACAGAGCCACAGCATCATCAAACGGCCCTGCAGCAGATCCCCCGCACTAGAGCTCGGGTATTTACTGCAAAGCCAGGAGCCTGGGCTCTTCAGACCCAAAACAAAGCGGCGGCAGCAGGGTTGTGGGCATGGCAAAACTCCCCTGCGACAAACCTACCTCTCCCCGGCTGCGTCCCAGCTGCCCTCCTGTGCAGTGGCGTGGCTGCTCTCCGCAGTCGTGGCAGAGCTGGCGAACGCTCCCGGATCTTCCAGGGTAAGAGGCGTGCACGAGCTCGAACGAGCACTGGAGCCCAGGCAGAGTGCTACAGCCACAGCCTTCACCCCAGCCGGGGTTACAGGGCTTCCCACAGCCAACTCACCCGCAAAATAAGGCGAGACAGTGATATGCTGCAGCACGCTGTGATTAATGAGACTGCAATTTACGTAATTATATCAATGCAAAGTACACTTGGACCAATAAGTTCAAGGAAACTAATGACACTTTACAGTGCAGTCCAACACTGAGCAGTAACTCTGGCAAAAAGAAAAAAAAAAAAAAGGACCCTAATTATTCAGTAGTTGTTCTCCTCCCAGATTCTCAGTGTCAGCTTGGAGGAGAAGGTGGCCTGAATTATATTTTCGTTCCCAGAACATCAACAGAATTGCTAACTAAGTTCCAGCAGCAAGGTCAAAGTCTGCCCGTAGTTATGCATGCCATCATCCCCTTCCTGACTGCCGGCTCCAGCGAGCCGCGGCACCGCTGGACCTGGGAAGGTCTCGGGCTGCCCGTGTCCTCTGCCAGCGTGAATAAAGCATCCGTACTCTGCTGCTCCTCCAGGGACACGGCACCAGTGTCTCTGCCATCTTTCTGCTCTGGTCCCCAGCATGGATGGATAAAATAAAACAATTAATTCCTTAGAAGCCAAAACTGGCCTCCACGAAGCGCAGCACATTTTAAGCGTCTAGGAGTTGAACCTTACTGAAGATAAGCCTGACAAGCAAACACCCCGGTCCAGTTGGCAGAAATTTACTGTATACCCAGCCTACCTACAAACTCCATATCACTGCAACCAAAGCACTCGGCAGATGGGAGCCCGTGCTGCCAACACAGGTCATCCAACAAAGATGTCCACACCTGCCCGGAGAGCCCCGGAATGGGACTGCTCACCACCCTGCTTTACAAGAGCTTGAGGCACGTGCAAGCCCTCCTTACACAGAAAACTTCTGCTGCTGCTCTTTCTCCTCCGTGCTTTTAGGACTCGCCACGTGCACGCAGCCCTCTGCCCTCTTCATTACTCGCTCCTCCCTGGCTGCACCCACCTGGAGTAATGGATGCATTTCGGAGCGCGTGTGCTGCCTGCAGTCGTGTCACTCCTCACACCCTCCTTTGGTCCCACCAGGCTCTCAGACAGACGTGCCCGTGCTCCATCAATGCTGACATGCTCCAAGTGCCTCCATCTGCAAATCTAACTTTACAGCAGCTACAGATGTGCCCTGTGTTTCCAGATTATTCTGAGACTTGGACTTTGCACCTGATCTGCTAGCACACCTTATCTAAAGGATGCTGCCAGAGCTCATGCCAGTGCTGATCTGAAGAGCTACAGATGTGTTATGACCACCTCAAACAAAACCAGGACAGCCTGTCATGCTCCTACGATACAGAACACTGGCAGCTGCTTGAGAAGCCAGGGCAGAACAACTCTGCAATGACTACACAAAAGCAGAGACCTCACAAGCACACCTCCGCATCTGACACAAAACCAAAATCAAAACCAAAACTAAACGAAACCAAAACTCCCATTCAGAGCTTCAAAGTCGCAAGACTGCACCCATGGGCTAGGAGCCAGCAAAGCTCTCCTAGTAGCTTCCAGGCTCAGCAGCAGCACCCTGCAAGAGGGAACATGTGAAAAGCCAACTCAGTGATGATTGGGAAGACTCATATAAAGTAATCCATCACGTGTCAATCTGTGTGCACCCAAATGTCCTGGAACACTATTAAAAATCAACAGTAAGACACAGAAACCCTTAACCACACAGTAAAATATAAAGAACGCTTGTAATATTGATTTTAAAAGTGCCTCACAGAAGATGGTTGCAAAGGAGCCTGAGAAAGCAAAGCAAAATGCTGGAATTGAAGCCTTTTTTTCCTCAAAAAACATTAATAATGGATATTCAATGCAAGAAGAAAAACTGAAACCCACACCAGATTCTCCTGGTAATAACAGCTTTCTGCAAAGCCCAACTATTAATGTAACAGGGACGTCCATCAATCAAGCACGCAGAAAGTACTCCGAGAGCTAAAAAAGGAGCAAGCAAACATCTGCTTCTGGCAACGTAAGTTTTGTCCTTAAGCACCAGGAAGATAATAAATTATCGGAAGGTTGGGCTTGAACTCATTTTCTTCCATCCCGGAGAGCAAAATGCTCAGCTCAGGGGTAAAGGTACAAATGCTGCTGTGATTTGTGCTTGACAAAAAATGGAAGAAAGAGACACAATTTCATCTGTAGACTAAGCAACTCTTGAAAAACACTGGTGCCATCCTCAGCACCGACAAGGCAGCGAGCTCCCGACTGCAAACAAGTGGCAGTGAACTATTCTTCGAGCCTGCGGCTTTAGCGACCACCTTTTTGTCATTAAGGAAGGTCTTGTGAACCCTTCTGCACCTTCAGCCATCCTCAGACTGTGCTGTCAGTGTCACCCCACGCTGGAGCGGTACCAGGGTGGGATGACAAGGCACTCAGGCTTGCTCTGAGATGACAGTCGCAGCCCTTCTCGCTATGGCTCTTCTCCTCCCGTTGCAGGAGGCTGCGGTGATTAAGGCAGGTCTTCGGTCCCTGCGTTTCTCAGCGCTCTCCTCAAGCAATGCTTCACATTTTGGGTCCATCCACCCAGACAAGCGCTGACTGGGGTGTTAGCAGCAAACCTGAGAAAAGCTGGCTTTACACCAAAAAACCCATCTGCCAAAGAAAGTAATTGGGGTGCCCCTGTGCCTCCAATATTTCCTCTTTTTTTTCAAACACAGTAGGTCAAAACAAGTGCTGAAGATAACGAACAGAATTTACCGATTCAACCAGAAGAAGCTGCAGGAATCGCTGCAACTAAGCTGACGAGCGACACTATAAAATGACATTATGGAAGTCTGTATTTATTGTCTCCCCATGCTTTCTGTATCCAAGGTGCCGCATTACACTTAATAACAGTTTTTTCTCCCCAGCTGCCAGTGTTGCAAATCCTGCCTGACACCTGACAAGCTAACAGTTGGGGTTGACCCCCCCGAAACACACACATCTCTGCACGAAACAAAGCTTTGGTGGCGTGAACAGGGATAAATGATTAAACCAGTAGTGCCCAGGCGACGCAGAGCAGAGTACAGACCGTCTGCACATCTCTCAGGTGTGTGACTCCGCAAGGCTCACCGCGACGCAGCAGGAGGGTGTTTTTGTCCCTGTTCCGATGATGGAAGCGATGCAGACAAGGAGCAGCTGTTGTAGGAAGGTACCTTCACGCACAGCCACATTTCAGAGCAGAAGCACGCCGAGAACGGCCAAGCATCACTGCCGCGCAGTCCCCAGGAGCTGCCGGGCAGCCCCAACAGCAAGCTCCTGCCTGGGGTCGAGCAAGCTCTGCGTGAGGCATCAGGAGGTCCCCATGAGATCCTCCGGTTCCTCATGTCAAAACTGCAGGAAACCTCCCCTTCCAGAATTCCCAGCTGCGCTACCACTGCGAAGCGCACTTCAGCAACCCCATATCTGGCTTTTAAACCATGGATACAATCTTTCTCAAGTGTGGTCTTCGTCAAGTGTCTTATTTAACCTGTTTGTGTAGCATTCCTAAGACAGCAAGAAAATCACCTTTGCTCTCAGGCTGTGTATGGGCAGTGCCTTGGGTTGTGGATGGATACTCGACACGTATAAAGATGCTACCGTCCCACTCTGCATCTTCCGCACTGCAGAGGACACAAAAGAAATGAACCATCTCTAGTCCACTTCAGGGGAAAAAAAAAAAAAAGCACTAACAAAACCCCACACACAAATCAGTTTATCAAGTCCAGCAGAGAGCAAACAGTAAAAATAGCCAGTGTAGGTGGTTTGACCTAACTTGAGGATCTTGTTAGAGTGGATGAAGGAGAGGGTACACATTTTCTCCTCATAAAGTGGTTGCATTAACACCTCTGACTGACACAGCTTGATTTGGAAGAGCTTCGGCTCTTGCTCCTCCCTTGCTTGCCAGAAAGACTGGGCCTTTTCCACAGGCAGCAGGGTGAGGTACAAGCTCTCCTCTGTCAGCAGCCTCGCTCTGCTCCTCCCTCAGGACACGTCCTCTCCGCTTCAGGATGTAATCCAAAGGTTTGGAGAGCATCTGAAGAGATCAAAGTGGGTGGAAAGATGATAAAACAGGCATCAAGTGAAAAGCCTCTTGACTTCTCTTCCAGCAAAGGCTCTGGTCCTGCAGGGTGCCTTCACTCCAGCCCCTGGCTCCAGCCTTGCTCCCCAGTAGCTCGCCTCAGTCATCACTTTCTGCTGCCTCTCTTCAGAGTAGTCTCCAGCAACACTTCCCACATTTGCTCTGTTCAGATTTCAGCTGATGTTAGCAAGGGGGAACAGTCAGCATCACAGCCACGATTCGCACTCTCTGGAGCCCAACATGAGGTCTTCTGTCTTAATACGGGTACAGCCATACAGAGTCACAGATCAGTTGAGGCTGGAAGACACATCTGGAGATCATCCTGTCCAACCCCTGCTCAAGCAGTGTCATGTCCAGCACGTTGCCCAAGACTCTGTCCAGTTGGGTGGTGAATGTCTCCTAAGATGAAGACTTCACAGCCTCTCTTGTGGAATTGACCTGCTCCAGTGTTCAATCACCCTACAGTAAAATGACTTTTTCTATGTTTTAACAGAGTTCCTTCTATTTCAGTTTTTGCTGTGGAGGTCCCCCTGAACAGCAGCACACCCATGGGCGCAGCAGGCATTCCTCCCAGCTTTGTGTCACATAGTCTGTAAATACCTTCACACTACCTGTGAAAGCCTTCACAATTTGCCACCTCATTACAGCTTTAGCTAATTGAGATACAGAGAGGTCTAATCATTTTTGCATATTATCAGCTGCAGAACAGTGAGATAACTGTAATTAGCAGCAACCTGGTTAGCAGGTTAAATGATAGTATAATTAATGAAGAACAGGTGGGCTTTGTTTCAAATAAGAAAAGCAGCAGATTATATCAAAATGTAAATGCATCTTAAAATACAGTCTCGGTGATAACTTCAAGGCGCTTTTAAAAACACTACCAGACAGAAATGGAAAGGTTTTGCTTAAGCTGAATGACAAATCCTAAAAATAAACCCTGGTCTGGGGTTAAAATGTAAATTGTTGATTAGATCTATTTATTCACACCCTGCAGTGACGGGAGAGACGTGTAGCTTAATGTTTCTTTTTTTACCTCGCAGGATCATAGGCACATCCCTGTTATTGCCATTGCCGCTTGCAAGGTCTTTGCAACCCTGGGAGATCTCCAGCAGAAGAACAGAAGAAATACCAAGTGACAGACTGCATACATTAATTCGGTATTCAGATAACATCCTGTTGCAAGTGAATGACCCAAGCAAAACTTCCTGCAGTCTTAAGGAGCAGGCAGAAAATCAGGAGGGAGGAGAAAGAATCTCTGGACTAAAGAAAGATCTTTCAAATCAGAAATGTTATCCTTAATTAGAATTTCCAGCACCACCATACTCACTCCTTCCAAAATGTAAACACGTAATAAAACATTAAACTTGAATATAGTGTTGTAAGAGTTCTTGCAATAAATGGGAATTAGTTCTACAAAACATCAAGACAGACCCAAGGAGATTGCATTTCTTTCCCAAGCTTCTGCTGGTAAAGCAGAGCTGGAAAAACAGAGTCATATTTATTTTTTAAACTCACAAGCTTCCCTGAGATGCTAACAGAAGCTGTTTCAGTAAAGCGGAGACATTTGTTTCAGTGTGCATTCAAGTACGAACAAATGCAAAACAAGCTTCTAGATCTGAAGAAATACCAAATAGCTTTTTTAATTTACATCCCAAATTCACTGCAGATTCTAAAATGAATGGAGGGCAGAGATCAGAGAAAAAGTCTCACTAAATCAGGACTGCGTGATGGATATTCAGAGTTATCCACACAAGAGCAAGGTGCTTTTAAGCCAGAATGGAGGAGGCAGAGCACGGCTCTGAAAAGGGTGAGTGGAAAAAGAGGATCTGTTGCTAGTGTGACCCTATAAATAAATACATGGAAAAACTAAAAAATAAATAAAAATAGCTGCAGCCACATTCGAGTAAAATCACTAATTTGAGGCATGAAGTGTGAAGGACCAAGATGAAATATTCCTCAGAGGAGCCACTACACTATGTAGACCGCCTCAAAAAAATCCTGACTTTGTGCTCACCCACCTAAAATCATTTCTGTAGTAATTTTAGTAAGTGGGGTCTTAGCGCACAGCCCATGGGGGAGACTGCAGGAAGTAAAGGCTAGAGCAAGGTGGTGGGGAAAAATGCTTTCTTCCCAATTCTAAAGAAAGAGAATGCTGTGCAACTGTGTTTTAGTGATGTACATGATCTAGACTGAATGCCAAAGACAAGGAGGGTTTCGCTCCCAGAGCCAGGTGCTTTTGTAACAGCCGTCAGACGCTCGCCAGGGACCACAAGCTCCGGAGCATACGGCCACATGTGTGTCGGGAAAGGGTTCAGGAACAGTCGTTCTGGCCACAGGCTGTACAGTACTACAGTTCTGCGTGGGCTAAACAGCACTTCTGCTCCGAGAAACATGCGGTGAAGGCAGGCAGTCCGGACAGGGAGCCAAGGATGCTAAAGGGACAAGGTGCCAGGCACTGGGAACAGAGTGCACCAGCTCAGGGACAAGGCAGACCACCTGCCTCCATCACGGCCAACTCGGCCGGCAAGAGAGATAAAACACGGAAGAGTGGTCTGAAAACACCATGTCTGCATTATGTCAATAGGTCAGAGATTAATTTATGAAATTATATAATAAAATCCCAAATGTGGACAAAGAATCAGCCCTGCAGGAACCCTGATCTGTACAGCCAACTGCCAACCTCCCCACGAGCACGTGGTCAAACGCGCCGCAGCCCCACGAGCTCCACTGCTCTGCCATCACACCACAGCTTGGGAAAATCATTCCCAAACCAGGAAAATAATTGCTCTGGGAGCCTTCTGTCACCGAAGGAGAGCAAAGGAGGGCTTCTGAAGGCGATCAGGAGGCTCTGAGCTCTGCTCAGGGAGGCTTCCCTCGCAGCGCGGAGCTCACGGCGTGCAGCAGCAGCCTCTCCACTGAAATGCTGCAGCGGGCGCTGGATGGTTTGTCTGACCCCAGCATCCACGATGGTGCTTTGGGGGGAATTCAATGCTTTCCTGGCCATGAAGCAACCTCCAGGGTTTCATGGGCAGGAAGGTCCAACCCACGGCTAAGCAAGCACGCGTTGCAATGCTCGGAAGGCTTGTCTCACAAAACCACATCATGCCTTTGAAGCGTAAGGGAGTTGCTCTGAATATCTCCAGTCAAACCTTCAGAACCATTTAAGTGACTCTGGAACCCACGTCACACTTTTTGAAAAACACCTTCCCATAACACCGGGTGAAAATGTTGGAGCTAGGGTCCTGGTCTGGATTGCTTGCTCTGGAAGGAAGAGGGAAGATACTCCGATTGGAAATACAAGATAACCAAGGCTGTATGCACTCCCAAAATGTGGAAGGAAAACATTTTTCTTCCAAAGCACTGTAACAAGCTTGAAATAAATGTGCAGACTGTTCAATAAAGACAGAGATAGAAATAGGCCAGTTATTAAATACCTCTTCTTTAACAAGGTTCATCCTTCTAAACAGTCACATGAAGGTTATTAATGTTATTATAGAAAACAGAGCACGCTTGCACATAAAACCATAGCAAGATATTCCTCATCACCCAGCACAGATTTAAGCACCTCTTCGCAGCCCGCATGCTCACAGCATCTCTGGTCTGGCAGAAAAAAGATAAAAGAGAGGAATGAGAGATCGCCTCTCTGGGAAACAGTGTCTCTTCTTTCAAAGCACTTTTTCCCCTCCAAATAATGTAAATTTAACCATGTGAATGATTCCCACTGCTTATGCCTACTGCTACATAGCCGACATACTTCATCTCTTCACCAGTGCTACATTTACATTATAATAACACCAGTCAGTGCATCATTAAAGTTAAGTTTGAAAATATTTTGAAAAATGCAGCCCAACTTCCTCCTGCTGCACAAGAAACGCCGCCTGACTCTCAGACACCTCCACCACCTGGTTTAGCACCCCTTTATAGCTCACCTGTAACACTCTGTGGGGCAGGGAGTCATGCACACAGCTAACAGGAGGCACAGCTTATCTCACGTGAAAATACACCATTACACCCTGGTTTTGGTTTTGCCCAACATCCAAGCTCACAGCTACGCATTAACGAAGCTGCAAACTTTTATCTCGGCTGCTCAGAAGCATAATTAGGTTTTGGCAGTACACGCATCACCACAGAAGACTTGCATAACCAGCTTGTTTAATGAAACCAGTAACATCGCAGCCAGTAAGGGACAGTATTCACCCCGACACACTGAAAACCCATCTCAGCCCCACTCTGCCCCTAACATTGAGCAATCCAAGCAGTAAATTCAGAGTTTTTCCTCACCAACACTACTGCTTCCAGCATACTGGCAGTTCTTGAAGTGACAGAAAACAACACAAGTTTTACCTGGGTTTTGGGGGAGGGGAAGAAAAAGCTCTGGCTCCCAGTCCATTTCACAAATGCTCAACGTGACACTGTCAGGGACGTGCTGGAAAAACGATGACTGCAGAACTTCCCAGGTGATGGAGAAGCAGGTAGGAAACACAGGGAACAACCCTGCCAGTCAGACCAGGACCAGTGCCTGGCTGAGGTGAACATGTCCCACCGAGCGGCACCTTCCCACCTGTCCCACTGCACCGAGGGACGGGCACAGCCACCAACCCCTGTGATTCCACTTAATTAAAACCTGCACGTTAAGTGCACTGACACACAACAGGTCATTTCTGCCCAAACCCCCAGGAATGATTTAGTACCAGGAGCTACACAGTTCTGAAGTCTCACATTATCAAAAGTTAAATATATATACTGCATTTACAACACGCTATGAAATACATAACCAAAACTGCATTACTACATTTCCCAAATTAGAGGAGGAGAGTGTTTTTTATAATGTGGGAGATTTTTGTTGGGGTTTTTTTGCTGGTTTTTTTTTGTTGGGTTTTTGTTTTGTTTTTTTTTTAACTTGCATGTTCAGTTACTGGCCTATAAATTTCTGTTATTTGCTACAGTCTCCCATTTCTTAGTATGAACGACAAAGGCTCTGCAGCTCTGTCCTCTCCTGGAAAGGGTCAATGTTGTGCCCAAGGGCCCAGCCCACTAACATTCACAACTGTTTCATGAGTGCTTCGACTACACGGGTCTGAGGCTACGATGCTCGCAGCATGACCGACACCGGCATCTCGCCGGGATGCTGGCGGCAGCTCCCGGCAGCTCCTCGCACTGGGAAGCCGTCCTGCTCAGCGTGCAGCGCTGCACTGCCCTTGTCTGCACAGCAAACAGACGGCTTGACAAGGATCAGGTGCGCATCCCCGGTGGGCACCCTCTGACTTCCCAGCTAGGGAACCTGCCAGTGAAGAAAATCCAAGCGGATAACGCAGAGCAAGGCTGCAGACAGGTAACAGCACTGCCCTCATCTGCACAGCTGAGCCGGAGGGAAAGACACTGGTACAGGCAACACCTCCATGTGCCAAAGCTAGCATCCTTCAGACATGCCCTACTCAAATAGAGCTTTGAGATACCTCCTGCCTGCACGCTCTCCGAGCATGTCTCGAGCAGTCCCAACCCTGCCCCTCTCATCAACAACAGGCAGGGAAATGCTGTTATCCCCCTTACACGCACCAGGAGTCAGGCACGGAGAATCTGCTCTGTTTTACATGTCTGGCCCCCAGTGCCCCACACCAGAGCCAGAAGCAGCACATGCAGCTTCAGCCCTGGTACTTTTGCCCCAGAAGACTTCCAGTGCGAGGAGGAGTTAAGCACAAGCCAGTGCTAGAGAGACCACGCATCCCGTGATGCAAAGATGAGAACTCGAGGAAAGCCCATGAGGATGGGGAAGCTGAGAGAGGAGGGCATGAAGGCACATGGTAATAAACATAAGGACGGGCACGAGATACATTTAAGATAACAAAAGCCTCACATGCGAGAGGTCAGATGGAAAACAGGCAGAGGGAGAGCTACTAGTAGCCATACCTCCACCTCCAAGAACTGAACGTTTGCAATTGCTCTCGAGACTGCCTGGTCATTCTGGCCACGGGCTGTACGGTACTATAGTTCTGCGTGGGCTAAACAGCACTTCTGCTCCGAGAAACGTTCTCCTCCCTGCTGTAATCACCCTGCAGCTCTCCCTGCTGCTGGCCAGAGAAGGTTATAATAATTCCACAGTTGAGATTTTTTCCCTCTGCACATCAGTAACAACTTATTTTATTAAAAAAAAAAAAAAAAAGAAAAAAAAAAGAAAAAGAAGCATTTCATCTGGTATAAATGAGGTTTTTAAAATCCCATTTGCCTTCCCTCCTCATGCAAATCTGTGCTGATCTGATGAGTCTCCTATTTCCTGGATGACACACGTCAAGCTTTGCAAAAACGAGCATACCCTGGTGGTTTAACACCGTATTTCACAGCCCTCTCTTGCCCGTGATGACATAAATATTTCAGAGACCTGCACACAACTGTTTGAGTTAGGTCTAGGTCACCCAGAAAGTAATGGTTCAGACAGACTCATTAATTCAGTAAAGCAATTAGCGGGAGGTGGTGCAGCTCAGGACATCTTGGTGAACAGCAGGAGCAAGACACCCACCGACAAGGTTTAAGAAAAATCCGCACTGGCCACCATGTCACCCACGCAGGCTGGGGGACAGGCCCTGGCACAGGACTCCTGAGCCAAAGGGATCCCTCCCCCTTACCTTCTCCTCCCAGCTTTAAGAACCTCTTCTCAGCTTAGAGCACTGCCGACTCATTCGGCCGCTGAAATCTCTTGTGAGACAAACATAGGCAATGAAACTGGACAGAGTTATTCACCCATCCTCAGCCCTGAGGACCACAGCAGGTCCTTCAAAGCAGCTCCTGAAACTACCTCCCCAATACGAACACCTTCTTTGAGAACTGTGTTTTCAGAGGTGCCAAAGCTTGTTGGTGCAGCAAATGAGACAGAGGAAGACCTGAGACAAGTATGAACAGCAAAGATCGCTACCGACAGAGCAAGCAGCCCGAGGACCCTTGGAAGCTGCAGCCACGGATATTTAAATGCTAAGCCATGTATCATCAGCTCCCTGCTGAACATAAGATGGTTTCATCTTTGCAGAAGCAGAAACAACAGCATGCTCACATCAACTTCGCTCAGGCAGTTTGATCAACAGCAGCAGTCATGGCTTCTTATTTTTTAACTGCAATATAATTAGGCACTTAGGAAAATGACTCTGAACAGTACAAATGCTACAGAGTAACTGCAGGTTATGGGCACAGAGCTCTGCAAGGCGGAACTTCAACCACAGCTAAAGGTACAGGCCAGCTGAGCTGTAGCCACGCTCTGCCCTGCTAGATAAGGAGACATGCTATCCAGACCTGAGGGAATCCCATGCCGCAACATTTCAATCGCCAATGCAAGGTTTTGCTCCGTTTCTCCAGTCTGCAAGCTGCTCTGGACCAAACGAAGCCCTTCCGTGCCCCACTGTTGGCTCCTCTCAAATGGAAAGCGTGCAGAGGAGACTGAAAATATTTAGATATTTCCAGGAGATGAGGCTTTCACTTGGTCCATCTGCGTTTGGAAACGGACACATTAACTCACAACTTCAAACTGCCAGCTGAAGAAACCTGCCAGTGAGTTTCTGCCACGTCAGGGAGCAGGGAAGTGCTGCTGCCATGGAGGTAGACAGAGCCCATCTGCAGAGGCACTGCACAGCCCAGGCTCCCCGCAGCGCTGGCTGCTGCTAAGGAGATGATGATTAACCCCCTTTTTCTTTCCTAGCTAAACTCTTGTCTCTTACACCCTTTCTCCTCAATCTTCAAACCAATGTCTTCTCAGAGAAGCCACTGCCGACCCTATGCTGGGTGGAAAGTCTGCTGCTCAGTGATGTGATTAAATGGTCAGAGCAATCCAACTTCCAATCATAATCAGGAATACTCAACAGGACAGAGGGAAACAAGGTGCCCAAATAACAGAAGTACATAATTCCCAGGAAGTGAAACATTCATGTGCTCTAGGATGCTGCACAGCAGATTTGAGGTCACCTGGAAACGTGGAAGAAATGCTTTTATATACAGAACCCCCAAGAAAACTGTCAAACTGACGGAGAAGACCATCAACACCGTCCAAGCCTCCCATTCATCTCTGCCATCCTAAAGACTTCGGATCAGCCTCTGGGTGCCATAACCATCAGGCGAGATCACCTTGCAAAGCGGCAGGGTGTTTCTGTGTGCTCCCAGAGTCATCTCCACGCACTTGGCAGAGCTTAACATAAGCAGCAACCAAAGGAAGTCACCTCTGCTACATTTCTCCAGAGAGCTTCCAACCCACAAGGGTACTATCACCTGGTAAAAGTGCATTCAGAAAGCAAAAAGACATCACAGGAAGCACAACTTCAAAAAAAATTTGTGTCTGTGGTGGAACCATTACCTGACCATGAGAAGTGATCAGGTGTGAACATCCATTCGGAGGACATTGCAATCCCACTCATTAATCATAGAATCATTAAGGTTGGAAAAGACCTCTAAGCTCTTCAAGACGAACTGCCAACTCAACACCACCATGCCTGCTAAACCATGTCCCAAAGTGCCACATCTACACATTTTTTGAGCACCTCCAGGGATCGGGACTCC
>Ga0181612_100800_pt1 | contig 14060 bp, 7 predicted proteins | sample HoacroProtozoa21_FD_119630 | JGI IMG/M metagenome (GOLD analysis project Ga0181612, IMG submission 119630) | Hoatzin crop microbial communities from Cojedes, Venezuel. Combined Assembly of Gp0051906, Gp0051904, Gp0051908
AAAAAAAAAAGAAAAAAAAAAAAAGAAAAAAAAAAAAGGGAATTAAAGAACATCTACCAGATTAGATTTTTTTTTTTATTTCTGTACATGAGGTAATCACAGTGCTTGATGGCCAGCATGCAAAGACTCAACAAGGTACCAAAGATCTGTAATACCTTATTACTATACTAATCGAAAGTCAGCTCACTCTTGAAATTGTGGCTTCTTTCTTTTGAAACAGAATGCCTGTAAGGGTCACTGTCACCTATTTCTTCTCCAAATTCATGTATTTACTGTTGCTAAAATTCTGGAAATTTTGTATTGAAATTTCTTATGCAACAACCATTTTTGCATTGAGTTATGCAAGAGAACACCCAATTGCCTATGCATTCACTTTGAGACTAGTAAGTACATTAAATGTTATGTCTATAGTATGATCTGACAGTCACTGCATATGAAACAATAAATAATGCAATGTTAAAACTATGAGAGAAATGAAAGACAAATTTACTTTTCAAGAGGAGCTACTACTTAATATTTTTAAGGATCTCTTTTGTACTTCAAAGACAATAAGAAAGCCTTTGATTTTCTATATACCATTTACAGAGGTTTAACTATATATCACATAAATGCTTTCAGTTTTTATCCAAATGTGCTGTTAAATTACCCATGTAATTATGCCAAGAGAAATCATTATACTTTTTTATTGTTAATTTCATTAACACTTTAGTGGGAAGAGTTTGGTTGTATTTAAATTCAGCTGTCACAGTCTTTATTAGTACAATTAAAGGGATCATTTCTGTATTATTCTAGAAGGAGGTTTTTTTGCGGGGGTGTTTAATTACTGAGTTAAAGTAACAACAGAAAGTTAATGGCCAAAAATATAGGCAATAATCTATGGCCAGACTTGAAACAAAATGCAATTCTTCCTGATCCCAGTAGTATAATCTGTTTTAAAATACACTGCCATTAAAATGAAATTACAACAGTTCTTTCTAAAATGGGTGACATGACATGACAGCTGTATATACTTTAACAAGCCCTCCAATAACAAGCAGAAGCACTGCATTGAGTAATCGGATGAAATCTGTTGCAGATACATCTTAAAGACAGGTATATTCAAATACCTGCTTACAGAGCCTCATAAAGGCAAAGCAGATATCACTTTTGATGTACCACTATTATAATACCTTATTACTTCATCAATAAATGCAGCACCATTGCTTCCTCGCCTTTTGCATGCATTACTGTGTTGCTGAGCCAGCAGGCATTACACTTACATACAGTTCCATTGATTTAAATTGAATAAGACCAAAATAACTGTGCAAGTGGCAATCCAGGCATTAAAAAAGTGGAGAATACTGATTTCAAATTAAAATTAATCTCTAGATATGAAGTTCAAAACTAAGACAGATGTGCTAAAGAGGAAAACAGACTACTTCTATGAAGAAATTCCTCATCCCAGATGAAGGGGGGACACTGTTCTTATCTGTTTCAGATTTTAAAGAAGAATTTTTATTATCTTGAGCATCCATATTTGGAAAAAGATTGTGAATTAGGGAGACCAAGGAATTAGCAAGTACAAAAATCCAAGCAAAATCATATTCATTACTCTGACAGAGTAAAATTAATTTTTATCTACAGGGAGTATGTCAATTTAAGCATAATCTGGGGGAAAAAAAAAATTAATGGGGAGGTATAAGACCTCTGACTAGACTCTCCTTCATTCCAGGGGATCCACAGAGTTTAAGGAAGAATGATGTGGAAAAACAGTATGGAGATTTCATTCTTTGGTTTCTTATTATGGGTTTTTCCCCATCAGCACAGGTGAAAAATCCAGTGCACGTTGATTAAATAATAAAACCTTCTAAATCATTTCACTTTAAACGTTGCATCACTTTCTGTCTCCATTGCAGCACTACAGCATAACTGAACCTTTTTTCCAGGTAGTTTTTGTACTAGAGGAAGGGACTGGAAAATCATGAAGAAAACACTCATTCACTCCTGTGCAGAAAATCTCTGTATTCATTTTTTCTATTAAAGCTTTTGTGCACATTTTATGTATACAAAAGTTTATAATATTAAAACTATTTACACTTCTTGCAGTCAAAACTGTGTGTCCATTTAAATGAATTTGTTATTGTATTAAAATGAGCAAAAGACGAAAACAGTATCAGGTTTTCCATTTGTTTCCTAAACTGAATAACTTTTCTTGGAAAACAAACAAATATTAAAAAAAAAAAATCAATAGTGAAAACATTCCAGGGTTGTGTTTTTCAACTCAAATGGAAAGACAAAAGTTTAAGGATGTTTATAGACATGTCTAGTTTAACAGTTTCATGTGCTGGATGTGACTTTCACAGTCTGTTGGCAGTTTGCAGGAAAGCCATCACACCTGTGACTTGGTTGTTGATTAATGAGTCTTTCGATTCATCGCTACCATCTGAAGAAGGGCCCTGGCCTTTCTAAGCTTCACTGGTTTATTCGCCTTCAACTGTAGTCCCACCAAGGTATCTTCCATAAGGAAAATCACACCTGGTTAAGGCTAATGAAAACCTCAATGTGTCATTTTCTAGACAAGTCAAAAAGCATGTAAAACTAGACAAAAGATGTATTCAAGCAACATGAATGCAGTTTTGTCATAACCTGTCAATCTAAAGACTAACATAAAAAAAGCTTTCTTCAATGACATTTTCCAGTGTCAACTGTTAGAATGACAGTTCTGAATTCCCTCTTTGCTACATGATGCAGGACGCACAATGGCTTCCCACTCTTCACAAATTTTGTTCTTGGATCCCAGAAAGAAGTTTACAGGGGGGAAAAAACAAAGAAACAAACAAACAGTTTTTCTGGGCCAGTTTATCAGTCAGCATCAGAAACCTTCAAATGACAGTGTCTATGCAGATTTTAAACTGACTGCTCACATCACAGAACCCATTAAGAGCACACATGAAACTGCCCAGCTCTTGCCGTATCTTCAAAACTGTACCTTGACTACAAAACTTTCACAGCCAGTTTGACAACTGAGCGTGGGGAAGAGGCAATAAGATCTTCAGTAGTTATCATCCTTTTCTTAAGCAATCAGCAGTTGAATCAGGGTGAGCAGGGCAGGGCAGTACAGAGGAAGTTCATGGAGGAAAGCCGTGTAAGAAAGCCAATGACCTGTGGGAAGCTGTAGCTCTGCGAGGGTGCGGTTACAGCTATGAAAGTCTGTCACCTGCACAGCAGCAACCACCAGTCCTTGCTACTTGCTTTGTGGTAGCAGCAGCAAATGTTTCAAGATCAAGAGAAGGCAGACAGTTGTTTCCCCATCTCCTCCGGAGGAAAACTAATTGGCCTAGCACTTCCTAAAATACTGTGAGGTAATTCAGATTAGTCAAGCAATTAAGTGTAACTAAAGCTGAGCAACCTCCCCTTTGTTGCCACCTTGGACTGTGCACATCAACAGTACCCACAGATCAGCTACTATATGGTAGCTTTCTATCTTAAAATTTCCGCAAAAGAGGTAGGTTCCACTCTTGGCTTTGGTACAGACTAGTTTTCCAATGTAGAAGAAACCTTCAAGGTGACCTGCAGGACCCGATTTTCCATCTGTTTAACTTCGATATTAATACTTCCCCCTCTACCTTGCAGGGGATTTGAATGTCTCAACTCATTACAGCGTGCAAAGAAATTGAGATCCCTGTATGCAAATTGAACTACTCTGCCTTACTAGCACTTTGCTGAAAATTCCTTATCTAAAAGGAGCAGAAGGAAGAAACAACAGGTTGGCGGGCAAAACAGACTTATAGCTTGTTGGCTGTGTCTTGTAGCCTCTTCCTCTGTAGGTGCAGCAAGAAAGCCTATACATGAGAAGAGTAGCTAAGCCAGTGTGTATGGTTAGGGTAGTCAGTACTCTGCACGCATTACTACACACTTAGAGCTTTTGTGCACACCCTTATGATCACGATGTACCTATTAAGAATGAAAACTTGGATGAGAAAGGCTCAGAAAGAGGAAGAAGAAAAGAACAGGTACGATGACAAACATGAGTATCTGCACTTAAGAATCCTTCGTGAGCAACAGGATGCAAGACAGAGTTGAAAGGAAGGCAAATTATTTGCAGATGAAACAAAGTATCTGTTTTTAAGGAAAGTCAGCCAGGTCATGGGATACCAATCACCAGGTTACTTAGCTAGTGACATAAACTGTCGAAGTATCATACTTCCAAATAATGATCTGTGGTGGCAGCGTACAAAAATATCTGGTTACAAAGAAAAGATACATACTTTTAAAGAAACCAGTGAAATGTGAATCCTAACAATAAATGCATATATGCTTTATTAACACTAACACATTGCATTTACTTAGCAATTTTTCCACCAGAACATATCAAAGGACATTAAAATACAGACAAATGTTACCTAATTTTAAATGGGGAAACCAAGATGCAGTGAAACCTTATCTGAAGAATGGAGTTCAGCTCACAGGCCCACATTCTAGCCAACAAGCTGTGCTTAATACACTTTTGAATGCAAAACATGTATTACTTTTTTTTTTTTTTTTTACTTTTTCTAGAGGCCAGGTTTGAGCAATAGGAATAGCATCAAATTAGAATAAAACTTTCAGCAATTTTATAGCTGTTACTTCAAAGAGAGCTGATAAGTACATACTTCCATATAGTACGTAGACAAAGGCCTCATCCTAAAGGACTTCCAAGTATTAAAAATTAGTTCACATTAACTAAGGTTAACTGGGACACGGCAGTTCCTTCCTTTTTTGCATCGTTTGTTGGAGAATGTTGTTGGAGTATATTGTTTTATTCATAGGATTCATCAACATGTCTGCAGGAGAGATTACTAACAACCAGGAAAGTCTAAAGTCCACTGCATATGGGAAGTCTCGCCTTTAGCCTCACTTACTTGTGAAATTCATGCTACAACCGTATATATAATGGTGGCTGGAGAGGCCTTTGAACAGTATGTAATACCGGCTGCCGTCTTCCCTCTTGCTTACTAATCTACACTCTGCCACCAACGCTTTAAAACTGCCAAGCAGGGAACTAAGCCTACCTCTGACAGATCCTTTAAGGTCAGAGTACAGTTTCATTAGCTATGTCAGCAGAGGATAAGCAGAGAGAGGATAATCTTTCTGTTGACGGATGTGACATATACCTTGTTATTGACCAACTCATTTATGGAAAAGGGTCCTTGCTTATCCAGAAAGGTCAAAACCAGATTTTCCTCAAAATCCCAGTAGCTTTTTCTTTGGTACATCCAGCACTAGGGTCTAAACCTGACTCTGTGATCAATGAAGAGACGCGCAGTGATGGATTAATGCCTTTCACCTGCTTCTTTTGATAGAGGAACAATGGGATGCCGTCTTTCATAGCCTCCCATGCATTTTAGAAAGCCTGTTCTCACATGCATCATGAGGGCATCCATTATAATCTCACCAAGCAGGTGGCGATTACTGCAGTATTAATGTCATCCCAGTACTTTACCAACAGATCATTAATAGTTGACTTGTAGCCGTAACGACAACATGGATTTCCAATATCCAGCAATTTGGATACAAAAGGTCTAGGAGCATCTGCAGTTTAGAAGAAGGACTGACTAACACCTCCAGAAGTACACTAGACATAACACTGGCATCCTCTGCCATGCAGATATGATCTCTCTCTTGGCATCATGCCAGTAACTGCTATTCCACCATTTGTTTCTTTTACGAAGAAAATAATTAGAGAACTTCCTACCTTTTCATACCCTGGGTATTTTCACTCATTTCTCAAACTAGGGCTTTTGTACAGTTGCATAGAAAAAAATAAAAATCTTTCACAGACAACAAAGCTCATGCAGTTTGCTGACATTCTTTTCAATTTCAAAACTACATAATACATTTTCCCATGTGTTGATAAACTGGATTTTAAAAGAGCATTTTCTGGATATCTAGATAATCAACAACACAATGAATATAAACATTTTCTATAAATAGTTCACCATATGGCTACCATTCTCAACAGATGGTGTCTGTGTATCCACTAGAATATACAAGAGCTATGCAGATTTTGCCCTGCAATCATTCAAAATTCTAAACAAGAATTTTTGACTTAATTTTGGTTTTATTATGCTTAATCAATGGCAAAACATATCATTTTATCACCTAACTCTTGCTTGGGGAACAAATGCCACAACTATATTAACAAATTGATTTGCAAAAAGCAGACAGACAGGCCTCACCCAATAGAGTTGAAAGGATTAAAAAAAACCCCAAAAAACAGACACTAGGTACAAGATCAGCTTCCACAGCATAAAAAGATTTTCTTAATCTTAGGGCAGCGCCCTGTTGCCAAGGTTAGTCTTTACCTTCCTAAAAAGCAGTTTTGCTTGCAAACAGTCCAGTAGTTTATCAGACAGAATGCAGCCTGAGCTATGTTAAGAAAAATTCTGGAGTCCTAAGAATGTGAAAGTTTGTGCATATTTGGCAGCAAGTGTTACTAGAAAGCCTACATATTTTATCCAGTTTTAGTAGAAAATAAACATTAATTTTTTACAGTTTCCTTAAAGCAAATACATAAACAATTCCAGGTTTTCTACTCTTCTTTGAGAAGCTGCTGTGCAGTAGAGAGTATTTATCAAAGGAATACTTGACTGGAAGGAAACCACTCAGTCTATCCTGTTTCAACTTAAAACTATGTAGCTCATCTCACCATGCAAACACTTTCTGGAAAGCTCTTCCCGAGCTACACTGGTTCATCTGTTGAAAATCATCTTCTGATTTCCAGTCTAGACCTTTTTCATGGCAGTTCTTATCCACTTGGATAAATATTGGGTTTAACTTGTACAATTTTTCTAACATGTTTCTCACCTGATGCATTTATAGTAAACCAACGTGTTCCCCTCTAGTTATTAAGATCTGTTATTAAGTTATCAAGATTCTTAAGATCTTGTACCTGACTGTCGTTGGCTTTGCCAGTCATAAATTCTTCTCTGCCTGTTGCTGTAGCTCCCAGAGTACTCCTGCTCACACACGCACCCACACGTCGTTCCAACCAAACCACTACTTATTGCCCTGCACTGGCACCAGTGCTCCATGAAACTTCCCTGAGTGCAGAGGAAGCAATCCCAGCCACTCCTCCTTGGAGCAGCAAATTACTGCAATATCACAGAATGGCTTAAGGTGTTACAAAAATGCCTTGGCTGCTTCTCATAATTATAGAGAATAGAATGTATTTATTCTCTATAGCTAGGTATTCAATGCACCTGGAAGTCCTGTAGAACTGCAGAAGGAAGGTCACATCTCAAAATCCAGCAAAATACCAGTATCTTATCACTATGTACAAGTTGCTGAGATACTTCTCTGAAAATAAATGATCAGAAAATGTTTTACTTGTATATTGGTACAAAGGAGAGTACACGAACAAGAAGGGTAATCTATGGTACTTTGCTCTGGGTTTGTGCCTCAGTGGTGACAACACAGCAGCTTTATTGGCTGCTACTGAGCAGTGCTTGCACAGCACCAAGGCCTTTTCTTTTTCCCACTCTGCAAGTGGGCTGAGGCTGTGTGAGCAGCTGGGAGGGGACACAGCTGGGACAGCTGACTCAACACAGCCACAGGGCTGTTCCATGCCATATAAACGCCGTGCTCAGCAATAAAAGCTGGGGAGAGGAGGAGGAAGGGGGACGTTCGAGGTGATGGCATTTGCCTTGCCAAGCAACCGCTACATGTGATGAAGCCCTGCTTTCCAGGAAGCTGCCAGACATCTGCCTGTGGATGGGAAGTAGTAAATAAATTCCTTAGTTTGCTTTGCTTGTGCGCACAGCTTTGCTTCAGTTATTAAACCGTCTGTATCTGAACCTATTAGTTTTCTCACCTTTGCTCTTCCAGTTCTCTCCCCCATTCCATCGTGCGGGGAGTGAGCAACCAGGTATACGGACACTTAGCTGCTGGCTGGGGTCAACACACCACAGTCACTGAAGTATTTTCAAATGTGATAATATGCACAGAGACAGAGGCCAGTTAAAAAGAAGAGATCATAGTTGCTACAACAAACTGCAGAAACAGTTTCAACATGCTGATTTTGCCAGACAGTAACAATTTTTCCTTTATGAGCAGGACAGTGATTAAAAGTTCGAGATACATGTGAACTAAACAAAAACTAAAAGTATATGGTCTTTTTGTCTTAATATATGTATTAGAGGTAAGGAACTCCCAGTTGGTACTAAGATACCTAAGGATGTACAAGTGAGTGCCACGATTCGAAAAAGCAGCATGTATCTACGTAAGAATACAGGACATTTTTTAAAACTTGGGTAAATCAAGCATTATAAATTAGCTGAATGTTAACAGGCTTATTATTATAAAGATATTATTTCAAATATAATTGAAAGGTATGTTTTAACTTTTATTCTTGCAGCTCAAACTATATGTAAAAAGAAGAATCAGTAGTAAAACTAGAAAGGAAAGGAATCCATCTATATATCCCTTTTCTTCTTGTAAGGAAAACTTCTTTACAGTCTCTAAAGAAATGAACTGTAAATAGGGATGAACATTAGGTTTTCTATGTTACTGCTTACTGCTCAACTTTAATAGGTTTTTCCTGATAGTGTTCTGTATTTCATAACCTTGAAATAAAATAATATCATTAACCATCCACCACTCATTTGAAAAATTTCCTAAATGTTTTTACTTTGAGGATCACAGGAATGCATAGATTAGATTCACACCCTCACGTGGAGCCAACAATGAGTAGTAGACAACAATTCATTCCCTTTTTAACCAGTCCTAAAAGCCTTTTACACTCCCCTAACCACCAACCAATTAATTCGCCTACCACTTGCTGGTTCTGGGACAATGCTCCCATAACCCCCTCCCACCTAACTCAGTCATTAACTAGGTTAGGGGAGCATTTCCCTTGTAAATGAGTCCCTGAAGCATTTTTACTTTTTTCCACCAAAGAGAGAGCAGAGCATATGTATTTTACTTCATAGGCAACAGACAGTATTTCTCTTTAAATGAAAAAAATTAAGGAAATAGACCCAAATATCACTGTGTACAGGTAAAAATATTTTTGCCTGCACAGAAGTTGCTAATATGGGAAAGCTTTCCCATGTCTTAAAGAAAGGAGTAATTAAAGTATTATGGCACTCCACTTTATAAACCAATGGTTCTGACTCTTTTGAAGTACTGCTCCTAGTTTTGTTTAACTAATAGTAGAAACAGAATGGGTTCATCATAAACCAGAGGTCAAAATAACGACATCCCCATTCAGCCTGAACCTTAACTCCTGAACACAAGTAGGCCTGAGATATACACAATTTTAGGAAGGAGCATGAAGAATCACCTAAAGGCAGGGCTCTGGTGAGTCATTGCAAAGCTTACTTGAGCAGCCACGAGACCAGATAGAATTGGTCTAGCCAGCTGGAAAACATGAGCAGTCGTACTTTAGCTATGCTAAAAATTAAGTCATGTAAAGACAAGCGGTGTTGGAGATGCTGGCCGCTATGGCAGGTATTGGATTAGCAATTCTACTTAATGATCACAATGGTTTTAAACAATCTGTTGGTCTGTAAAGTAGAGTGGTTTAAATAATATATCCATGAACTAATCATTAATGGCTTGCATCATGTCACTTCTAGGTGAGAATTTCTATATCATGTAGAAGGGCAATGAATGGAGACTTTTTCAAATTAGGAAAGATGACAACAATTAGGGCACCTATTAAATAAAAAGACACAACAATAGATGATATGACAAAGGTGTGAAATACAGAGAAGGCCAGAGATGGCATATACATAACTTCTTGCTAAACTCTATAAAGAGATCAAAAGAAAAAAGAAATGTGTTTCAAGATATCAGAGAAGATGAAGTGCCCACAGAAGATGTTCCCTTGGCAAATCACAGCAGTCTTCTCTGCTCCCTTTGGCTCATACTGATGACATCAACATGAAGGGAAGTTCAAGAACCAGCCTGAGTCTAAGACTTTCTATTAGAGTCTCTTTTAAAAGGGCACACTATTTCATTTTTAATGAAGGACAAGTGTTAGCAATCAGCAGGAGCACTATCAAAGAAAAATTTAGTACTGAATTGTCTCTGCCATTAAACATAAAAATGACACTACTGGTACAGACCAGAAAAGTCCATGAAGTCCCATATTCTGTCTGGTAGCGGGTAACAGAGGGCATCAAGAGGAGAACTGAATGTCACCTTGTCACCAGCATCACTTTTTGTGCAGTTGCATTAAAATTTTGGAAAATAATAGTTTGGGTGGGGAAAGAATTAATTGTAGCAAAATTAAGACAAAAGACTAGAATTAGACTGTACAAAAATTTTATATATGAAATCAAGCAGGAACTAAATGTTTAAGACTAACTGCTAGTGATGAGTTGAGAAAACAGCATAAAAACCATAAATACATTTTTGACAGCCAAATTCACACACTTTTAAAATTGTCACTCTAGTTTCTAAATAGAGAAACTGTTCAGTTTAAAAGATGAATGATATGACCATCTTGGATATCAGGAGGATTCAGAATTAAGAAGGGAATGTGAAACTTCTTAGTTTGCAGCATGTAGGTTTTCCAGTATTCACAGGCATGTAAGTGGCAAATATTTTGGAAAAATACCCATTTTTTCCACATACAATATCTGAACTTAACAAATTTTGCACTAAATATATCAGCTTATCAATTAAGCAGTTAAATTTTACAAGTAAAAAAGTGTTAAAATAATATTAACACTAAAATAAGTTCCACCAGTTAAAAACTATTAAGAAAACACTTTCTATTTCTACCTACCCTTGTCATGCCCCCAACTGAGTTTAAGATTCATTGCAACTTGAGTAAGCATCTCCTAGGTTCTGTGCTATACAGCTGAAATCTCCCTGAGCAGTATAGGTTTGCAAAAGTTGCTAATTTCTTTTTAAAGCAGTATTTGATGTCAATATCAACATATATTCAGGTCTCAGACAGAAAGAACATACTAGATTCCTCAAAACAGGAATTTAAAACCATCTTTGTACAGATCAAATACACTAGACAGTAAGTATCTCCATTTAAAAACTGCATATTTAAAAATAATTGCATAATTTATTTTATAAATTTCACAGGTCAAATCTTTGCATATTGACTACTGTAAAGTAAAAGATAAAAGTGAATTGCAATGATTTGAAAAATCCTATTACCTGTGTGCCAGCAGCACCCTGAAGGTCATCTGATTCAGTCCCAAATAACTTGGCAGCAACTTTGACCAATCCCAGTTCCATTCAGTAATGGCTGACTGTTGACACATGGCAAGAAGCTATTGTTAGTTATTAATCAGTGTTAATATGATCAGTAAATTAAAGCTCCAGCTGTGATATACTAACCTAGAAGGAGGGGGGTCTAGAACAAGGACTTAGACAGATGATATCAATCATGTCCACAGAAGAAGGTTTTTATTCCAATAAGACAGCAATTAATTTATAAATCCATTTGGGGATGTAGCCATTATTTATAAAAAGATAAATCAATTTTTTGAACCATTATTCTTCCAACTGTTAATGGCATTCTGCCCAACCACTTTGTCTGAGAGATTGACTCTTTGCTTGAAAAGTAAAATAATTGGCAACTTTTTATGTAACAGCAATTTACATTTTCTGCTGTCAGCAAAAAGTTTGTCAGAAAAAGCTTGGTATAGCTGGAACTCAGGATGTAACCTGTATCGCAATTAGAGTGATGGGTTACTTGTCTATTTTTCGTGAGGCACTCAAGTCACCAGATGGTTATTATAAACAGCAGTAAGTCTAGACAATGTGAACAAATATAACTCCATATTGCTTATTTAATAAACAAAAGCAATCTACAATAGTGGTGGGCAGACAAAAGACCACACACAACATTCTTATGCTTATAGAACAGCAACTCCTGTTGCATAATATTAATTTGCATTGTCAGTAATGGTCAAGTAGCGACTACAATTCAACATTCTTGGGAGGAAATCGTTCAAAAATTATTGTTGTAACACTAAAATAGCACTGAGTAGTTTAAAAAAAAAAAAAAAAAGATGAGGGCAAGTGAAAACAACAGAAGTAAACCTAAATAAGAAGAATAACGTTTATCTTGCAGTGCAGCTTTTTCTTCTTACAGACAGCACTTTGTTCTTCTGGGAGAGCAGAATTGGTGCATTCCTTCCTCTTCCTTCCACCTTTACTTTGTTCCCTTCCTTCTTTTAATTTAATCTGCTCCCTAACCCTCATCTTTGGTATGCGTTTAGAAGTAATGTAGGGAAAAAAAAGGTGAAATAAGCAGGAAGAAAGGGAGACGAAGGTAGCTAAAGAAATAATATTATGATGTGAAAGTGGAAGGTGAACGAAGAAGTAACAGTGAACACCTGATAAACAATAAATAGGGGAAAAGAGTCAACTCTGAGAACAGTGGGAGTAGAAGAACACGGGAGAAAACAGGCAACTGTTCTATATGCTGCATTAAAAGTAGATAAATAAATAAATATGGAGGAAGTACTTGTAAAATCAAGAGGGATAAAAAGGAGAAGGTAAACAGCCAGTAGCCACAGTCATAAAAATAAACAGGAAAATTTGTAAGTACACCAGACAAAAATTCAGTCCATCAAACTATTCAGTTCTGCAAAAAAATAAAGGATCACTTTGAAAACAGACACTTCAGGAAAGGAAAACAGTGTCTTCATAGCTTTTTTCTTCATTGATGCCATTGAAGAGTTGCATAGCCTAGACTTAATCTTATTAGACAATAGAGGAGCAGCAGCACTGGCATAGACTGAGGTGTCAGGACAAATTGATAAAATCGAGAGCAACAAGTTACTAGGACCAGATGGTGATTATTCAAGATTTTTACAGGAATGTAAGAATGAAGTGGCTGAATTGTTAACAGAAATGACACTCTTCCTGGAATCAGCTACTGAACTAGAGAGTTGGAAGGTAAAAAATTTACATATGATTAATAAAAATGCTAGCGTTGATCTCAAAATAGCAGTTCAGTAGCCTTTGTTTCAGGAGCAGAAAGATTTATAGAAATTATGATAAAGTATCTTGCTAAACTTGACACGATAGGGAAAAATTAGCAAAACTTAAGAAAAGTCAGCCACCCTAATGTAGTGTAATTTTTACATCTATCAACAAACAATACACGGAATGTTTACTACAAATTATCTTTCAGAAAGATTTTGAAATAATTCATTTTAAGAAACCCTCTATTGATGGAGCTAAGAGCATCTCTACACTGTGCAGTGTAGACATGCTCTTGTATTGTTATATATTATAATACGTTATACAGTGTAATGTAACCCAAACCTTCTTGGTTTAGAGCTGAACCAGCTCTCTGGACTCACAAGCAGTACTGCCATGCCTATTCCAAGTGGCTTTTCTGAGAGAAAAGTTTTAAAAAGCAATATATAATTAACTCATTGACAAAATACATTGTGAAACCAGTAGCTTGGTGGGACTTAGAATTTATAAAAAGATAAGGTGTTAGTTGATGTACTAAAACCACATCTAGTTATAGTAGATTTAAAGAAAATCAAGAAATTAATCATGGATTATAAACTCCTAAGCTTCATGGCAGAAGTCAACCAGTAAGAAATGAATTTAAGAAGAAATATGTCCTTTGAGAAGAATAATTCTTCCTTGCCAGTCCTCTGGCATCTTCTACAGGCACTGGTAATAGTCTTCTCAGGAAACCAGACACTGAGCTATACTGGCCACTATTTTATAAATAGACCACCCCACACAACTTAATAAGCATGCAATTTTATGGTCTTATTTAATAGTATTACTAAGCTCAGGAATTAAGTCTGCCATTGTCTGCAACAGGGTCGGCACACAGTACTTTAAGGTCTATGATCCACTTTTTTCTTTTTTTAATTTTAAGATATTTTTCCATATTCTGGTAATAGACTTTATGCCAAAAGTTTACAAAACCCAAAGCAATTTAATACAAACTATCCCTTGTCATCTGTTGATTAATAGAGCGCTGCAAACCTGTCATGTAGCAGAAGAATTCTGCCCTGAGTTGTCACTACTTGAAGGTCTTATTCTACCACACTCTTAATGAATTGAGAACTGAGGCATGGTAAACTATTTTCTGCATT
>Ga0181612_112276_pt1 | contig 14060 bp, 13 predicted proteins | sample HoacroProtozoa21_FD_119630 | JGI IMG/M metagenome (GOLD analysis project Ga0181612, IMG submission 119630) | Hoatzin crop microbial communities from Cojedes, Venezuel. Combined Assembly of Gp0051906, Gp0051904, Gp0051908
AGAGAGGTGGTGGTGATCAACTGGACAATGGGGCACCTGGGCATGACGTAGATGGTATGGAATAAGGGGTGGATGATGTCCTGGGTTTGGGCAGGACAGGGTTAATTTTCACCAGAATCCAGGAAGGGACACAGCCGGGCTGGCTGACCCAACCTGGCCAAACAGAGCAGGGTATTCCATACCATGTGCTGTCATGCTGGGTTCTGGTCGGGGGGAGCTGGGCGGGGGGAACTCACTCGCGGCTCAGGAGCGCACGGCACCGGTCTGGTCCCGGAGAATGGCTCTGTGAGTCGTGTGGTTTGTGTTGTGTTTTCTCCTTATCTGTACCGTTGTTGTTCCTGTTCCCTTTGTTTACTGTTCTGTTAAACTGTCCTTATCCCGACCCACCAGTTTCTGCCTCTTTCTTTCCCTTCTCCTCCGCACCCCGGCGGGGGGAGGGGCGGCCGAGTGGCGCTTTTGTTGCTGGCGGCAGCCGAACCAAAACACCAAGTCAACTTGATCTCTCCATGACTCTGCAAGTCATGTCTCAGAGAGATACCAGTAGAAAAATAGACGAACTCCTGCATATCAGGTAGGCAGCAACTGAAGAATGAATGATGAACTTTATGATGGAAATACCTGTGGTGCCTAGAAAACTTCAGGCACCTCATTACATTGAGCAGTAAATAAGTCCTTAAATACATTTTAAATACATTTAAGATCCTCTGATCCTAAACTGCAGAACATAAATAACTGCATTGTCTTGAGGATTTGCTGAGCTGCTGAGGTTATAAGCATTGTACCTGAGCTATCTAGCTATAAGGCCACCTGATCTGAGACATTTCTATTCGGGGTTTTAAGCAGCCCAGTCTCCCTTAGAGGATGCTGAATAGAAATTCTTACTTCTATGTCAGCAGGGCTTCAGTTCGATCAGCAGATCAATGACACTTCACATTTCTAGGTGTATATATTTTGTCCAAATGCCACAGACCGTGTCTATTTTTCTTTTACCTGCAGTATAAACTGACCTTTTATTGTTCATTTGAAAAGTCTTTGCTTCTATATCTCATTTTCCTCAATTCATTAACTGCTCCATAACAGATAGGTGCTATTCAGTAAAGTACTTGAACCACTTTAATAATATATTAACATTGTGTAACAGCATGATGAAAGACGCAGTTTAGAGCATACTTTAGCATTTCTCCGTTCTATTTTTATGGAATGGAAAACATTTCCAATTACTTAATGTTGTATTAACTTCCAGTTTGCCTTTTGTAGCTGCAATTTATCATATGATTCCATGCCAGAACTGGGGATTCTTTATAAATCATACCATGCAAATCAATAAAATGAAATCATACAAATCATGGTATTAAACAGCTTTTCATAACCTAGATTTTTATTGGCTTACAAAAAGTTTTTAATTAAAGTTTTTTTAAATTTATTTTAGTTAGCTTATCTGCCATTGCATAGCAAAACGACTACTCTGCTTCTTGTTTTGTAGTTCTATTTTGATACAAAAGTCAGACTTTTGCACAGTATAGTCCCGAAATGTCTGGAAATTACATGAGAATATAAAGCACTGGGAACATCCTTGGATGTCAGTGAAGCAGTTTGACATTTGCTGTGATGTTACACAAGGGATTAGACACTCTAACAGTGACACTCCAGGGAGCAGTAGCGTTGTATCACTTGGCATGTGCCTGACTTAGCAGTGCTTCAAAGACGCTATTTGTGAAAATAAACAGCCAGGAAAACCTAGACCATTAGAAAGTAATGCAAAAAATGCCACAATCTGTAGAGTACAACATCTCTCAAACAAAGCCTTTCCTTTCACCCTTAATAAATTGTTAACTCTTCCTGTAATGGCAGCTACGCCAGCTCTCTCCATTTATCTATCATGTGTCGCCTGTCCCACAGCAGATCCTTCATGCCTGTTTGGTATAAAATCTTGGATAAAAATGCACAAACCGATAAATGTATTTTGGATAAAAATGCATGAACTATATCTGTAACAATAATGAACCTCATTAGGCCAAATTTCTCCATATTTCCATGTAGTTTAGCAACAGACATAACAATCGATTATTACTTACTCTCAGTGTTGGTCAATTCTGATGATTATCCTACTTGGGAAACATTTCTAGCACATCTTTATTGATGAAGACCTAAAGATACAGCTGTTGAGAACATACACATTTACTTGCTGCGTGCACTGTCTTTATAAGGTAAATATTCAAAATTCCTGACTATCAGTCTTTCTAGTTTTACCACATCTTTTTTGAGGGAGTATAACAATACACACAGCATTCAAGATTTCTGGATGGCTTTCTAAAACCCCCATTTCCCCAACTGCATAATGTTTTCCTTCTTCTTCTTGATGCCTCCTCTATAATCCCCAGTGCTTTACTTGCCCTTCTTCCTATTGAACTCCACATAGTATCCAGAGAACGATCCAGAATGGCTTCATGATCTCTCCCTTGCATAGTAATAGTGCAGTTAAAGCCTACCATGAACAGAAATAGAACAATTTTTTCCCCTCTATGCATTAATTTGCATTATTGCCACTGAATTTCATCTGAAATTTTATTGCCCAGTCATCCAGGATTGCAGGATCCTTCTGTACATGTTGGCAGTCAGCTTTGGATTTGTCAGAACAAAGCAATTCTGTATCATCAGCCTAGTTGTTCTCTTGGCTTTGTTTTTTGTCTCTTTATCTGATCATTTATGAATACCTTCAGTAGAACAGATCCCAACAGAGTTTTTCCTGGGATATCTAAAGCCTGATAATTCATCCTCACCTTTGTTTACCATCTTTTAACTAGTTTTATTAATCTTCTATGACATAAAACCTCAAGTCAGTAAGAATATTTGGTGAAGGGCCTTACTAAAAAATCCACGCACGTGACGCTAAGCGCACAGTCCCGTGAGCATACCTTGGCTCTTACTGAAGTAGGCATTTCTGCAAAATTCATGGCACCTCTTCCCCACTTTGTCATCCCTATCCATGGGTAATTCCATCTCTTTCTTTCCATAGCTCCTGTTTCCGTGTCGGATGCAGGAATCAGGCTTCCTGCAATGCAGCCACAACTCCTTACAGGCTCTTGAAGATAGGCATTGTTTACAACTTTCCCCTCTGCTACTAAGATACATTTAAACATTACATGCTGCCAGGAATAGTTCATCAGTTTTACACTTAGGATCCTCAGAGAGTTTTAGGGCAAAAGCAGCTGGGCTTGGCAAATTGTAACTGTAAATTTTATTGATTTGCTTTAAAAACTTTTATACCGAGGTCTCAGCATGGGACAGTTCCTCGGACTCAGCCCTACGTGGGTCCCACCTCTGCTGTGAGCTCTCGTGCAGAGACGCGTTGCACTTGCCTGTGATGCTCCCCCACACCCCTTCCTCCACCTTCACCCCAGCCCTGCTGGCATCTTGCAGGCTCTCCACCTCGCCGGGTTTTGTGAAGGTTTCCATCACCAGCTTTCAGGCCATCAGGAATCTGTGCCTCGAAACCTTTGCCAATCCATCTGATGCGGTTATACATTTCAGCTACCAGAACTGATGGGGTTTTTCTACTTTTCTCATTCTTACATTTAATTCACATTTTACAGTGTATCTTTGTTACTATTAATAGCATCTTTTACACTACTGTTTTACCTGGGCGGCTTTTCTTTCTGTTCTAAATAAACTTTTTTAACAAGGTATTTACATTTACTCCAGGCATCTAACAGAGCATCTTTAAACAACCTTTATGCCCCTGCAAGTGTCTCCTTTAACTGTTTTTCTTCATTTAATGTTGTTCCCCTATGTAAGGTAAATTTACCATATTGGATGTTTGGTGTGTGATGTTGAATAGAAAATGTTGATGTTGAAAACCAGTATGTCCACTGATACAGATCGGCAATTCCACAGCTAAATCATATGCAAAGTTCAATGAACTACTCACAACTAAATCACCACCTGATTTCCCTCATTTGGCTTCCCTGATTACTTGATCCAAGAAAGAAGCATTAACATCTCTAAAAATGTCACCCCTTCACCAAGTGCTATACGGTATTTATCCCCTTTGCTTAAGGAAAAGCGGAACAGAAACTATCTCCTGACCCCTGCAAATCAAGACTAGGTTCCTTCCAGAGGTATATTGTCTAGAGAACCTTATCTTTTAAATAACACCAAGTTATTTGGATTAAAGTCTACTTATTTGGTAAATGGATGTAAGATAAGCAATGGGAATAAAATGAAAGCCAGATTAATGGTTCCTCCTACATTAAACTTTGAGAATCTATATTGTTTGCTGAAGTGTCATACGTGCTGCTGTGCTCTTGAAGGCTTATTCAGCAAGGCAAAACCTCAGGGCGCAATCAACTGTGTTGCTTCTGGATGCTTGAATGAAATGCAGATCAGGACACCATAAGTTGAAAGTCGTATTCAAGAAACCCAGGACTGCATTTACAAAGGATGATAATTTTGCACATGTAAACCACGGGTGTACATGTTTGAAGTAAGCTCTTCTTTCCATTATTTCCACTGCTTTCCCAAATGGGGATTTGCATTTGCAAATTAGGTAACAGGGGAACTAAATAGAAAAATTATACTAGGCAAACTAGTAATGGAATCAGTATGTTACTCACATGCATTAGTGTTTAGCAGCCTAAATTCACAAATCTACCCTAACACAGTGATGATCATGCGGTATTGGAAAGAACCCCGCTTTTTTGGAAGATTTCCTATACATTCCATCTGAAAGCTCATTTAGATTCCTGTAAATTATATCACAGCACCACTACAGCATTGTAGACATTTTGGGTGAAGCAGTTTCTGATTTCAGGATTTTGCATCCTGAAATACCTACCGCAGATGGCAGAAAGCAGAAAATCCAACTCAGAGCCATCACACCCATGCTATTGATTGCAAGTAACAGGATTTGTGTCACTTTGTCAATCAGCGTAACTGTGCGTAACGCATCCTTAGCCTTTTCACTTACCCAGTAATAACGGGCTATCTTCTCAAGACTCATACCGTAAACAGACCTGCAGCTAGAAACTGAGTAATTGCACCCTGTAAACCAGTTCAGAAGGGTTTCAGAGTGGAGAACAACATGTGTAGAAGAAGCTGCACTGTGCATGTAACTTCCCCCTTTTGCTGCCTATAGTGCTAATTCACATCCTTGCAAAACACTGAATGAGACTTTGAAAAGTGGGAATCCAAAGGAAATCCATACGACCGTTACTAGTTTTCACAGGAGTGAGTCTGTTGTCCCCCTTTTGGTCAAGCCCTCATCAGTGTGACAGAAAAACCTGTGTAAAAAAATGTGCTGTGCACAGAAGATGCAGAACGAATGAGATATCAAAAGCTGATAAACAGATCATCAAAATAAGAGTGGGTGAATTTGTCCCCAAGTGCCACTGTCACTTCTATTATTAAAAAAAAAAACACCTCACCATTTTCTATTCTTTTTGCTACACCTTTTACCAAGCTGTATTTACACATCCCTGTCGTACACAAGACCTCACTCACCCATGAGTACCTGTGGTCCTGGGAGCACAAGCCTAAGCCATTAAAACAGCAGGCCAGTTCTAGATGAACATGCAAACTAGAGTGTCTTCAAGGATCTCTACTCCAAGGCATTAGAGACAGAATGAATCCTGCCACCTCGCTCGCTGCAGACATCTCTCCAAGGCAGCAGGGCACAGAGCCCCGTGGGGGTTCCTGGCACAGCTGAAAATCACTGCGACCCCACAGGTATTCTGGCTATCTTGCTTTCCTTGACGGACCAGTGTCATGAGTAGAGAGGTGGCTTACTCACAGCCCCTGTGGCTCTGGCAAATCAACGCAGTAGATCCACCAAAGTTAAGCAGGCTTTAGGAGGAGATTATGGTACCAGCAGAGTACAAAGTAGCCATAATTCCCGAGGAATTTGGCTCATGTTATCGATTGCTAGGGGGACTATAAATGAATACAGCGGGAGGTTACAAGTTTTGACTGCCCATCAAATACAAATGAGAGCACATTAGCGTGTCTCATTAGTTTTCATCAGGATAAAGAGCTCAAAATATTATACAAGTATGTTTCTTGAAAATAAATTTTGGCAGGAAACAGAGCTGTCAACAGCAGGAGGAAAAAATCTGTTAATCAAGAGATGCTTCCTAAAGAGACAGCAGGGATGTCACTGAGAGGAGCATAAGGATGAATGGGTCCTGAAAACCATACTTCATTTTTTTATACTACTGATTACTGGTGTCAGAGACCTTCGATCTCTTGGAAGACACAGCGTTTCAATCTCTTATACGGGCAGAATTGTTCCTATAAATACCAAGGACGGCGGTTTTCTCGAGTTTGGAGATGAAACGAATGCAGAGAACTTTTTTTGTACTCATTCTGAAGAAGCGTCTTCAGAAACACCCACTAAAGCCTCCACTGGCACTGAACATGAAAGGTACTTCACAGAAGCAAGACCAAACAGATAAACTCTCTGATAATTTATCTGCCAGATCAGGAATAACCTTTCGCTTTCTAGACCAGGTGTAATGTTCATTTTTAAAGCTGGAAGCTTGATGCACAACAGCCCCACTGCCAGCGTGCTACAGAGGAGACATTTCACCAAGGGATGCTTCACCTCTGGATCCCACATGCCTTTCCGTGGCAGGTAGGTGCCAGCAGCCCTAACTCTGCCCAGGGGGAGGACAGTTTGGTTCCATCGAGACTGTTTAAAAATAGACACTGATTACACATCGCAGAGCGAGCCAAATTCTCCATTTACACTGCAGTGGTGCTGCCATAGGTAGCCTGCAAAATGGATTCATTTAAACAGCCTAGGTGATTCAGCATCAGCGCTACCAACTAGAAATCGCTTCTGTCCACGCGTAAGTAGACGAGTGCAGGAGCAGGTTTTCCCAGAGCACTGATGGATTTGCACTCCTGATTATTCTTCCTGGCCACCTCCCACTCCTGACAGCTGGAAAGTACTGTCTCTGACAAAAAAAAAAAAAAGGGAGAGTTGGGGAGGATGAAGATAGAACATCAAGGCAATTACACAGAAGCTAGCACCCTGAGTTAGCCATGTCCTACCCGCCCCATCAGGATGGCAAAGAGAAACATAAAGGACCTGACCCCTCACTAGAAAACAGGAGGGGGGAAATGTGGACAACAGCAGGAAGGAGGATAGTTAAGCAGTTATTTTTCTTTTCCAGTTAGTCTATAGTAAAATTTCAAAACTATGTTAAAATAAAGAGGAATGAAACAGGCAACAACCACAACAGACATGGGATGAGACGCCGCAGCCACTGAAGGAAAAGAACACTTTGGTAAGTTTTCTCTGGGCCACTTCATTACCACAATAGCTGTTTACTCTTCCGTCTCTTCTTCTGCTAAACGTTTACTCTTCCACACAACACCCAACCTTGTCATCAGCGAGGATGCCTGTCAATCAGGAGCCCATGTCAATGTGTTTAGCTTCCATCCCCTACCCCAGCCTCACCAGGTGCCCAGGAGGAGATGTTCAGCTGGGAGTACTAAGGCAGTGATAAGTTTCTCCCATATTTTATTCCCACCTTCTGATAAAACAGCATCCAATCAACAGTGGTAATGCACTGCATTTCTGCTGAACATAAATGCGCTAAGAATCAATAAGAACAACTATTTAACCATACATACAATGCGGACAGTTTATTTTGCTTAATCCCTTTGCCCTTGCCCCCATAAAAATTCTGTTGGTACCACAAAAATAGGTAATATGCCAATACATTAGAGTTAAGTATTTACGGTAAATAAATCCCTTTTTTTTTTTTTTGTGGTTTTTCACAGCACTGTGTGCCTGTTCCTCTGCTTCACAGATGGGGAAACATAAGTCCTAGTAGTTGGGTGTTTGTCTTGTTGTCTTATAATGTAAAATGTCAAAAGCAAATCTGTGATACATTTGGAAATTTATGATGTAAACTCTGTTCTTCCGAGCTAAGTTATCTTTGCAGTTTCACTGGATACAGTAACTTGGTCTTCCAGTTTGGAAGAGCTGTGCTTCACTATGGCCAGAAATAGACTAGGGAGACTGTTACCACAAGTCAGACAAAACCGGCTCCAACCCCAGTAACCCTGCTCATTCCTCTTTACAGAAGTTATTTACAAAGGGGCCAGCAAGACTTGGATTCCCATGCTTCACATCTTCATTCTGGCAGAAAGAGCGTGAGTACGGCATACAGCAACAGAGATCGCTCCAGTTCCAGGACAGAATAAGCCATATAAGAGTTCGTTGTCTCACATAAAATCTCTGCGGTGAGAGAACAATACTGTCTCCATCAATGCCCAAAATCCCCATCAGAGGTTGCACTGGCTTCGCTCGAGTGCAGCTCACAAAACCTGAACCTCTACTCTCCTCCAGCACATTCAAATGCTGAGAAACATATCTGAGCAAATGTAATAGGTGATTTTCTCCTCTCAAAGGAAATAAAAGAACTCTGTAGTATTTGCTCAGTATTTTGTAATAAGACCAATATGGTTCCTTCCATGTTGTTACTGTACAATGTGCACCAGACTAGGGTAGAGACATTAAGATGAGAGAGCAGGACAGATCTGATCCAAACCCATTGAAGGCAACTGAAAGGTACCTGCTGACTTCGTGGGGCTTTGAATTCAGCCCTGTGAGAATCACTGACACTCTTACAAGACTTCTCATAAAGCCACATACCTCGAGCATAGCAGGGATTTTGCTTGCTCAACCACCACCACAGGGCTCTCGGTTGCAGAGCTGATGGTGGGGTGCAGCCAGGGTGACCGTCCTGGCAGAAAGCACAAGCACGGCACTGAGCAGGGTTAACAGGGAGATAAAGGAGAATTTCCATACTCCTACCATTAGCTGCTCTAAATTTCAGTGTCATGTTGAATGAGAGACTTGGAAAGGAAACCTAGCTATTCTCAACGTGCAGAAAACCAACTGCAAAGATGTCAAGACTATTAGTTAGGCAGCATAATCTTTTGCTTGAATGTGTTTTAAGTGGAATTATATTGAGAAAAACTTAGCCTTCATGTTCTGTGCTTTTTTTTTAACTGATTGCTATAGAAACAAATTGTTACCAGATTATCCATTTCCTGAAATATCCATGAAAAGCCTTTGTGCTACATATTTCTTGCATTGTAACAGGCTAAGGAGTTCATGCCAGCGCCCTCTGATTTTGAAGGACGAAAGGAGCGTATGTGTGCCGGGAGGGAGGAGGAACAGAACACGCCAGTTCTCTCGATATTTTTCTTTGGGCACTGTACTCCATCATAAAAGTAGGGTTTTTACTGTTTATGATCTCCAGCTGAGTTTTAGTTTCATGTTGTAGGCATTTTGAGATGTGTAATAAAGTGTTATTGCATTCACCTGGAGAGAGTCAGAAGTTTGCTGTAGCCATATTCTTTTGAAAAACTTTGTGAAAATGCTTTCACCCATAAAGATAAAAGTTCAGCTTCTGTCTCGCTGAAAACGAGTAGGATGCATGTTAAGGAAAAATACAAATGTCACATGACAGAATAATTAAAATATAGAAAGAAAACTGAGAAGGGGGAGTGTCGGGAAGGTGAGTGGGATAAACAACTCCTAAGTGTTCTTTCAGCTATTTAGCAACAAATAATCTTGTTCCAGAGCTGCAAAACAAAACCACACGTGACACAAAAGGAGAAGGCAAGACAGGAGTACTATGCACGCTTCCACGGAGGAATCCAAGGAGCAGAGGAACCAGGGTGGTTTGGATAAACAGGACGTTCGTGAAGCATCCAGCAAACTGCGGGAACTTGGGTCCCTACCACAAGGCTGTTTCCCACAGGCTGAGGTAGCATTTTCATCTTGGCACAGAGCAGACTATCAGAGGACCTGCCCAAGCACAATCAGTGAATTTATGGGGGCCAAGGGCAGGACGTAAGCTCCGAGTGAGCCCTGTGGTATCAATGTTACTACAGAAATCAACCTCCGAGCTGCAGGTTTTAAGTGATGTAGGAACAAAGTTCCTCTGGTTCCTTGGGCAACCTTTTTTTTCTTTGTTAGATAAATAACAAAACTTTAAGAGAAGGCTCTTTGGTTTGCAGACTTGCTCCCCACCTACTTGGCTGAGGTTTTTGCTGCCTTTTTGCTGCCTTCAGGTCCCCCGACTCCCATGCTGCAGTTTCAAATCCCTACAGCACCGAACACTGCGCCTTTGACTTCAGTTGACTTGGTGCTTTTCTTGCAGGCTTTCAACAGTTTGTCATCTGAAGCTGAAAACAGCTTGCACAGCTGGCTTCTTTGTGTATGAGGTCTGGCCACTTGGCTTTTTCACCCAGGTATGAACACATGATTTGGAAGCCTTCTTTCTGACAGCCAAGGCAGCCCACCCATAATCAATCATATTACTTACCTTCAGTCCTCAAACCCATTTTTAGTACCAGCATTTCAGCTCTGCTCAGTGCAACTGCAGAATTTCTCCTTTTCAGGCAGAAGGATCACGGCTGGAAGCCTAAAAGAAACCCCTTCTACATCTGTGTATTTTGGGGCTTGGGCCCTTTGGCAGCAAGTACAGGGCAGGTCTTACCACTTCTCCTTCCTTTGCAAACTGTGGTTGGTGGCGCACACAACTGAACACAAATGTGTCTCGTGCTCTGAAGGAAGGAAAATAGCTGTTGTTGTTAGAGCCATCCTGCAGAAGCCTCAATTTCCAGGTTTTTGTCATTTTTCACAAGAGGAGGTGTGTATTACTTCAAAACAAAAATGTACCTTTCCAGTTTCACTAGCTCTGTCTTGCTATCCTGAACCTGGTACCTGAGTGCCTTATGTCCCGTACATCCACATCACAGGCATACAGTATGCCCAGTATTAGCTAAAAATCAAGACGCAGAGGAGGCACATGCAGATACAGCAGATCCTGTGAGGTGGGAGCTTCTTCATGTTTTTACCTAAAGACCTCAAAACACAGTAGCAGAACTAGATCTCCCCATATCTGGCTTCTTACCAATCAACTTTGCTACAAGATCATCCAACCTTTTGTACTACAAACTGATATTTCTTAAAGATATACTATTACATCAAATATAACCTTCTTCTCTATACATAAACCCTTTAGGTTTGGGTTCAGATTCTCCAGTAATCTTGGTCCAGCACAGATTTCCCACAGAGCAGCAACTGTATAAAACCTCATTCCCTTTTTTCTCTCATCCGTGTTAATCTGTTCTGTATCCATGGTACCTGCATCACCCGTAGATACATTTCTGCTTCACCCAGTGGAGTTTATAATTCTCAGCATCTCTTCAAATGGTCATATGTGCCAGTTCCTATACTACATCATACAGCTAGAGATACCTAAATGAGGCATTGATAATCTGAATAATCAATTTACTTGGACAGTCCGAGATCCCTCTTCCTCAAGCTGGATATGTTCTTTTACTTTCATGACATTATTGTAATTGCTTAAACCACTTTTGTTGGGATATTTTCTCCACCATAATTACCTTGTCATTTACTATTAGGGATGTTAATATGGTCATTAAATGTCACAAATAGCTTTCAGTTTCTGCTCTCTGTCTGGCTCACATTTCTGCAATTCAGAAATGTCCAGCCATATGCATATTTTTATACTTTGACATGTCTTAAACTATGCTCAATACCAAGTTTATTACAGCATTAAATTGATGAACTTGCTCTAATAATCAATGTATAAATAATCAATTTAATGCTATAATAAAGAAAACATAAAACAGCCAACTCTCTGTTGGGTGTGCTGAGCTGCAGTGACATTTGGTGGTCATGCACGGCAACATTTGTACAAGCTTCATTTAGAGAAGGTGGCAGGTTAATTGGGACAAAACACAAATGCAGTACAGCATCCATAATAAGCAGCCTGCACCACTGATATCAAGAACTGAAAAAGAACAGAAAACCTGTTTCCACTCCTTCCAGACATCCCCTCTCAAACTAATATTCAGAATAACCAGGTATCTTGAATTAGTACCAAGATGTCTTTATAAATTTATATGAAAATACACAAAGATATCTTAGCAGGCATCAAGTTATTTTTCTTCCTCTGCAAACAAAACGTTTGTACCTCCAGACTCCTATTGCAGTAGTTGGATGAAATGCAGGTTAATGATATAGCTTGCCTGAATTCAAGAGTTGGCTCAAGAAAAATTCAAACTGGAAGCAGTTTAAATGGAAGCTGGAAGCAGTATTGCAGGGGTAGCACTTCACAGCATGACACACACATGGTAAGTGTGTGTTACACAGTGTTCCTCAGTTTTCAGTTAACGTACACTCATGTATATCTCCCCACCCCACAGTCTGCACAAAGTAAAACCCAAAACAGGAGCTGATGAAGAACTGAAGGCTTCCGTGGCAACAACATCAATATTTATCTGTAGAAACTACAAACTTCTGCTAAGACTCTAGTAAAGTGCTCTTAAATCTTTCAAACTGATTGGTAGCCATTTTTTATAACACAGTTTGCATATCAGTATTTCTGAGACTTGCTCTCTCACCTTCCCAGGGTGCTGTACTCGCACCATGACAGTTACAGAGGAACCAAGACTGATACACTGAAAAATGCTAATTGACAATCAAATTTAGCTCTGCAGATGGATTAAACTATAAAAGATACTGTTTTGACAAAAAGTGGATACTTCTCACTGAATTCATTTTTAGCATGCTCAGGTTGATTCCATTATTTTTTCATCAAAACCAAAATCCTAAATTGACTTACCAGAAGTGTTTGGGTTTGCTTTTTTATTCTCCATCTTTCATAGACTGAAGGGGCTGCACATGGCAGATACCCTTAATCCATCACTTCAGTAGAGGCAAAGCACACGAGGGGTGGTTCACCCTCTCCAGTATCAAGCAGCTGACAAAGACAGGTCCTCACCAGCAGGATCTGAGGACTCTTTACTTTGTACCACTTCAGCTGGAAAGACCTCAAGCAGGGCATACGCAACAACTCTGCTTGCAGGCCAACTGCCTGTCTCATGAGGGATTTGCAATATTACAGTCCTCCCAAAATAAATTTACAGTTTGCATTCTCTGAAGGCACTAAAAATGAATAAATGAGTCAGAGCTGTGGGATTTGTATCATGTCCAACAGTGGATAACCAGAACACACAAAAAGTATTTGCCACCCTTTGCACAAACATGCTAGACATTGTTACCCCACAGGGCTATTGCAGATTTACATTAATTATTAATATGCACCTCAGCAGCACACTTGGCCCAATTCAAAGTGAGACGCGGCAACACCTGGTGCTTGTGTGCAAACCACCCCAGAAGGTTTACCAATTCAATTAAGGAAAAACGCAATAAGCTGTGGCAGGGAAGATGTTATCTAGGCAGAAGGCACTAATTCTAGTGACTAATCTGCAGACGAAGCTCAAGTCTCTGTGCCTACAGAAGCAGAGAAAGCAACGGAGACTCAACCTACGCATAGCGAAGGCTTCTGACAAGCTGACGGCAGGCGCGCACACGGCATCGACCCTGGGCGTTGCACAGCCCGAGGCTCTGACAAGCTGTTGAACCCAACACCACAGCACAAGAGGCAGGCATTGCACACCAGTCTCAGCAGAGCCAAAAGTGTGTATAGAGCCGGTGGGGAATGGATAGAGGCTCTTCATTTGCAGCACCGAAGACACTCGAGGGGGTGCGGCAGGAGCCAGGGGAAGGGAAGGGGCAGGGGCCAGGGAGGCGACAGCCCGACTGCCCCTCGGCTCCCCGGCCGTTGTCCCGGCAGACAAGGTTTGCCCTGGCTCTGGTTGTACCCAGATGAGGATGCCACAGTCCCAAATGCTCAGTAAGTGTCATGATCCGGAGGAAGTACGTGTTACTGGTACACTAACAATAAGCTCTTGTCTCTGTATAGGAGGTGTCTCCTCCTTGTACATAAACAAGATTTTGAGCACAGCAGCAGTAGGGTTTCTTTGGGAAGATGGAGAGTCAAGCTGTAACGGTATGTACACAGACTTTGAATGATAGGAAACCCATCCTCAACAGAAAAAATATAATTTATAAACATGAAAAATTTCTAAAATACACTCTATTTATGGAACTTATCCACAGCTATGTTTCTAGTCAAAGCACCATATGCCATTTAAGCATGGAA
>Ga0181612_165635_pt1 | contig 14060 bp, 5 predicted proteins | sample HoacroProtozoa21_FD_119630 | JGI IMG/M metagenome (GOLD analysis project Ga0181612, IMG submission 119630) | Hoatzin crop microbial communities from Cojedes, Venezuel. Combined Assembly of Gp0051906, Gp0051904, Gp0051908
AATGCTGGGTCATGCACTTTGGTCACAACAACCCCATGCAACGCTACAGGCTTGGGGAGGAGTGGCTGGAAAGCTGCTCGGCAGAAAAGGACCTTGGGGTGTTGGTTGACAGCCGGCTGAACATGAGCCAGTAGGAATGGTGGCGTTGAGTGGATGGCTGGACTTGATGATCTTAGAGGTCTTTTCCAACCTATGATTCCTTTGGAGCTGACACACCACTGCTTTGATGCCACTGCTGTGTACTACTTCATCTCTTCTTGCAGTGTTGAACAAGAAGGATGCAACAGAAGATAGAAGACACAAGGCAGTCCAAGGGTTCAAGAGCAAAGTTCCCTGGATGTTTATTTAAGCATTGTCTTAATTGTAGTTCAGTTACTACTTTTCCCCAAATTTTCTCTATTGGTGTTGATCCAGCCATGGTCTTTGAGTAGCGTTCTCAGATAAGGTTTTTGGTTTGGAATTTAATGACAATCATAGAATAATTTAGATTAGAATGGATCTCTAGAGGTCATCTAGTCCAATGCTTTGCTCAAGGCAGGTCAAATTAGATTAGGTTGTTTTGCTGATGATCTTGTGTAGTCAAATTTTGGATATCCAAGGACAGAGATTGCACAACTGCCCCAGGCAACCAGTTCCAGCGTTTGACCACCCTCATGGGGTAGAAGATTCTTTTCTTGCATCTAATTGGAATTTCTCATGATCTAACTTGTGTCTGTCACCTCCTTGTCCTATCACTGTGTACCTCCAAGAACAACCTGGTTGCATCTGTCTTCCCATTGCACGTAGATAAAAGTAAGATCTCCTGTCTGCCTTCTCTTCTTAAAGCTCCAGATAAGGTCTCACCAGTGATAGTTAGAGAAGAACCATCTTCAGCTTACTGAGAGCTGCACTCTTACTAGTACGCCCTTGGAAGCAATTATCCTCACTTTACCTGAGGGATGCTACAACACTATTGAGTAATTTAGTATTTCTGCTAGGATTCATTCTTGGAATAGGCTACTTGATATGCCCGGTGATTTGGAGTTTTATGCAGGTGCAGAGTTGTTCTCCCAAGAACTAATTTGATGTTTCTTTTCAACCAAAACTTTTTTATTCTATCTTTATCATGGGGAAAGAAACTCTAACTCTTTGTACATCAGTACAGTTATAATGAGGCTGCATGCAGCCTACAACAATAGTTTTGAGAAATTTGAGCCTCCAATTCCCTTCTTCCCCCTCTGGTTATTGCAGGGTGGATATCTGTTCAGATAATAGCCTTTGTGTCAACAATAACTTCTTTTTTTGGTGTAGGTAATTTCTGCAGAAATTGCTACTAGTGTTTTTTATCCTTCATTTCAAATTACCTTGTTGTTTTTATGGTTGTCAGAAGCCTTCCCAGTTGTCACAGATCTGGCTCCCTGTTGGTTTCATTTATATTTGTGTTGTTAGTACCAGAATTTTTAGTGTTTTGCAAATTTAGAGCCATAATGAAATCAAACCTCAGTGCTTTTCATAGTTATTGGTTTCTGAATTTTTATCTTTAATTGAATAAAAGCTTTCTTGAAACTGCTGTAAGATTTCCATTCTTCATTAAGTAGTCAGAGTAGATACACCCTCAGGTTGTCAGACTAACTGCAAGATTGCTATCTGTGAGGCTGCGTAACTGCATATGTTTACTCTGTGCCTTAAAATCTAAGAGAATTGCATTTAGTCCTTGATCCTGAAATATGTTGAAATAACATTGCCTGTATTTGGCAGCAGGCAAGGAAAATGGAACCTCGACACTTGCATGTTGTAGATGGTGCTCATAACACTTCCAAGGATGGAAGAAGAATACTGATGTAGAATACTTGCTGGAAGAGGCTACAAATAGCCAAGAGGTGTTCTGTAAAATCAGGAAAACTATAATTATTAAGTAAATAAAAATCTTTAGACAGATTTTGAATCAGCACCAAGATGAAACAGTCTAAGATCTCTTTCCTGCTAGAAATATCTGCATTCAAAATCACAAGGATTTACGCTAGTTTTGCTTCCTTGTACCTATGGGCCAGGTTAAAGATGTCCTGTTAATGTGCAGTTGGAACACAAAAATATCATTAGAAATCTGACTGACATTGAACTCAGTGGTATTTGAGCATTATTATTGTTTTAAAAATTGTGGAAGATGCACAGAGATTTTTATCAGCAATGTGCAAACTAGGAAACCAAGAACTAAGCGGGGGGGAAAATTATCTGTATGAAGTATTGTAGAGGAGAAAAAGTAATTAGAAAAAGATATTTGTCTCAAATTGACAGCTAGAGAATTGAATTATCGTGCAGTCACATTTTGAAAAGCTAAAGTGGGCTGCACTAGTTTTTTACTAAAGCTGCTCGTATTTTTGGAAATTCAAGAATACCAGTTTTATATATAAAAATTCAGAATTATGGATCAAATACTTGGGTTAATTATCAGATACTACTGTATAGGATAAGAATTTAAGGGCAAATATGTATTTGCTGGAAGTGAATAGCTACGTGCTGATCAGAGATGTGTGGTACACATTGAACAGAAAAAACAGAACCCTTCCAAATTAGCTTCTCTGCATTCCTTATTCTAAGAATTGCCTTTGTGTGTACAAGTGGAAAAGCTGGTGCACTTCCCATAGCTGCTCCTGTTGTTGTTGTAAGACCTTGTCACCTGTTCTTCCTGAAGGTATGGTACCCCTTTCATTTGGAAAAAAAGTATTTTAAAAAAAAAAGTATTTAAAAAAAATATTACAAAACACTCCCATTCATATCAAAACTCTTCTACCTACTTGTTTTGAAAGATAAATTCAATTTCTGAGCAAGTCTTCCGTAATGCTTAATGGTTAGTGCTGTACTTCCCTTTTGAATTTCCCCTTAAATATATGGGTAAATGTCCTTTTGAGGATACTTCTACTCTTGCATTACATGTTTTAAAAGGAAGCGTACCAATTTAAAACATTTGTATTTCATTGCAACTATTAGACGTTCTATGTTCTGTTTCTTCTCCTTTTAGGTGAGAAACCTTTTGAATGTAACATTTGTGGGAAACACTTCTCACAGGTGGGAATATTTTATATTATGGTACTTACACTTGAAAATGAAATGCATCTATGTGTTGATTCTAAAAAATAAACGGTTTTAAGTTGATAGATTAGACATTTTTTGTTCAAAGGCAGACTTGACTTTAGGGGTAAAATATTAAAATGTTTTATTTGAAAAGAACATGTTAATTGTTTTAGATTTCTTTGATACATTTGTACCTTTGATTCTGCTCTCAATAGAGGTGTTATGTATTTTACCCTTAAATGAATGTTTAACTATACAGAGCCACAACTGTATTTGAAGTACAGAGAACATTCGTTCTCAGACTGTGCTTTTGCCTTGTGCTTAGGGATATGTTGTGAATAGCATTTTTACAGTGTCTGAAAAAAATGCAGGTTAGCGTTTTGTATGATGATGTATTCGCAATACAGTTTCATCTTCCTAAATGGCATAAATTATTAAGCACATTTTTTGGAGTCTGTTTCATTCTATGAAGAACAGCACATTTTGTCTGAAGTGACAAAATTCAACTATGATTTTTTTAAAAAAACTCTTGAAGTTCCCTGCGTAGATACAGGGCCTAGGCTTTAGCTGTCTCAGTTTGCCCTCCAACGCTTGCTTACTGTTCTGGGTACAACAGTTCATTTATATTTCTATAAATTTGGTGCTTAGTTTTCTCACATTTACAAAATGTCTATTTCTTTTCTATTTTCTTGGTTGGAATATGTGCACCTAAGTACAGGAGACAATAGACTGGTGCATACTTTTATACTGAGATGAAATAATAATTATTGTTGAATAATTTTGGTCTTATGGTTTAAGGATTAGAATTATGTGGTGTTTGTCAAACCACCTACCAGTGCTTGCACTTCTCTTGCTCCAGTTTTGTAGTCCGCCAGTGGGGCTTCTTTGACCAATGAACCTGATGCAGTTGCATCCTCCACTGTGTTACTGAACACGAATAGAACACTGCATCCAGTGAGCAATACGGTTTCATCATGCTTATCAAGCCACTTGAGCAAAACTGGGTCTGTGTGTTAGGCAAAGAAAGCGTATTTGCATTCATTTTGATGGCTGAACTTCTAGTTATTGAAAGAAAAAAGTGGATTTTTTCCAAATTCCATTAAAGGTACTTTTAGCAAATGGAGGGGTATTCTGTACCATTATTGTGGGGGAAGAGGGAATAAAAAAGCTTCACACACTTAGGGTGTATGACAGGCATGACAGACTCCTCATGCAACATGCATTGCTGCTCTTTAATAAAAACAAACAAACAAAACTCCCAACAAAACTGGAAATTAAACACTCCTAAGCAGCTTCCCTTCTCTCCCCATTACCTCCTTTGCCTGAAGGTATAGGTAGATGCATATTGATGGACAGTACCTACACGTCCAGAATACGAGCCATAGCTTTCAGCTTCTGTGCTGCCGTGCTTTCTCTGGCCATGAAAGTGAACTTGCATACTTCTGAGGTTCTTGCTTTTGAATTGCACAAATAAGTAAGACTCCACCTGCCACAAAGTAAGATGCAAGGATAATTACGATCTACTGTTTTTCTTTAAAGACCATCTCTGATCTTGATCATCTCAGTCTGCAGGCACAGAAATAGTAACGTTGTTCTTACTTAAGCCTTCATGTTCTGTGCTTTTGAGACAGTGCAGTTGTGTCTAGTAGTATGCCTGCTCTTGCTGAATGTCACTGATGTTCCATGTGTTGGAATGTGAAACAGAAAATGAAGAAAGTAGGGCAAATTGACATCGGAACTCATCGTCTGGAACAAGTAAATATCTTTGATATTTGGAGAAAGAGGTGCCTTTTGTACTGCCAAGCCTGCATCTTCCCTTACTACAAGTACACAGCCTGTTGTTATGTGGCCCTTTTCTGGCTGGTGATCCAGGATACCATGTTTTACCTCCTTCTGCAGAGCTGCTTTTGGGGAAATGTATGCATTAGTTCCTTCACTTTAAAAGCGTGTCAGTTACAAACAGAGTAAGTCTAGCATATCTCTCTAGTCTCCAAATTTGTGAGGAGTGGTATGCAACCAGTATCAGTAAGAGGATTCTTCTGAGCATTTTTTTTTTCTTTCACTGAAATGCTAGCAAAAGTCCTTTTATGCTTTTTCATTGGGTTGGCAGACTGTGTCTTAACCAAGGTTGTGTACCACCTTAAAAGCTTGGGAAGAATATGAGTTTCTGATGTTTTTACCTTTTTTTGTCTCAGCACAGTTAATAGCAAGCTTTTACCCTCAGTAGGAGGAATTGACATGGGGTTGTAATAAAGAAATGGATCTACTTGCTACTCTCTGTAAAATGTTTTTACTCTACCTAAAAATGCCTGTATGGGAACTATTTCAGAATAATTGTTGCACTTCAGATTCTGCCTTTATCCAGAATAATTTTAAATGCCTGCGATACGGTTTGTTTTGTGACGTGGGTAGAGGTAAAGGTTCTGCCTTTTGTATGTTTCTCCCAAATGCACCTCTGCATAAAATCTTCTGTCTTTCCAAAGCACAGCTTGCTCCGTGGAGAAGTCAGTTTAGTCTTCTCCTTCCTCAGAAATGTCTCTCTTTGAATGGATTTGAGTATTATAAAGTTTGGCCTGAGAGAACAGTGGTTCAGTCATACTGTTGTCTGAAAAACTTTACAGGGGTTAGAGGAAGCTCTCCCAGGGTTCAGGTGGTGTTCCATTTAGTATTGTCCTCTGTGTCTGTCTGTGTGTGTCTGCAGTACTGTAGTTCTGCTATATTATAAGATCTGATTACAGTGATTGATTGTCACAGGTAATTTATTATTTAAAGGAGTCGGAAGAAATTACTGATGAGTGTTATTTTTGTTGTCGTACTGTGACTAAGGAAGACACAATAATCTTTACATCCTCAGTTTTCTTTCCTGACTGAAAGGACTTAATGTTCCTTTAGTGCACTTCGATAAAACCAGGCAATTATACATCAAAGAGAACAGAAGGGTTAAAAATGACCGTGGAAGTATGCACAATGTATGGAACATCTGCAGCTCTTCTATCCAGACTAGCTGTATCTTGTCCTTTGAGAACTGGACTCTCAGTGGATTATCCATTCAGAAGCACCAACGGCTTTTAACAAATAGTAATAAAAAAAGTTGTAATGAGTAAGATGGTTTTGTTTAGTCACTAACTGGTTTGCCTGCTAGACTAGCATGGTTTTTACAGGACTGGGAGAGGAAGGATATGTAATAAAACTGAGTTCCCAGTAATCCCATGTGTTCATTTCTTTACTTCCTGTTCTATTTTCTTTTGATACGAGTAAATATTTATAAGTTTGGAGCACTTGGCTCTGAGTATTTTATGGATTGAAAAATGTTTACCCTATTCTGTTCTTTTTAACCTCCTGGTAGGTGAATTCAGACATCCTGATGTAACAGTATTTTATTTGTAGGACAGGGAAAATGAGACTAACATGAAGTATATTACTAATAAGTTTTCTTCACTGCATTCTAGATAGTGTAATTTTCATTTATAATTGGATCTATTTCCAAATATAGGTCTATCTTTTTCCTTAGTGTTTGATTCCAGGCTCCTTGGGTTTTTTCCCCCCTTTGTTCTTGGCGATGTATAATTGCATACGTAAGCAATTTGATCTTGAAGTACATGGTAGTCTGCCTTTACTAGATAAGAATGCTTGAGTTCATACATGCTTTGTAGTCTTCACTGCCTTAGAATTAGGAATAAAAAGCCAGTCTCATAGTCCCTATTGTTGGGGTTTTTATCTGTATACAGCAACAGGCTAGCTGAATTTAAATGTTTAAATTACTGTCACTTCAGGCAGGTAATCTCCAGACACATTTACGTCGACATTCTGGTGAAAAACCATACATCTGTGAAATCTGCGGGAAAAGGTGAGTAGAATTGTTCATCTTAGTAAAGTTAACATGATAAAACTTGTTCATGTTTTCTTTAATCTTCGTCATAAACTAAAGGCCAAGAGCTAAGGCAGCATGCTGCTCGATTTTGTTTAGAAGACATTGGGTTTAAATGTGTACTGATGGGATTAAAATACATAACTGTCTGCAAGTGTCTTATTGCAAATCTCAATAATGTCACCACATATATAGTCTGTGGTCTTACTTAATTTTTTGTATATTGGTATCTTTAGTTAAGGATATACTGTTGTGTGTATTTTGAACAGTGCCAGTGTGAGTCATATGCATAAATCATGCAGTTTTGTACCTTCCCTCACTTTTTTTTTTTTTATTATTTGGTCATACAATTTTGGTTAGACTTTATGGAAATTATTAATTATGGGAAACTTGACAAATGAAAGCAAAGCATTAAATATTCCTGCTGTCTGCGAACAGGTGACAGAAAATACACTAATTTAGGACCAACATTCGTACTTAAACTAAATTAAATGCAGAATAAATTAGCAACATTAATGGTGAAAAGGGTTTTTGTGGAGTTTTTTTCCTAGCATAAATTTACTTGGACATTGCCAGCTTGAAAAAGTTATTCTTAACTGCATCCATTTATCTGTGTTTTAGATTTTAATCTTTCTTCAGAACATAGGCATTCATTATAGTTCATTTCCACATGATACTCAGTTTATGAGAATAAGGGACTGTAAACACAGTGATTTGGTTTCCGTATTCTGTTACAGATTTGCTGCTTCTGGTGATGTTCAGCGTCATATTATTATTCATTCTGGAGAAAAGCCTCACCTGTGTGATATCTGTGGCAGAGGTATGCAAGAACCAAAGCTTCTGCCTGTGAAGTTTTTTGATTGAAATACGAGGAGTCATTTTAATCTCAGTGTCTGTCATATTTTTATAGGATTCAGTAACTTCAGTAATTTAAAGGAGCACAAAAAGACTCATACAGCAGATAAAGTATTCACCTGTGATGAATGTGGGAAGTCATTCAACATGCAACGAAAATTAGTAAAGCACAGAATTAGGCATACTGGAGAGAGACCATACAGCTGTTCAGCATGTGGTAAGATTTACTGTGCACAGCTTGGTTGTGTCTTTGCTTTTTAAATTATAAGTAAAAGTTCCTTTGTCAGCAGAATAACACTTAACCAAAACGATTTTAAATTGAAATACCATGTTGTGAAAGTTTTTCACAAAATCTTCTGTCTTACATATGTCATAGTCTTTCATTCTGAAACGCCTTTAGCTGTTACATATAAGTTCAAAAGTGAATTTCAGTTGAAGAATAGAGAAAGAAAATAAGAGGAATCAACATTGGATGTATATGTACATGTCTACTAGAGAAGTACTGATAGTAGCTGCTTCAGAAATTGGTTTATTTTCAGTATGGTCCTTTCTGATGGAAAGCTGGATTTAGCATCACTTGGCTATTGATGGAAAATTTTTTTCCCTTTCTTTCTTTTTTTTTTCCCCCCCCGCTTGAATACTGTTCGTATTCAACTGCATTCAACCATAAAGTTGATAATAACAACTTTTTGCTACTTTGCTTCAACCTCTGGAATAAAATCAAACCTTGATCAATGCTTCATACCAGAGAAACCTGTTTTCAGAATCTGCTAGGTAGGTCATACTTCCAGGTGGTCTGAAAATTGCTCTGCAATCAATCATTCATCCTTGTATAACATAGTTTTCAGAAATTGTATTGTCTATCCTTCTCTCATATGTTGCTTAGCATCCTGCATACTGCTTACTTTTCTGCCCTTAAGTGCCATTTTGGTTTAATTTCATTCATGTTCTGAGGAATCATCTTTGGAGGAGGGTAGCTCCATATGATAATGTCCAACTGCAGTATGTTTTATTCATAATGTCTTGAGGCACAAGAAAAGCTAAAATTATCAGGAGGTCTTGCATCAGAGGGAAGAAATATAAATAACAGTTGTGTTGCTGTCATTAAAATAAGCTTATTTTCATCTCATCTTGTAGTGGTCTTTTGATTATTTTTCATTTTAGCCCGGTCATCTTGTACTGAGAAGGCAAAAATTGTGCAAAAAGGATCTGATCAATTGTTAAGAATCATTCACATTATGCAGAAAATCCACATGTATTATTCCAGTCTTTTCTGAAGAGAAGTCTGGGCAGTAGAATGACAAGTATGATGCCAAAAATTGAGACTGCAGTTTTACTGGGCTTTCAGATAACACAGTTCGTTTTAGTTGGTATCTGTCCACACAAAGCAAAATAATCTTTAACCTAGGTAACATGAGATAAAATTGTAGATAGGTGCCAGCTTATTTCCGCTATCCTAAAGAACGTGAGGTGTCTGCATCACGTAGCAATTCTGGAAGTTAATGCTGTCTTGTGCTGTTTGCTGCTCTACGCTTTGCTTTGGTTCAGCCTCAGACACCGTTTTCTTTGCAGTGTGTTAATCGAGCTTATTTGAGCCTGTGGTTCTGAAAATAGGCAAGCAGTTGACTATTTTACTGTATTCTGATATTTACAGCAATAAAAAAAAATCACAGTTTTCACACATTCTCTGGCTAGAATATAAAAATGACCTGCTGCATTACGTTAGCTCAAAGTTAACAAAAAAGCTAACTTTGTCAGCACTTTAAGAATAGTTGCTTGGTAATGAACAAACCATTACTTTCTGTGATGCAGTTCTCACTGGAAGAATATATTTAGAAGCTTATCAGCACACTGGTTTTCCAGACAGAGGTACTAAATTGATTTTTTTTTTTTCTTTCTTTTTCCTCCACAAAGTTTGATACAAACTGCAAGCACTCGCAGCTTTCAAATACTAGTAGATATTCCTGTTTCTGGAGACAAAGTAAAGCACTGGGAAACATGAGTTAGAAAATCAGATCAAAAAGAAGAAACAAATCATTGAATTGTAAAAATAGATGAAACTGTTTTAGATAAACAAAGTACCATGGTTCGGGCATACTATACTTTTTCACTTGGTATTTTCTCTAATTAAAATGTGTTTATGCACTAGTGTTAAGAACAAAATCTTAACATATCACTTCTGTCTTGTAGGGAAATGTTTTGCAGGCTCTGGTGACCTGCGTAGACATGTGAGGACTCATACAGGAGAAAAACCCTATACCTGTGAAACTTGTAACAAATGCTTCACTCGCTCTGCTGTTCTGCGGCGGCACAAGAAAATGCATTGTAAAGCCACTGATGAGGGTTCAAACACACTAGATGAATTTACTCAAGGGATTGAAACTTCTGATCTTGACAAATCTCAGAGTTCTGACTCCTTTGGCCAAGAAATGCCTGTTACATTGTTACCAGTGTCGGTTAAATTTCCCATTCGTCCCACTGCAAATTCAACTGAATTTGATAGTTCTGCAGATTCTTACTGTAAGTTACGATCAATGATTCAACACCATGACTCAGCAAACCAACAGAAACTGAATGTGGATTCTGCTAAACCCCCAAAAGCTCAGACGCAACAAACTCCACCACCACCACCATACGCTTATACAGATGTAGATGTATCTTCTGTAGAAGAACCCTTACAGTCTGAGAATATTCCCATGATTCGTTCCTCTGTGGGTAGCTTGGACAGTCATTGTAATGATCCACTGGGCAGTCGAACACCGTCTGCTGTGTACAAGAATAATGAAGGACCCTTCTTCTCCAGCATGACCCTCTGGGGTTTAGCTATGAAGACCTTGCAGAATGAAAGCGAACTGGAACAATGAGGGCTCAGGTGACAGTATCGAAACTTCTTAGACGTGTTTCATGCTAAAGTGATTGCAATTGCACTGCAGCATAGAGAGATCAGAGCTAGTTTTTAAGCCAACTCATGTGGATACTGGTAGAAATCAAGATACGCATGCCCAGAACCCAGTGTAGGCTGACTTTACGCTGCTTCTCAGCAAAGTTCAAATCTAGTTTTGAGGACCTTTGTTGTTCTGTGACTGCACTGTGTAGCTTGTGTTGCCAGGATTTACTGAAATTTGCCGTTTACTAAATTTACCATTTAACTTGGTATTTTTTGCCTGATAATGGAGGAAAGGATGGCCCAATGTCTAATTTTGTGATATGGGTGCAATTCAAGTATGGGTCATCTGAGTTCTGTAAGGGTGTAGATAGGAACAGAGGAAAATATTTAACAAATCCCTAGTGAACCTGAGTTTCAGTAGCGGCTTTCTTACCAGTAGCATCAGTGGTTTACATGACTTGAGTATTGTGATATTAAATTTAAATGTTAAATACTGGACAATATTTGTGATAGTGCAAAGTAACTGTCTATCTAGAAACTTTATTTTTTTACAATAAAAGGTTTTTTTAGTATTTTATAAGCTATTTTGCACAGCAGATTATTTGTACAATGAAGACCAGGATCAGTAAATGCGAATAAAGAGAAGCTGGTTTACATTGTGTCTTAATTGCTCAACGTGTTTCATCTTTTTATGAAAGATTTTCAATAACATAATTCCATCTGTTCCAGGTATCTTTACAATGTTAATGGGGATACCACTTCAAGAAGAGCTGCACTATAAAACAAGTGCAATCAATACACCATTAGATTGTCTTGCATTTCAGTGAGTTAGTGTAAAAACATCGGCTAATTAATGGAATGAACAGACTCTTACAGGATGGAAATTTTGCTTAGAGGCCTTTTTCGGCTTTGGTGCTTTGGGTGGTTGTGTTCATTTTCAGTATAGATCTGTTGCTGCATTCCAAACTGCTTGCTACGTGAGTTTTATGGGCCTAACTTTTTCCAACCCATCAAGAAGTTTTAGCAGTGCATTGTCAAGCTTTGTGCTAAAACATTCCTTAGATACTGTAGTTTCTGAAGTGAAAATATCCTTTATTAACTTTTCTGAACCCCATTCACAGGCTGGAAAGTCTGTTTGAAGTTCATACTTATTTCCTGTAAAGAGTCTCAATGTTCACCACTAGCAAGACAGCTATGAGTACCTCTAGTATTATATGGTAAGACTGCAAGACTTCAGAGTTGCACCTGCATGAAAAAGAGTTCAACATTTATTTGGGGCTACAAAATCACGTAAAAACCCCAAACATCTGTTATATAAAAATTTTGATTGTGAAAAGAAGAAGTTTGTAGGCTGAGAAGTAAATTTCGGTGTTTTGCAACAGCTAACAAGATCTGGTATCACCGCTGCTTTAATAACACTGCAATTCCTCTGCTGAAAAAATCGTGTTTGTGTAAAGCTAATGGCTGGAACTGTCTAGTAATTTGTATGTAATGTCACATTTTCTTGGTATTAGGAAATATATTGTCACTTGTATCCCACTAAAGCACAAAAATTCGTATCTGTTATAATTGGCTAGTTCTTGATAGACCAAGAATTAGTTTTGCTAGAACAGTAATGTAGACCACAGGTGACTTATAGTCCACTGCTTGCAATCTGTGGAAGTTCAGAGCCTAGAAAATACAGTATTTTTCATATTTTTAAAGTGCTCACCACTTTTTCCCCCCTCCAGGAATTCAAAACTAGCTATTCAGCTTCATATTGTGTTAACACCACACATTGCAATTTGTGGCTTCCCTTCCTTTACTTGGGTCCTGTACCTCCTTTTTTTTTTTTTTTTTAACTGCTTTCAACCTGAGTTGAAACGAGGAATATTGCTGACCAGAGCACAGCACTTGTTAAAACAAAAGGGACAGAACATTACACTGTGTGTGTAAGTCTTGAAACCTACAGATTTCTCTAAATCGTCATTTAATGTTATGAAAAACTTTTTTTTAACTACATCAACAGAGCAGTTAGGAAAAAAAAAAAAAAACACTCATGCACTCCAGAGAAAATTGGGAATTTTTCACCTTTATTTTCTTGTAGTGCACATATACTAGGAGACTCTAAAACATCTGTATTTTTCCAGCCAGTGAATTAAAAATAAAGAAGCTTTTTGTTGTGCCTAATTGTAAAAATAGCATGTAGGCTAGCAGAACACGGTCCCACACAGGTTTAAGTGGGGAACGCTTTGCGTATTTGAACCCTGAGCTCTTCTCTTATTCTTTTTCTTTTACATTATTTGCTGGTGCACATCTTTGTGGAAATTGTCCACATGCTATTCAACAGTCCATGTATTATGGTTCTGGCCCTGACCGTGTGCACTCACTGTCACTGTGCTTTCCTTGCACTGGTGCCTAAGGCAAAATGCAGATCTCTGCCAGTCACTAGCTCTGTAGCTTTCCCCTTGTCAGAAACTGTTTTTAGATTTACATATCCCAAGAGAAAATAGAAATTTGATTCTGTTCCCATGAGGATTCTGTTGCTTGGAAAGGACAAATCTGCAATTTGTGAACCTCCTAACTTTTCAGTTGCCTCTGATTCTGCAATGGTTTTGCTTTCTCTGTGGTGTTTTGGTGGAGTCAGTACAGGATAGGTTTAAAACAGACCACGTTGCAACCTTTGTGCTCTTCTAACAGGGTATTGGAGGTCTGTGCGCTTTGTTTTGGAGGAATGTGTGATTGCTGAAGACTGCCTTAGAGTCAAAGTGGCATCTGGAGATGCTTGTAAGCATAGAGATGAGATTGCGAGGTATCGAGTGCTTTGCGCCGAGAGGACAGGCGTGTTGCACAAAGGACAGTTTCCCTTGCTTGGCAGTACTTCTTTCTGTGTTTCACACCAAAAACATGAAGGTTCTCAAAGCTGCCACCAGATTGTGAATATTGTTTGCAGTTTGGGGAGTCTGATAAAACACCATGTTGCAGTGTGGCATCTTTGGGAAGGAAGGAGAGAAAACGCTGGTCAGAGAAAGCAGTCCATCTGAGCTTGCACAGCTGGAACCAGAAAAAGCAAGAGTTGTGGCACCAGGCAGGAGCACTAAGAACTGTTATTTCTAGCTAGCTTGAAGGAAAAGCTGAGCAAGAGAGAAAATTCAAAAGATGAGTAGATGGATGGAGGCAGATGGAAGAGAATGAATTTTTATGTATGGAGTAAGAATGAATTTTTATGTATGGAGTAAGAAGTTTTGGATTAAGCAGCCCTGTCTGTGCAGCCACTTTGCCGTGAGAATATCACTGCCAGACTGCAAGCAGATGTATTTTGCTTTTGTGTTTCCAAAATCATAGAATCATAGAATGGTTTGGGTTGGAAGGGACCTTAAAGATCATCTGGTTCCAACCCCCCTGCCACAAGCAGGGACA
>Ga0181612_160998_pt1 | contig 14059 bp, 8 predicted proteins | sample HoacroProtozoa21_FD_119630 | JGI IMG/M metagenome (GOLD analysis project Ga0181612, IMG submission 119630) | Hoatzin crop microbial communities from Cojedes, Venezuel. Combined Assembly of Gp0051906, Gp0051904, Gp0051908
GCAAATGATTTCAAAATGAAAGGTGCTGAAGCATGAAGGCTACAGGCAGCCATTGCTTTTTGAAATCACAGTGCAGGGAATTGGTGGAATTCTTGCCTGCCTGGGTTATAATCAGACATCATGAACTTTCCTTGAAAGCAGACTTCAAATTCACAGGGGTCCCCAGCCTTCAATCAAGAAAATGCTTGAAACGACCTCCATCTGCCATTTTAATGTATTCTTCCCAAAGACTTCCATAAATATTTAATATAAGAAACACACTGTTTAAACACAATGAATAGCTTGTGAAATTAAAGTTGGCTGACGGATTACACGATATAATACACAGTAAACAATGGTAGAGAAACCATAGGCAAAGACACACGCTTTTCTGCTACTCCGCAGCTAAACGAATCAGAAAGGAATGTGAAGGCAAATTTCACGATACTCTTATTAAAGATACAGCAAGCTTGTACAACAGCCTTAATAGAGAGTATATTCCTAATCTCCTATGTGCACGGGCACACAACAGATGCCTGTCAGCTGTAGAGAAGACATATACAGAATCCTTCTTTTTTCTGAATCACTTCTTTGCGAGCCAGTACAGACTTCCTCCCCAGCCTCTTCAAAGAGCTACAATGATAAAGCTCCAAAGACAAAACTCTGCCCAAGATTTTAAGTTTGGGCTTAAAAGGGTGTGTAATTAAATGATCCAATTTTGAAAAACACTAGACTTATAACACTAAAACCATAGCAAATCCTCTGCAGGCTGCCCGACGTACAGCCTCAACCAATACACACTCAGACAACTACATTAGCAAATATGTCAACAAAGCACATCCTAGCATTTTTTTTTAACAAATTTGCACTACATACAGCTGTGGCTTTCTGGAAAAGCAGCTGCATGTGATTTACGAAATTCCAAAATTTAAACATTCACAATGAGTTGAGCAATGTATGCTGCCTGCTCTGTGTGCCTGTGTTTGACACTAATATACAGATATATATACACACACACATATACAGAAAAAGGTATGTTTATGTTTACTCTACCACATTCACTATTTCAGCCTCGTACAGTATCTCAAACACCTAGATATAAAAGCATAAATTTTTCAAAGATTTGCATGTTTTCACCCCAAAATTACACCTTAATTCTTTGGAAATACATCTTTGGTATGCAACATCATAACATATTTTTCCACTCCAGCATAGAAGGGAGTGTTAGTTTATCCGTACATAACAAGTGAATATTTGCTTCTGTAAAAAAAATGGTTCTTTTGTAGAAAATATCATGTCCTTGACAGAACACACAAAAACCCTAGGACATGTATGCAAACAATTCTTAATTCTAAATGGAAATATAGATCTAGATAAGGCTTCACTGAAGAAACCAATCTTAACACCACTTTTCTATACATTCATGTGACATATATACATTAATTGTTTTGAAAATTACTCAAATCCAGCACCTCATAATTCTCATTCTCATAATTCTGTGAAAATACCAATCAACACATATGCAGTAGTAAAACATAGTCCTAATTTCTGTTCTAACTTTATATACTTGTTTTTTAAATGAACCAAAAATAAATTTTAAAGCATGTGAATTTTAGGAAAACAAATAGTTCTATCAGATGCCTTTTTTTTTTTTTAATTTACTATTTTTATTCCTGCTTGGCTAAAATATCAGAAGAGGCTCCGTGTCTTGTTTCTAAAACTCAAAACATTAATGCTCTATAAACAAGTAACCAAATATTATTAAAAATGTTACAGATCAAACTGATACCTAAACACTGACTGACTCAAGTCTTCCCAACCCAATTGTCAAGATCTAAATTCTTTAAAGTATAATTCAATACAAAATTTAGACACATTCGGGGTTGGACTAGATGACCCACAGAGGTCCCTTCCAACCCCAAACATTCTGTGATTCTGTGATCTCATTTTCTCAAAAATCCCCAGAAGTTCACAAAAATTTACTCTTCCTCACTCTCCCTTTGGACACGTACATACCTGCTCCTAAAAAGTGCTCCCTTTTTGAGATTATTATATCAAATGTATTTTCTGCACAGTATGCAAACCAGACTCTTGAAAACTAGGTGGATCATCTACATGAGGTTTGTAATCACTCTTGGTTCAAGGACACAATAACAAACAAAAAAATCCTACTAAACATAATTTGAAAATTATTCCTGGTTCCCTTACACATGTATCTCTATATACAACACATATGCATGTACGCATATGTATGACGATACATATCTTTAAAAGATAGCAGTTGCTGGGACACAGATGAATGTGGGACAGGCCCCAAGATGATAATCGAGATAGCACTTTAAATCCTTTTCTAAATTTCAGTTCAGCCAGAAGCAGCAGTAGATTCTAATACAATACAGAGCAATATTGAATGATTGGAAACGTCTGTTCTTTATCGTTTTCATCGCAAGCACATATTGGTGGGTTGTCGGTCAAAAAATGGAGAAGACAGAAAGGGAGGGAATCATATTAATCTTCAGAAGAATGAGAATAAACAAAGAGTGACTCTGAATGTCCAGAAAATTTGAGAGGAGACAGAGTAGGAGGAATGTAAAAGTCACAGAATAACAAAGGTTATGATTCTGGTGTTTCAGCGTGGCTCAGAGTACTAAATCTGAATTTATTGTTGACCCTGGACTGTAAAAATGTTCCCCAGTTGTTCAGACCTATCAAGCAGATCATAAAAATTAAGATATATAGAGATGCTCCTACTTATAAGGGCAACTGCTCTTCATCATCTTCACTGCAATTAATACAAAATATTTAAAGAAGTCCATGAACTAGGTAATTACTGCTTTCAAGAACAGACCACAATATTAGATAGCAGTGGCTTAATTTGCATTGCTGACAAGAAAATCCAGAAAACTCATTAATTTTACAACAGATACATCTCCTTATTTCATTACCTTGTTAACACTTTTTTTCCTACTTCATGTCTCCTTTCTGGAAGAGCCTTGCTTTTCTCTTATCTAAACCTAACGATCTGGTCCAACAAAACCACCTAGCCACATTCATTTAGGATGAGTTTCCTGCAAGTTGATAATAAGTATCTAGCTACAACTACCAACATATTCACATTCAAAAATACACAAGTCTTTAACATTATTGATATGTTATTTTAAAATCACTGATATGTTATTTCCTTTTCAAGGTATCTGTAAAACAGTTAAATAGTTTTAAGTGCCAGAAATGATCAAATTCTTTTTTTTTTTTAAAGTTACATTGCTTAAATAATTCTTAACTTTTCCTTCCTTGCAAGTGATATATACACATCATTTTGGAGCATTAAGCCATTATCTTATTTACAAAAATTAACAGACAACCCAAACGAAGCTCCCAAATGACGGGCTTGCTTTGAACAGAAAAGTAGGTTTGTTGTCCTGCTGGTAGGAATCTTCTGCTTTGAGGGAGATGAAGACTGGCAGTGGAGGAACAAAGTTTAGCATCTTCACAGCTGGCAGCATAGGCCAGTTAAAGAAGTGCTGCTCAATAATCACTGCTTTAAATAAGTGGTGCCTGTAGACAACGATTTATAGAAAAACTAATGCTTAAACGCCAAGTTGCAGTTAATTTTATGCCAAGTTAGAGGAAAACAGCTGGATATTATTTCTATTAGAAGGAGAGTATATACCATGACTGCACCCTTACACAATTCTGCCGGTCTAAAAAATTTACAAACATTATGTTCTAGGTCATAAAATGTGAATTCTCCCTTTTATGAGACGTCAGAAAAAACAGATTCAGTGGTTAATCTGGGGACAGAAAGCACATAAGTGTGTAGTGCTATGCTGAAGATGGTGCACCTGTCTTCCAAGAAGCCAAAAACTGAAAAAGAGAGAGGCAAACAAATGCTTATTTATGAAAAATCACCGATACTGATGAAAATTAAAAATTATGCTGAAAAACAAGACAGTAAAATAACATGAATATCAAAGGCAAAATCACTCCTTGGTACTCTCGACACCAGAAATGTATTACACCTATCTCAGAGCAACTATAAAAACACATGTCTTCTGAAACCATTTCTGTCCTGAATGAGACAAGGTGTCTATTAAATTTTGCTGATTTATGAATCAAAGTCTATCTATGACCCTTCATGTCAATATCCAGTATGGAAATATTTTATCTGGTTTGTGGAGTAGTGGAACTCCTCAACAGACCTATAAATTCACAATACTTAGTACTACGAAATTATATATTCTGTAAATGAAAGTGATGCTAATAAAATACATTTCCCAAGAGACTTGGGAATAATCATCAATAAACGCAATTGAAATACACTAACTTCAGAAAAATAATAAAATTCTATGTTACTAAAGTTGCCACTGAATAACTTCGTGGTTTCTCCCTGACAAATTTTAAACTAGTTGTGAGCAAACAGTTGCCCCTCCCCCCTCCTTTTTAATTAATGTTTTCAGTTTACCACTCACTTGGAAAAGTGACCTTACTTTTACCCTGCATCTCCCTCTGGTGGTTTACTTATCTGTTTATTTAGAAGAAACTGTGGTAAGTTGATTTTTCTTGACTTGTTCTAAAGCAAAAGAGAGTCTTAAGTTTGAATTATTTTAATCTCCGCCGCCTTTAACTAAAGCTGAACTAACACTACTAAACTAAAGCTGTCCAACACGAGTCTCCTTTCCCCCTGCCCACACCAAGCAGCCTTTGTTGTTTCTCCACCTCTTTTATCTGGCCATTTCATCCTTCAGCCGCATCCATGAGAACTCATCAGCTTTGCGAGACAGGGAATTACCAGAACTACAGAAACCCTCTTCAGATGTACATATTGCAAAGCTTAATGCTCTCTAAAACAGTGTATTTCCTTAAATATCACCATTACTACAGTTGCCTTCTGATGAATTTGCATCACTGGGATTTACAAACACGAATTGCTGGCACTCCCGTAAATTGGGGAGTACGGACACAATAAGAGAAAAAAACCTCACAGCTCTGTAACAAGATGTAGTTTTTACTAATGCAGTTAGAAGGAGAGATGTGGGAGGAAACAGCTCGCATGAGACTGAACGAGCCAGTAGGAGCTCTCAGATGTTTAGAGGACATCAGCCTGTTTGCTGATCTAATACACAGATGCACATGCTCCTGTAATTCAGAATGGAAATCTCAACTAGGATTGAAAACCTGTTCCTACAGCAAATACAATCACTGAACCATGAGTAGGACTACCAAATTTTCTAACTTTCATGTTTCTTTATCTTCACTGTTTTTCATCCTTGTAGTGGTCATTTTTCCATCCCTATTTTTTATACACAGAGTATTCCCAAAAATATCTGATCCTTTTTGAACATTAGAGGAATAAAGCCAAAGTTTTGAAGGACACAGGGTAATGTTTTGAGAGGCTCTCTAGCACTTATGCACTTTTAAATTATTAATAGTGTAAGTTGGTAAGCCATTACAGATGGTTCTGAAACTTCTATCTAATACCTCATTTTTCCTTACCTTTGCTAGACTAAAATCATTCGGTTTTCATAACACACACAAATAACTTCTAGCACTGAGGAGTCGCTTTAGATATGTTAAACGACTCCTCAGAGGCCTGCATGGCAGTAGGGAGCAGAAACTGCTGCTGTAGAAAAAAAGAAATATTTTAGAACCATAGATGAGGCACTAACTAGACAAGCTGTTTCAACTCAGCGAGAAACATGCAGGGAAAATACTCACCCAGTGGAACACGAGAGCTTTCCAAGCTTCAGAAAAATACAGTAAACAATGGACACAAAAATAAAACACATTGAAATGACTACACAATGTCCTTTTAAATGATATGTAATACGAGCACCATCCTCCCCTCACTTACTTACTCCTGAGACACATATCACTGTGCCAGAGAAGCATCAATCATCAAGCAAGAGAAAAACATAAAGCCTATCAAACTGTGGGGTGGTCTTTTCTCAGGAAAAATGTCAGGGCATTTCACTTTGATCTTTTTTTTTTTTTTTTTTTTCTCTTTCAGAAACAGACCAGGAAAACTTCTCCACCCCATAAAAATAATAAAGCACAAAGCCACACAACTTTCCAGTCCAGAAAATAATCTCCAATGAAAATCGTTTCTTTCCAGGGGCACTGAGTGACAAATTAACTTTAAAAATGCTGGATCACAAATGTTACAATTGTAATTACATTTGAAAGCAGAAATTTCTGGGTTTAGCACTGATCAGTAAGGAAAAGGAAATACTGTTTTAATAATGACACTAATAGACTAATTGTACATCTAATTTTCAGCGCCTAAAAAAATCTACAGACTTCATTTTGTCATGTCCAGAAGCCTGCAAATTAAATACAATCAACACTATAATTAAGATATCAAAATAGCTTCTATTGTAATAGTTTGTCTTTGGTAATTAATTACTTTCCAGGAAAAAACATCTTCTGGGATTAAATGACCATTTCACTCAAGGACAAAACCTAACACACACACACACACACTCTCTCTATATTAAGTGTATATGTTCTACAGAGAAAACAGATTTCTCCTGAAAGTTATTTTTCTAAGCTGAAAAGCAGAATGTGACCCGGTAATTTCTTAGTAGTATGAGAACAGGACTATGACATTTTAGTAAGAAACTGGCCACAGTTTTTGAAAGAGAGAACACTTTGCTGAGCAGAAACCTGGAATGTCAGCAGTCATTTCTGGAAAGCACAACTAAACTTAAAAAATAACTGATTGGAAACACAAGCCAGAATGCACATTTCCAATGAAGCACACGGGCTTGGATGTGATGTGCGAAGTTTCAATCTTTTAGCAAAAGTCAAGACTTTCCCCAAAGGCTTTTACCCGAATTAGGTGATCATCAGAATTTTAGAGCAAGAAGTGAAGTCTAAAACAACTGGTCCTGAATACTTCTATGCTTACAGTGAACTGAGAGAGCAAACTGCAGCGTGCAAGTCTATGTAACATCTGCATGTTAAGAAATAGATAGAAATCCAATTACTGTTTCTATATCTGTATTTTAATGAAGGCATTGAAGTAAACAAGTGATAGACTGGGAGAGTAAAAACGACCAAGCAGAAGCCACTTTTCAAAAATCTGTATGTTAACTCTACTACTGCCTGTTAAGTATTTACAGCACCTCACAAAATGCTCTTCGCCCCAGAAAAACAAATTGAGAAATACTAACTCTTGAATTTGCAAGAATTTATTTTCCTAATACTAGTATGCAGATAGATATGCAAAATAATTTCTTGTTATAAGAAAAGGCAAATGAAACGATTTTGTCATAACTGCTTTCTCCCTGTTCCAACCTTTAAAAATCCATGTTAAGTAAGTAAAGTGCACGGTTAATACTCAGTATTGAATGAAATTTCCCTATTTGAAATATATGGCCATTAGAAGTCCCAGTGCTACACTAGTAATAAATGTATTTGGAAATCATATTTTGACAAATATTAATCTTAGCGTAATATTTTTCTTCTATATGGAAAAGATTTTTATTGTGAGACTACTACAAGGGCCTGTTAATCCTGCGCAATGACTGATCTACAAAGCTATTCAATCACCTGATCTTCAGTGAAATGAAAAAGCAGTCGCACGTAAACAGGCATCTAAACGCCTTTGCAGGCCACACACAGCTAGGCTGATTTATTTATATTGAAGGTGCATGATATAAGTAATAGAGGCCTGAAAGGTAACTTAAAATACTAGTTTAATTATGGATCTGACTACTTATTATTTCCAAACCGCTCAGATGAAGGTGAATACGGACAAGAACATCCAGTTTTATTAATTTTCCACTTTTCCTTTCAGATGGAGGGAATATGGCTGAGGACGTATGTTCAGGTTCAGGTTCAGTGGGGAGAGAGGAATCCCTTATACAACCGATATTCTGGCCTCGTTAGGGTTTTTTTATAGACTCCTTCAAAACTGCCAACATGGCAAGAACGTATGGGGTTTAATAGCTAAACTCTGATTAAAAGAATTCTGTGCAACATAAGCAATAGAAACAATATGAAAAGCAGCATGTTAATATCCAGTCTTATAGGAGGTTCTTACTGAACGAGATTAAAGTCTGACATACTTTACATATAAATACAGGAAAATTACAGAAATATTTACTTCAGAAAATCTAACAGCTCAGCAGATTCATATGAAGAAGCCTTTCATACTTATGCCTCGAGAATTTTTAATTCCAGCAGAGTAAATAATTATCAGGTCCAGATAAGACATTTTACTAGGTGGAAACAGAAAATGCAGAAAAAGAAGTCATTTCACAAGTCCTTTGTACTTGAAGGAGAAGACCACAAATTGCTCAGAGCTCTCTACAACTGGCAGTACAATCGCAAGAGCTTTCGATTACTTTCCTGAAACTTTAAAAAAAAACCTTCTAGAATTAAGAAGGGGCAGGAGACCTGGGAATCCTCAAGCAGACTCACAGCACTCTAGCAGAAACCCTCCTCCTGCTACTCAGAAAGAGAGCAGAAAATTTGCCTGAAAAGGAAAATTTAGAATGGAAAAGGCCTGTGGAAATTGCAACTTCAAGTGCAAAACCAGTAAGCCGGACAGCAGTACAACTACCATCCATTCTGCACAGCTGCAAAACTCCTGGAAGGCTGCACAATTGAAAAAAGGAAAGAAAGAGGTGGGCTTATGACATTGTTGCCTACTAAGCAGAATCTGGGACATATAAAAACAAACACTCCTGCAAAAAGCAGCCAGAGATCCCTGTTTGAGCAGTTTACTGCCATAAAAGATATAATGCTTCTGTCACCAGTTCCATATATTCACATCAAAATTGTAGTTACTTCCCAAAAATCAAGATTTTACTCTTTTCAAACACTAGAGAAAGCTACACCATACAAAGCTTTTCGGCAAATTCTTGATATGAATTGGAAAAGTACTAAATGCTATTAGTATTTGCAATCCTAAGAGTTTACAAATTATCAATACATACTTTCTATAGAAATAATACTAATCAAAATGCACAAGGAACAACAAAATAAGCAAAGAAGCTCATTTAGCTATGCAGTATATATGTAAAGGCAATCAAAAGCGTCAGTACTCAGACAAACATCAGAGTTACCTCATCATCATTTGTGAGAAGCCAGTCCAAGGCAGACACAAGTTAATTCAATTTAGATTAATCTGCAACAAGACAGTCTGAATCCTGTATCTGCCTATACTACAGCGCAGTTCTACTCTATTCACTGATGTAAAGCTAGTATGTTTTCGAAGAACCACCATGAAAATTGCTGTATCTCAACATCTTAGTTATACCTGTAAAAACCCTTTCTCATAGAAACAGAAATGTTAAATCAATACCTGCAATATTAAAGCACAACATATTAATTTCATAAAGTTTATAATATGGGAGAACAGAAAGAGCTATATATCACATACATTGTGCTTTTCTTATGCTTGTAAGGTCTTATATTAGCTGCAATTAAATATTTCAAGGTAATGACCATAAAATTATGATTTACTCTAATAACTACACTAATGTCAGACACACCTAAGAGGATCATGTAGGACTGAGGTCTTCAACTGCCATGAGTGATTTATACTGAAGTTCTCTATTGCTATTTCTATCAAAATTACATTTGTATGTTTGTATCAATAGATTTGGGGGTTTTAGTGCAGCCAAAGATGTGTAGGTTGGTTGGTTGGTTTGTTTTTAACTGTGTCAGCATGGGACTGGCAAGGACTTACAACATTAGTCCAAAGGACACAATAAAACCTTTAAAAGGCAGGTAAAGACAGACTGTCTCTGGAGATTCAAAACAGTACACTGAAAAACTATTAGGCATTACAAAGTCTACCCTAGGATAGAAAGCAGATGACGCATGTAAGTCCTACACACTCTACTTTCTTCTACAGTTTCTAGATTCTCTTGTCCAAAAGCATTAGTTGCGAGTAAATAGTTCTAAAAAATACCTTCTCGTATGAAAACTTGGGGACAAAAAAAAAAAAGGCTGGATAGCCTTTACTTTAGATCTAAATGCTTTCAAAATATTTTTGACATGAAGCTCACCGGACAAAATCTAAACACTTCAATTTAGTTGCTGAGACTTTTTAAGCAAGGTAAGCAGTGATGTCTTTTGCTAAAGATGTACTAAGAAAAATGTTTCTGCAAACTACAACTGCTTTCACTACAGTGATGAAGTCAGCCGCTACAAAAAGCTATATGCTAAAGAAGCTCCCCACTGGCACATCAATGCCCCTAGAATAAAAGGGTCTGTATTGTACCACCTGCAATGGTAGCATATAATACACTGTCAGGGAAAGTCTGTCAATACTGGGGGAAAAAATCAGCACAGCTGCCAGTGAACCATATTCTTAAGCTCAAGGTTCAAGGATAGCAGAAAAAGCTGCCTGGACAAGAAAAACGAAACAAAAAACCAACAAACCATCAAAATACTTGCTAATAACTCTGCAGCACCCTGAACCACAGCAATTTAAATACTGTCACACTATAAACCAAACAAGCAAATTTTTTCCACCTGACCTACACCAGAGTTATTCACAACCTATGAGCGGTAAAACCTATTTACGTGGGTGCTGCTTAAGACAAAAACGAAAAGAGCTGATTTCCCATATATTCTCCAGCAGTTACAGAATTCAACTATAGATCATTTCCCTTTCTTTCTACCAGGGGGCGGTTTTATTTCTTCAGATTTTAGGACATATGGAACTTAAGTGTACATTTGAACAATTCCCTATGTTTTATGTTAGATAGCATGCACGATCCTTGGGTAGCTTAATACATTTTAAAGTTTCGATAAAATAAATTTGCACCTACAAATGGATTGTTTTAGATGCTAAGCCCTGCAACTACCCCCAACACACACCTCACAATGAGTTTTAGCATTCGCACAGGGAGATTATCGCAGTATGCTCCTTGACACAGCAGAGCTCTCAGTGATAAAAAACAAAACGTGCCTTCCCGTTCTCCCTGGGAGCGTGCTGGATTCTGAACCATTAGCAAATACAACTCCATTATAGGGGAAGGAAGTGGGAAACGGTTGTGCTCTGCAGGTGTTCAAAAATACATTTTCAGTAAGGGAGCAGATGCTTGAAAAGAAACAATTCAAGTACGCACATAGCACCATAATCAGTCTTACTACTGTATTTGAAAGCAACTGTCTTCCTCTCAAATACAGAAGTTATTTCGTTTTGGCATCACATGTATTTATTGCACCTGCAAGTGCTTGAATATATTACACTTCAATGTACATTTTTTTAAAGCAACAGGACAGAACAGATCAGAAACCATGATGAACGAATTATTATCCTGGTCACAAATAAACCTTTTACAATTCAAGTGGCACAAGGGAGTTGCCTAAAATTAATTTTAAATTTCAGTCTTTAAGCCCATTAATGTATACAGAATGAGATGTAATAAAATGTCATTACCTTCATTTTGGATGTTTCTGCTACCTTATATTGCCAGACATTTGCTTGTTACTATACTTTGGATATGTGAAACACCCATTGTTACAGAATATCTTGTTCCTGTTCATCTTGAGAAGCCAACAAGCCCAGACAGAGCCAAAAGGTATTCTTTCAGAAACAAGTCTAAGGAAAATGAAGGTCTTTCACTGCAAATGGCAACCCAACATAAACAGGATCATTTGAAAGGTGTTGAGTAAAACAGATATCCCTTAAGCAGAAAACATGAAACAAAACCATAACTTAAGTGGCTGAATTTTCTCACTAGCTTCACTCACCAGTGCATTTTTATTTTATGCATAGATAGAACTCAAAGTTTACAGGAGAGCACTACGCATGACTACTGCCTTTTAAGAGAGTTTCATTTTCTTCTGAATACTAGAACTTGAGGACTTCTCAGTAAGGCACTGAGAACCTGTGACCAAATCCTCAATTAGTGCGAAAGGCACCTAGAGGGCATCTAAAACTGTTGATTCATGATTTAATGATCTAGCACTGGGCCAGCAGTTCCAGCTGATGCACTAAGAACTGAACAGGTCAGGAGACTGAACTATCCTTTCTCTATTCCCAGGTGGCCTTTGCAGGTGCAGAGAGAAGGATACGATGAGGCCAGGCCTCTTACTGAATTCACCCTTAAGGACAGACGCCAGTCTCCATCTGCTATTGACACCTCTCATGAATATCTGAGCATTGGGTTTGGTTTTTATTTTGCTTTTTTAAACTACTTAATGATTTTAATAAAAAGCAATTTTAAACTACCTTCAATTCCATTTTTTACTCTTTGTAAATGAAACATTTTCTGTGCCTGCATATACATAGCTTCTTTGCATTAAAAAAAAAAAAAAAAATGCATTTTTTTCCCCCTCAGATAGTATATCCTATCTGGGCATGCACTTGCCCTTATGCTAATAAAAAAATCAGTTTTGACTTGAACCAGTTCCTCCTTCCTTTTTTAGTTAGACTGACAACATAACCCCAAATGGATAATTTAACTTCCCTCTTCTTCCGTTCTTTTTTTTTTTTTCAGATCCTATGGGGACTCTCTCCATTATGACTGTTTCCTAGAGTAAAAATCAACATAGGAGCAACTACTTCTTTCAACTATTTGAATCTCTCAAACATCCTAAAACATTTTTACTATACACTGTTCAGATCTATTTCTAATAAGCCTACAAATAAGGCTATCAACTTTGAGAGTACCTAAAGCACACTTTTCCAACCTGTTAGGCTATTAAATAGATATTGTGAGACCTGCTCCAATTTTCAGTAAGTTCCAACCACATTTCAGCCCTGAGAACATTTTGATAGGTCCGTACTGTAATTTCAAGAACTTCTGCTTCAAAATTCCGGATAGCTGTTGGATTTTCCAGATTACTGTTCTGATCTGTCTAGGCTCTTTACTTGCATCTGCCACTAGCATTGACTCTACAGAGAATCACAGTTTCCCTCAGATTTAATTCATACTCTGAAGGTGATTGTAACAAAGACACACACAGGTTTAATAATCTAGGCCATTCACTGCTGGTTGCTTTAAAAATCTCTGTTTACAGTGCTCTCAGAAGTTCAAGGAAGCTTGAGACAGTTTGTTTCGACTTACTTTTATTCTCACTATAGCTAAATACAGTTATAGCTCCTTTACCATATTAATGATGCGCAAAAACCTACAGAGTCCCAATGATAAAGAAATTAAAATTAGAAAGCTGAAGCATAACGAGTTCTCCTGTGGTTTATCTGCTGTCTTCACTTGACTCTTCCCTAACCGGTACTACTGATATATAAATGCTTTGTACACAACTATGCCTTAAAAAAAAAAGTTGTAAAAAGAGGGTGCCCTTTAAAAGTAAACATTTACTATACCATGGTGCTGACCTACAGTGGTATTTCCTACCCTTCTTACACATAGTGCAGTGATATATTTGCATCTTAAATTTTCCACTGTAACCGTTCATCATTAATGTACTTCTGTTTCGTAAAGGAAGGCAACAGCAAGAAAGTCTTTTTCCGTAATTCAGTATTGATAACACAGTGATCACAATCCTTTATAAAAACAATAAAGCAGTATGACTTTCTATTCTATTCTCTTTACCCTTCAACTTATTGCTACACTGCTGCAAGCCACACAAAGAAGTTAATGTTTTCTAAGTTAAACAACGGGCTGTCTGCTTATCTCAAAACTTCAATGTGGGGCAACTTCCAGCTACCTTAGAGCAGGCACAATGCCTAGCAACCCTGCAAACTGCGAGGGCTCCAGGTTTAAGTCCTGTCGCATGTGTTTGCGTGAACATTTCCAGTCCAAGTAGGCATCGCCAGCACCCTTCCCTTCCCCCACAGCCTGCGTGTGCTGCAAACCGTGGTTCAAAAGAGCTAATAAAGCCACACTGCACAAGGCAGGGGGGGAAGCATCACATATTTGGGCCAGGTCCAGGCCCGCCTACCGGCTAATCCCGGTTCACGTCCGACAGCTGTTTATACGCACCTGATCGGCAGCAGGTGCAGGACAAAAGGCCCAGGCAGCCCTGCACCTGCCGCCTCCGCCCCGGCCCCAACGCACCCCTGGCAGCCCGGCGCGGGATGGGGCGCAAGGCCCTCTTGCCAGAGGGCTTCCCCCGGCAGCTCCCTGCCCCCGTCCCTGGCCATCGGCGC
>Ga0181612_116119_pt1 | contig 14058 bp, 3 predicted proteins | sample HoacroProtozoa21_FD_119630 | JGI IMG/M metagenome (GOLD analysis project Ga0181612, IMG submission 119630) | Hoatzin crop microbial communities from Cojedes, Venezuel. Combined Assembly of Gp0051906, Gp0051904, Gp0051908
CCTGCTGAACCGCTCTTCCGATCTTGCTTACGTGATTCTTCCTTCCCTCCCCACCCTCTGGTTGTTTAAGGTCTAGTGTATTTGCAGAGAAGACTATGTACCAAGGAGAGAGACTTAGCGAGATTTGTTTATGGAAATATTTCAGCACAAGGTCATTGTGATAGTGTTACTTTAGATTTGCCATTCTACTAGATGCGTTGTTGAACGTGGTGAATAAAGCTGTAAGCTGCAGATGACTGATTCACAAGCTCTAGAACTTCCCTGAAAGGACAGACTGAAGATCTCATAAAGGCTTCCTAGGGTGCATGAACTTGTCATGTGTGCCTTTGATACTGCAAACTCTTTTTGAGCATGTAGACATTATCCTTTCTGTCTTCAAGCTTTAGATAGAGAGGAGATCAAGCAGCTGGGATGGGCGTGAATCTAACACTGAAAAGTGTTAAATAGGATAGGCTATCTGTTCAAATACAAGCCACCTGGAAAAGCAGCTGACGCCTATTCAACATAGGCAGTTCCTGTTTTCACTGGGTAGTGTCTTACTAAGGACCTTCCTGATAAAAGCAGTGGAAAGGTATAAAAGGCCAAGAGATTTGTAAGCTTGTTTCATAAATGGAAGTTGGGCTTGTGGATTCCCCTAGGGAAAGGAGCCTAGGGGAAGGAGTCACTTCCAGGTAATTATTTTTTCTAAAGACTTGTGGTTTCTTATGTTTAAAAATTTGGGCGAGGATGAGGTGCTTACATTTACTATGAGTTACCTAAAAAAACTCATCCATAAACCAGAATCTTGTGACTGAGATTTTGTGGAGGGCTGTTGCAAGCTATGGACGGAACCGAAAGACTCAAGTCAGGAGATGTGGGCTACTGATTCATACTGCACTACAGCAGGGTGCCTCAGAAGGCAAAAAGAGTGGGGTTTTTTAGTGCTCTTATCTCTGTCTGGGCTGCAGAGACTTAAAATGGTGAATGAATTCAGGTAGCAGTGTGGTGAATGGTTAGTGGACTAGTGAGGCACACTACAAAGTTGATGTGCAGTATGCTACAATGTCTAGAAAGGTAAGGCTGACGTCTTCCAAGATATATGACTGTTTTGGTAAATTACTCCTCTCTGGCTGTATTGTGCTTGTCATCTTGTTCTGTACCATCTCCCTGTTAATTCTGGTTTCATAATTAGTTTGCTGCCTATTTCTATATGTTCCGATTAAAGCTTTCATGCAGTGTAGTATCATTCTTGACCTTTTAAAGGCCTCCTTTTAACAGTTTGGCAGTGAATGAGTAAACAGTGATGAGTTTACTGTGCTTCTTTCCTTGCACTTCATCTGATGAACTGTGGCGTAGTCAAGAAGGCCAATTATTTTTTAAATCATGCTAATTAGTAAAATGGCCATGCCCTCATGGCTAGTGAGACGAGTCAGGTAGTATTCCTCATCTCCCTCATCACTCTGTGCGCTGCACTCTTGCTAGAGATGCGAGATATGTATCATGAATACTGGGCTAAACACATTCCTGGCAGAATTACACAGAGGTTATTGGGGTGGCAGTCAAGATGAATGTGTCCTGTTATGTTTCCAGATGGCAAAGATATGTGAATAAAATTGAGCAGAGGTAACTCTTCTGGAGGACAGTGATATTGTAAATACATGCACGTCACTGAGGAACGACACAGCTGTTTAGCTAGCTAGACAAAGATCCATAACTCCTGCAGGAACTAGGTATGTCAGACCCTTGTAATTCAAGAAAAACTGTTTAAAAGGTACAGCAACTGGCAATTTTGCAATGGGTCAATTTGATCTTTCAACAGAAATATTTTCATTTGGAAGATGTATAATTGAGATGTTTCACCTGTTCTTAAGCTCTATGGAGTTCTTAATGCTTAAGCTGTTCCAGCAGTCATCTCTTGTTTAGATCAAATTAGCATGGGTGTGATAGAAAAAGTATCTCATTGGAAATGAATTGCTAGTTTTTTCTTCCACAAGAGTTAGGGGAGTCAACAGGGAGAATTTGGAAGGCTAAAATTAGGTAGCTGTAACATTTCAAAGGCACAAATCTTTCACATGTATAGGAGATAAAGCCGGTTTGTTTCTGACACATTTGCAGACAATGAATTAAGTGAACCAGATTTCGAAGGAAGGTGGTGTTTGACCTTTCTGCAGTGCTGGCTTCCATATTCCAATAAAGAATATATCCTCTCTGGGTAAACCACCCACAGTATCATCCTTCTCCTTGTGTGATTTACAGTGGATCAAGGCAGCACAATGCTGGTGTAAAGGCAAAACTGCTGAGCCTCAGAGACAGTACTATGACTTTCCTGTCATCTGATGTGGGATAGCCTAAGCTATAAGGGTAACAGAAAGCCTGGTCTAAGTTGAGATAGTCTGAATTTTTGTCCATCTTTTCTCCTTCCAACGAGAGACACACAATATCTGTGTGTGTTGGCAAAATCAGTTGAGATAGGCCTTGCTTGTTCCCTTTCGTGGCACAGCGGAATCTTTCACAAAAAGGAAGATGTCTGCAGCTGCATTAAGAAAGTGGGTCCTCTGTTGTTGCTGTTAGAAGGACTGTTCTAGTCTTTCCAGAAACACTATCCCAGTCTACAGAAGTAGTTATGGATAATGTGAATTTATTAATGAAAAATGTTTTTTCAGTCTGTCTAGAGTTATATAGAGAGCCTACGCAGTTGGCACAAGTTCTGTCTCAGCTTAATTTGTCAGTGCTATCTGTTTTATTGATTTAGAAAGCTCAGATGCTTTTCTCAGCAGTGTGTAAACTGGTTGGTGGTAATTTGTATATTCTGCCACACCCACTGGGGTGACATGTCTGTACACAGATCAATTAATTACTCTAGATAGTAAGTATAGCCTGTCTTTGCTGTGTGGGGTAGCTTGTCTTCAGTGCTCTGAAGGAAATATATGCATCAGTTGTGTCCCTATTGCCTTTTGTGTACGATTTTCGTTACCTTGTATGCTGAACTAGCTATACTAGTTCTGTGTTACTGATTTGTAACAAGAGGAAGAAAAAAAGGCTGGTAGAGTAGTGGATTTGCCACTGTAACAGTTGTTTTAAAATGTTACCTCTTAATATATTTTTCCTTCTGCTTAGTTGTTTCCATTTTGTTCAGGCTTTAAGTACAGTTTTAAAGGTCTCTTGAAAGTGCTATCCTGCCAACATAAAAATAGTTTGTTCCCAGCATCCATGATTAGTCCAGTCTGAAAGCGAGGTGATGGAAAGTCCATTTTTATTAAAGATGGAATAAAATAAATTTTGTTCCCTTTCATTATTTGCAGGTACGTTTTCCATAGCAGTTGCAGGTAGAGAGATTGGACAAACGTAGTCCACTGGACTCACTTTCAAGGGACGCATCATCTCGGAGGTTGATGACTTGTGGCTCTGCTACCCAGGTGAGGCTGTCACCAGTTCTTCTGTGTGCACGTTGGCAGCTTGTGACTTCTGAACCCTGGAACTGTTCTGCTGTGGAAGTAAATACCAGTAAGGGAACTCTGGAGAGAGAATCCCATGTCAGTTACTCCAATTTAGAAAGTTCATCCCAGCATCTTGCTCAAACTCTGTGTTGGATGATCCTGTACTTTGTTATTGCTGCCTCAAAATGCCCCTGTAGCTTTCTTGAGTTATGGTATTTGTTATTATTGTTTCCTGCCTTAAGCAACTTGTTGCTGTGTGCAGTCAAACAGCTTCATGATTCTTCTCAGGAGGTGTTAGCTTATAAGATTCCTGTTTCTCTCTTGACTAGACAGGCCTCTCAAAATGTGAGGTGAGGCTGTAATGTTAGCCTCAAGAAAGAACCAGTGAAGAGGCTTATCTTTCTGCAGCTAGCTGGCTGCTTGAACTAGCATGGATTCCTTCCTCTTCTTTTCTTTCCTGCCCACTTGTTTGTCCTGGGCAGGTGACTTCCTACCCTTTCCAGCAGACAGGCATAATGTAAGTAAGGCAGAACAAAGGGGCACAGAAGGCCTTGTTTTCTTTTATTCCCCTGTGTGATTAAGAAAAATCTATGATAGTCTAGCCCCAAGCCCCTGTTGTTTGTCAAGTGCTCAGGGGTGCCTCAAAGCTCTACAGCAGGCAAATCCAGCTCATGGTCCTGTTGTAAGCCCGGTTTCCTCTTTGTTTGAAGGCATTTCCCACATTTATGTGAGTTTTTAATACCAGTAAAGGTCCAAAAGTGAAACAGTAAGCCAGAATCGTTTGCTGGGTCAGTCTTATCCCTTGTTCTAGATTCCTCCTGAGTTGAAGTTCAATGACCTAGAAGTTATTTTGCTCACAACCTCTCATCGTTTCAGCTCCAAATTGTGATTTAAGTTTTGTGGTGTATATTATACCTTGATGCAGCAGTCAGGAGATAAAACAGATACTTCTTAGGACGTGCTGGAATGTAAATGAACAGGAGTATGGAGGGGATCTAAGTTCTTGCCTCTTTAAATTTTTATTATTTCCCATCCAAGCTTACTGTTTTTGTTTAATCTTGCCATTCCTTTTCTTCTTCATTGTGTGCTCTTGTTCTTAGGGATATGCAAACTTTATTAGTCAGCTCAGCTTTCAAGCTCTGTGTGCTTTTGTGTTTGAGAATTGGGAATCAGGTACTTTTACAGTTAGCCTAAGGGGAGAGCTGGGCAGGAGGAGCCTTTATGAATAATCAGGGTTGACATCTCCAACGTTGTTCCTTCATTATAAATATTGTTAAAGGAGCTGTGACCACCATGGCTCAAACAGAACAGAGCATGGAGGGGAAGAAAAAGACAGCCTTTGATATCTGCTCTTTACTAGTTATCACTCCACTGATGACACTGGCATTGACAGGTCTCTCAGATTTGTCTGCCTTTTTTTTGGAAAGTTTTTCTTCTATTAGCATAGTTATTCTGTCTGTTGAAGTTCATTGTATGAATTGTAGAGGCTGGGAACACTAGTTAGTGTTGGTGCTTGTAAATTTTCTTAAATGTTGTATGCCTAATAGAGGGGTAGAGCATTCTGATTGCATCAACTGGTTTTGGCTGCCTTCCTTAACTGGGTTTACTGAATACCCATACTATTAATGAATCGTACACTTCCTATGAGATATATAATCTAAATTATTGTTTTGCTTCCCTCTTGCAAGTATACATTTTTTCACTAATACAGAAGTATGCAATGCTATTTAAATAGAACCTTGCTCTAAGCTTTATTTGCTGTCTTTTCAATTTGTGTAGGAAAGCAGTTGCTCAAGCCTGTATTTTTTGAGTGGTTTTTCCTCATCTAGGAAACTAAAATGTATTTTTGCTATCACAATCAAGCTCTGTGCTGTATTAAATATTACTGAGAGTGAAAATTCTGTTTAGTGGGATGATTAGTTCTCTGAAGGGTTAACACAGCTTCATGGGACATGTAGCATAAATTTTCTGTTCATAAAATACTTTGAAGTTTTAATGGGTGTAGAAGTTAAAAATACAATCAGATTATATATTCAGAATGATCTTGCTTTTGGAATATAATACAAAACATTTGCGAGTATAAGCACAGTAATTGTTGTATCAGGTTCCTTCTTTCTGGCACATATATTTTTCCTTTCTTAAATCATGGACAGCTGGAATGGTTGCTGTAGTATTTGAAGTGCCCTGGGCACTAGTGCGGAAGAGCTTTTCTGCTCTGCTTGCAGATCCTGATCTGGCCTGAGTGTCTTCCTGGAAAAATGTCTGAAAAATTACTTGCACAGACAAACTGAGAATTTTTCTCCACGCTCAGCATTGCTGCCAGAGCATGAGCAGAGGAGACAGAGAATGCTGAGAAGAGATCATGTTTTTCAACTGAGCTGGGGAAGAGGTGAGAGGAGAAAGAGATGCTGAGATGGCCTCAAGCACTTTTTTAATCAGAATAGCCTTCCAGATAACTATATATATATATCTAGGGGGCTGGGAAGAAGGTATACCACGTCCTAGCCAAGGATGTCATCAGTCAGTCAATATGACAATTACAGAGAAAATGGCGATAAACTGAAGTTCGTATTTTGCAGCATGTGGTTTATAGGCTTACCTCTAAAGAGGTTCAAAAGGTAACCGAGAGAATCGAGTCTATCATGAGAAAGCTTAAATCCTCTTTATAAGGATCTGTTCTTACTCTGAAAAATGTTTTGGGATCTATGTATTGGAAGAGAATGTGCGTACCCTTTACTTGTACACAAGTGGCTTTGCATCCTCGTTCAGTGCTTTCTGCATATGGGAAAACTCCTTAGGCCTGGTCACAGGGATGGTGGGGTGTAATGCACTGCTTGCTTGGGATAAGGTTCGTTGGCAACTTTCTGCAGAATTTTTTTTCTTCCTTCAACATTTTTATAGCATTTTTTTCAATTGGCAGCTAAAACTGAAATTAAACTGAATTATAGAAAATGTATGTTAGGTATCACAGTGAGAGCAGGTGTAACGGCGACAATGTGTGGGAAAGGAATGGGATATCAACGTAGGCTGGAAAAGAATGATTGTTGGAGAATACTTAGAGTAGCCTGGATGGCAATCTGTTATCACTTATTATAACAGATAATTACCTCTTTCTGTGACATGGGGAACAGATAAGGTCACTCTGCAAATCCCTCCCATCTGAAAGTAATAAGAAATGGCAGAGAACCTTCAGTGGAAATCGGCAACAGTTCCATGTGCTTTCATTTTGTTAGTCTTCAGCTGTACTCTTCGAAATGACTGAAGATAGCTCACCACTAATTCATAAACACACACACATGTATTCTGGGGTAGATGGGTGCAGCTCCATTAAAGTGTTGCACTCCATACCTTTGTTGCAAATAAGATTTTGGACCCTAAGCGCTGGAATAACTAGCACTCATTAGTGTAGTGTCCAGTGTTGTAAATGTCACTAAACGAGGCTGACCATGAGGAATGCAAAATGAATTACATTTTCTTTTGTAAGACTCTTGGCACATATTGAAAAGTGTTCTCTCATTAAGGAAAATGGAAGGTCAGTTTGGACTTCTGGTTTTTTTGCATGTCGTTGAGATGGTAAGTGTGATGCTATGCCATGAACTTAATTTAAACTGCATATGCTGTGACTGTGTACAAGTTAGACTGGAGGAATTTTCTTTTTTATCCTTGTCTTGCAGTGCAATAGAGAGCCAAACTCATATGACACAGTTCTGTGCTGGCTTTGTATTGATGAGAATGTAAAAACAAGAGAAAATGTAATAGAGAGCAAAACTGTTAGTCAAGCATATTTACTAAACAAATCTGGAGAATCTGGATAGCTGTGTGAACCTGTAAAATAAGTGTATATATACAAACAGATTTCTCCCAGAATGGTGTGCATGAAATTTCAACAGTATCGCTGACCTTGCTGGTTTTTGAAATACTGTCCAAAATCTGAATGTCCCACTTTCAAGTTTTCGTTTCCGTATTTCTTTAGCCTTTGCCCTGCCACAAGCAATCTGATGTTCGGTAACTCTTCACAGCTCCTTTATTTATTTTTATTGGTGTTGGATTCTGTTCTGCAGATTCAAGAAAGAACTTTATTTTACTAATTTGAAGGCATCTAGTACATTCTTAATGCTGTATACACAGTAGTAAGTATTATGCCTGTTTTCATTATCTTTTGTAACCTTTTATGGAAAAGTGCTTTTGAATTGTTCAGTAGCTCTGCTTTTATGATACTGTGTGGGAAGAAAGAGTGGGTATTTGCTTTTTAATAAAAAAAAATTCAGTTACATAAATACAATTATTTTACCAGATTATGGACAATTTTAACACATACTCTTTGGTCCTTTTAAATGGGTAAAAATCAAAATTGTGGTGTTATGTACAGAGAAGTAATGACAGTCTTACAAAAAGACAGGTATTTGCTTTTATTCTAAAAATCACTGAAGGCATCAGGACCCAGTTTAGATGTGTTTAAAGCTTGTTACACAGTGTTCACTTCCTGTAGGCCCCGAGTTTTCACTTGAAAAACAAGCTGAACATGGGTGAGAAGCTGGAAGTGGAATTTTATTTGGTTTGGGTTTTTTTTTTTTAATCTTTATCAAGTTGTTTGTTTCTGTTGTGTGATTCTGATTGTAACTATTGTCTTTTCTCTTGGTGGGGTTGGAGAGACATAAAACCCACTGATGGCCTGGCAATTCTCTTTGTATGAGGAAGCAATTCCAAAGATGGGATCTTGAAGAGACTTTGGTAGTTCTTACATAATTATTAATATCCTCTATATTCTCAGTTTTGAAGTTATAGACAACCTCCCCTCACAATTTTACAGTTATTTTTTTTGTTTATGAGACCAAGTGGTTGGGTACTTTCATAATTTCTTTTCTTACTGTCTGAAGATAAATTAATGTAAATGTAGGAGCTTGTATTCGCTAAAAGGTAGCGAGTGATTTGGTGTTTTAGGTCTTGGTTTCAGCTATTTGGAGCAAGAGTACGTGCAAGGTAATGTTCCTTGAAATTTTAGGTTTTGAAGTGCTAGGTTGTCTTGTGCTCTTTACAGGGAAAGTCTCCAGTGTGATTTATGAGGGACTTATGGGTTGGATTTTCACCTGTGTTTGCCTGTTCATTAATTAGTGTACTTGCACCCATGAATCTTAGGAGACTAGTATCACGTTAAATGGGTAAAGGGGAAATTCTTTCCCCTGCTCCAGAAATTTGAAAATACTACTGTTGCTTTATGAACTGGGGTTTCTACTATTTGCTGTGCTAAGGGTCTATAAAAACAATGCCAAACACAGATGTTTTGCCTTACTGTCTGGTTTTCTTTCCTGGCTTGAAGAGTTTGCGTTACCCTAATTTATAAAACAGGAGCTGTGACTAAGGGACTAGTTATATTGTAGCTTGATAAACCTTTGTAAAGCAACGTGCTGTTGAGAGTAATGGCCTCCATTCATTATTAGCCCAGTTGATTTTCATTTACACTTGGCTCTAACAATTAGCTTGAGCAGGTGTGAAGGTGATGGAGGGCCAGGGACGCACAGAGGTCAGCCACTGCTCTGTGTGATAAATTAACCATTATTATCTGCAGTGAAAGTGGCTCTTTACGCTTGTCAGCGGCAAACAAAGGGACAACATATCTCACATAAAGTGGAATCAGGGCCACTACTACAAATGTGATGTGTCTGTAATTTTGTCCGGTAAGTAAAGGCAAATCCTTTTGAAGTGTCACACCTGAGTTTCACTTCAAGGAGGTAAATCTATCCTATCTTAGAGATGTGTGTATATATAAAAATTTATGGATATTTAGGTTCAAAGCTGTAGTAAGTGGCATTTTGTATTAATAGATTCTTATCTGCTTTAGAAACTAAGCAGAAAGCTACTAGTTAAGGATTCGAAACATGGAGATTTTCAACAGACTGCAAGAAGGAAATGATATGAGACTACTGACTCTTAAATTCCTGTGTTACTGCTTTGAAAACACCCGTGATTTGTCTGCATTGCATTTGCTTTCTTCTAACATTTACCTGTGTTTATCCTTCAAATGAACTGTAATCTTCCACAAATCTAAAAGATGTCCTCTTCTAAAATGTGTGGAATTTGGGAGCAGATCATGCATAGTACCTCTCCCAACCCCACTATGGGATACTGAGGTGTTGCAGACTCAGCAGCTCTGCTTGGGCTTGGACAAGTGCAAGTGTAGTACTGCTGCTCTACTGTTATGAATTATTTAATCAACTGAACTGCCTACCTTTTACTCGTGAACATGTTATATAGCATCTGCAGGCCCTGACCCTGTGTGGAACTGAGAGAAAGTGGAAAAAGGAGAATGTAGACACTTTTGTTCCCACTAAAAGCAGGGAGTACAGTGGACCTGAATGCTCATATCGTCTGTTCTACCCAATTCCCCCTGCCCCCCTCATTTGTTCTGTTCTTGGAAGGAAAGGTCTTATAGGGTGAATGCTCGAAGCTATGCTTGCATTCTTTGGCTAGCAAAATAGTCCACCAATTTACAGTGTTTAAAGCATGTAAACTCCCTACACGCACACAGAGTCTGTTTTACAAATCAATAGGAAGAATAAGCAGCTTTTTTTATTACTTTAGATTGTAACCACTGTAGTCATTACAAAGAATTTTCGAAGGAACTCAAGGCTTTGTTTCAATGTTAACTTTAATTATCTGTGATGGGAGTAAACACTTCCTCGTTGGGTTTGGTGGACAAAAGAGTTGTACCATAGCACTGTTCCTAGCATTTGCGTTCGTTGCTCACAGTATATTGAGCAGTGTTCGCTCAAGCACCACCCTATAAGCTTGATCCCAGTGGGCCATATTATTTTAGTTTGAAGTGGCATTTAATTTGCTATTGACATGCTTCTGTTTATGTCTAGAGTGACAGTGAGTTTTCTTGAAAAGCCTTTGTTTCCAAACACAGAATACTTGCCCCGCTCACTTGCAGAATACGCTTATTTACCGAAGCACCACTGACTTGGGATCCGAGTGCTTTAGCTGACCTGGCAGTCAAATGGCTGCTTGAGCTAATCATCTTTGTCAGAAAGTTAAAGAATTAGTAACCAATCTTATGGAGACTTGAGCTGAACTCAACACAACCTGCTGGGGCACAAGCAGGAAGTTCTGTCGCCACCCTTTCGTTGTACCCTCGGGGCAGGAGCCCCCGAGGCTGCCTGTGCTGCCTGCTGTCTGTGGCACAGCATCTGCAGAGCTGCCTCCTCCAGTGAGGTGAGGCCTTTCCCGTGGCAGTGCTTGCTATTGTGCTATGCTTGTGCTACATGTGTGATAATTACTTCTCAGCCTTCCCTGGGGGTGGTTAGGGGTGCCTGCGTAGCCCTCAAAATGCTGGTGTAACTTCCTCGTAAGCCGTCAGTTGTCCATCTGCTGCTGCATAGCTGTTACGCTGCTGAAGGAAGGGCAGCGCTCTCCCCGTAGGAAGCAGAATGCGATCTGCTTAGGGCTGCTGCTTTTCAGAGCCGGAGTGGAAGCGGGGGCGGGGAATGACATTTGGTTGTTTTTAAGAAAGCAACGTGGAAAAGCGAAGCTCTTGCAACCAAGTGGCAGTGGTTTAGCATTGCATAGTCTTCTTAGAAGTAAAGTAGATGTTTAATCATTTGATTTGTCAAAAGGGCGGGTTGAACTCATGGGAATAAATATAATACACATGGGTTTAATTACCATGAATGGGTAGGCAAAAACAAAGTATGCAAAACAGTACGTTTACTCTTCACATATGTGTGTATATACATATATAATTGGAGTTGGGTAGAAAATGCATTTTTTCCTGCCACCCACGCTTTCCTTGATTATTATTTTTTTTATTAATGTATTTATTTTGATAGAAAAGCATGCACCAACTCTACCATATATAGCAATTGCTTGTCATAGACAAAGATTAAAAAAATAGTCTTTGAGTTAAAGTAAAAAAACCTAATTTTACTCATTAGAAATACATAATACCCTAACTGGGAAGGGCGTAGAAAGGAACACAAACATTTCCTGCCTCTGTATGCTAGAGAAATAAACATACTTTAGACAAATACATGTCATAAGTTTCACTTATTGGCTTATAGCACATCTTCAACACACAGGGATCAGTGAGATACAAAATTACTTTTCAATAGTTCGTGCAAGCATGTGGTGTAAATCAGTGTCAGGACGGACAACACTTTTGGGCTTCTACTCTTACGGAAGCTAGAAAGCGGTTGTCGCATCTGTTATGTACCCCGTAAAAGGTGGTGTGGTTGGTGTTGGTTTGTGTGTTTTGTTTTTTTTTATCTGAGAAACTCCTGAAGATTGAATAAAAGTACATTTTTTTTTTTTCCGAAATGTAAATGAACAAGAATGGTGCTGCACAACTTAGGAAAGTTAACAGAAGTACTGTCCAGTCCCCTTGGAAATGCAAACAAACAAAAAGGGTAAAGTGGTAGAAAGTTAGATATGTTTGCTCTCTTGAGAGGATATTCAGATAGTGAAAGGTCAATAAAAATCTGTTAAAATGTACTCGTCTCTCTGATCTGTATTTATAAGGACCATTTTTTCAGTTAACACACACAGGTTCAATGAATTAAAACAGCCTGCTAAGGCTGAAGATTTATCCTCTTCTCAATATCTTTGCACAGGGAAGCATTAGTTTAGGAAGTTTATGATTTGGAGAAGATATATAAGTTAGACTGGGCACGGTGCCAGATTTAGTCTGCTACAGATTCATCACAAGCTAAGAATGTACTGATTACTAGTGCTTAGTGATGTGCAAACATCTAGAATTTCAGCTCGGGTACCGTTCCTGGAGCTCGAAGCTGTTTCTAAATCTCTGTACTCTGGTCCCTAGTCAGAAGATCTTGTGATGTGGTTTGGGTTGGTTTTTTTTCTCTGCTGCTGAAGAAAAGTAAGAAGCACAAAACCAGTTTGGGAAGAGAAAGGATTGGGTCAGGTGGGTTGGTTTGTTTGCTTTGTTTGTTCTAGCTTGCTATGCTGAGGTATATTTTACTGAGTGGGTTTTATGCAATCTGAAATTACAGAAGTTGCTTAGTCTAGTTAAAATCACAAGACAAATGTTTTCTTTCAAAAAAATTCCTGACATGATCTGGAATACCTTTTCACAGGAAGAACCTTACCTACACTAAAAGCTGTGTGTGTGAAGCAGGCAACCGCACATGTACTTTCCTGGAGGAGGCAGAGACTGAGGAGGAGGTCATTCATCCCTCAATATTCAGAATCTGTCTTCAACTCTGGGAGCTTTTAGCATGTTATCTGTAATCAATCAAAAGAACAAATTTTTTATTTTGAGTTACCAAAACCTTCACCTATTTGCTTGGAGTCAATGAAGCTTGAAGACACAAGTGTAAACTTCTGCATACGTCCAAGGCTTATGTTGAAACCCTGCCTAAAGGCAGGGGTACACGTATGCAATGACAGTCAGTAAAGCATCCCAGAGTTTTGCCAGGTGGCTCCCAGAGTTGACCAGTTTTGTGTTCTGTGGTTTTGTTTGGTTGTTTGTTTTTTTTAATGGATGTGGTTTAAGATGACAAAAGTTTGAATTATTTTCTATGAAGTTTATGTGTGCATTAAAAACGTTGAAAGCTACTGTATACTATTGAGAAGCAAATTGTATTTGCTCAATTAGAAAAAAAAAAAGCTCTTCCCTCCCTCTCACACTTTGAATGAGCTAATTGTAGAATGCTGGTGTGAAATAACACTTTTGTTTGTTGGCATGTTTAAAACTGGCACAAAAGGTGGTGTGTGTTCTTTCCTCAGCACCAGAGAATGGAAGTGCAAAAGCACAAATGCTGTAGGAGAAAGCTAGCCTTCCCTGAAGCTGGTGCAAATTCTGACCTAGAAAGCAGAAAGAATGAATGTTACCTTGTTTTGAAACATGAACAAGAAAAGGAAATGTGTAAGGACATTGATAGTTTTAGTTATTTTGAAACCATCTGTTAAAGAAATGATGTAGCATTTCAAATACTTGGAGGCTTTATTGCTCTGAGGAGACCAAATTTAAATTTTTCTGAAATTATCAGATTTGCTAATCATCATACGTGCCAATTTCAGAATTAGGTTTTTTATATGGTTTGGGGTTTTTCCTGCCTTTTTCCTATTTATGTAATTTTTGAAGGAATTAATCATGTCTCCCTTTCAGGTACTTACTAAGGCAAATGTGTAGCTTTAAGTACACGGACAGCATCAGCTGGTGATTACTGTTATCTTTCAAGTCAGCCACATTGCTGAAGTTCCATAGTGGATTGCACCATTGCAGTGATGTAAAGGAAATCCCTTGGTTTCCTTTTCTTCAGGTATCCAAATATTCTAGTTCAAGGCCTGGTTCTTCAAAGTTTTTGGCAATTGTTCTTAAAGATTCAAACTACTTTTAAATTGCTTCAATGGTTTATGCACTTTCTGATTATCTATAGCTCATAATACATTTATATTTATACGCTGTAAATTGTTATATATGCTCTGTGTATGAACTATGCATAGTTTTACTGATGCTTTTAGGCCAAATTGAGGTTGCAGAGCTGCATTTCTGAAAGCTTATTTTTAAAGAGTTTTTTCATTTTTCTCACTTAAGCAAAATTCTATTGCTGCAAAATAAAAATTCTATTGCTGTAAAGTAATTGTATGAGCGAGTGCCCCTGTTTAAGTGAACAGTTTATGGTTA
>Ga0181612_130767_pt1 | contig 14058 bp, 10 predicted proteins | sample HoacroProtozoa21_FD_119630 | JGI IMG/M metagenome (GOLD analysis project Ga0181612, IMG submission 119630) | Hoatzin crop microbial communities from Cojedes, Venezuel. Combined Assembly of Gp0051906, Gp0051904, Gp0051908
CAGGACTCAGGTTCACTCTGAGGTGGATAAGGCAAAGAGCACAGTGGAGGAAAGGGCTTATCCTGCTGTAGAAACATTTGAAATGGAAATCCACCTTCAATGGAAAAGATCCCATTGTGTTTTCCATACCCCACTACAGCCCCATCAGCAGCTTCATCACCTGGCTGCATCCTCAGTGGTGTGTCACACAGCTTTAAGGTGACATAAAAGACAAAAAAGGGTGCCCATAAAACCTGTTCCGAGTCACAAATGCTCCCAAATGCTATAGGCTGACAATAATGCAGGCTAAAAATAATATAGAGTTTAATTTATAGTGCTCTACAAACTATTACAAACAGGGAGTGGGAAATGGCTTCCTATTTTCTTCCCTTTACCTTAAGGCATTTCTTCTCTGCCTTTGCCAGGGTGACCATCTATCACATCTCTTCCCATTCACTGGGGAAAAAACACACATGTTGCATCTGATTATGCTGCTTTATCTCTACCAGTGTTTTAGGGGCCGTTCCTGCTTTGGTTATGCTAATCTGATAACACCATTTCTGAGCAAATTGCTGCAGCAGCAGAACTAAGAGCTGCCTAGCAGAGGCCAAAGCCAGTGTAATCAAATATGCTGCTTTTGTATTTCAGACACTGATTTCAAAGGGTGTGAGTTCAATTTCTCTCTAATGTCAGAAGCAAAGCAAAATTCAAACTTCCAGAAAAGTTTTAGAAGAGACATGTACGCCAGGGGAGATGCTAAGTGTCCCATGTTGTGCAAAATGGGTATGGAAGCAGGGAGGAAAAACACACCAAAACCTCTCCTAGCAAGACCACAGATGCCTCCAAATCTGACCATGCCTCCCTGAAGGCTGGAGTAATTCAGGCAGCTTTTGGCCCCAGCTGACCTCCACATCCCCACATCTGTGAGTAGCAGTACCGCACTCCCTCCCGAACCCTGCAGCTCCAGCACAGCGGCTGCAGCTGAGCTCCTGCTCTCAGCTCACTCCAGTGCTGGCAGCCTCTAGCTGAAGCAGAAACATGAGCACCAAGAAAGTGGCTGATTTCTACATTACCTTTAATTTAGCATTAAGGTTCCTCACAGCAGGGGGATGGAGACCCTTGTGCCAGAGGAGGGGCAGGAGGCACAGCCTTCGGGGCAAAGCAAGACGCAGCCCTGCAACACACACCCAGGAACACGCTCTCACACATGGCTAAATGGCTCCAGACACCACAGTCAAGTAATTTGGAGTGTCATGTTTCATCAATAAAAGAGAGAACGTTGTGGGAAACAACCTTTGATATCCCTATTGAAACTGCAAGCATCAGAGCACTCGGGCTCTACTCCTTTGGCATCAAAGCTGCTACGTCAGGAAGAGCAACGCAACTGTGTGCCAAAACATCCCACCACCATACCCCAAAACCCAGCAGGGGATTCCCTGGTGCAAGCTCTTCCTACGGCCAACATGGCTGTGTGCTCTCCCATCTCAAGGTCCAGGCTGGGCACTGGCAGAAGCAGCACTCATTTTAGGAGATCAGCATTTCTGCTTGCTGAGTATCTAATATCTCTTGCAGAGATGGACAAATAATGGAGTTTCCAGTCTGATGGACAAAGCAGGTCAGAGGAAAAATTTAGTTGCAGTTGATCGGAAAAGGACATTTTTCATTTGAATAAAACACCCCACATTTCATTTCAAGTCTACTTCAAAAGTTTTTAAAATCTAGCTTTGTTTTAAATGGAGGGACCTTTTTTGAAGTAGAAAACTCTTCAAAACCAGAGTCCAAGGGCTTAATTTTAAAAGTATTGGAACAGTATTTTGTGAGCTTTAAAAAAAAGAGAGTGACAGCTTTGGAAGTCCTCCTCCTATCTGCAGCCAAAACTATCAGTCTGTTTTAGGCCGTTTTTGTGAAAAGTTTGAATACTTTAAAGCAGAAAAATTCCACTAAGCTTATTCAGCCCTACTGCTGGAGATGTCAAATGGCATTGTAGTTTGCCAAGACCTGCACACCCACCTGATGTGAGGCAGCTTTCGTAAGGCAGCAAATCCATTTGTTCATGGACCAAGTGCATAATTTTGCAGTAAGTAATCCTTGGTCAGTCAATCTACCTTTGACTGCAACTGTTTATTTCCCATTTAGATGTATACCCTAAAAGTAAGATACCTCCCCCCACGCTCCTAGGTATAACAGACAACAAAAAACAGGAGTGGGGATATCAGCTTGTTCGGAATTCAGCCCTTTCCACAGAGCAGCAGGACCTGCCAGCCTGCAGCTCCAGCCCCGTCACACACCAGTGCCCATGCAAACACTTCAGCTGTGTGAGCCGTGGAGGCAATTAGGCTAAACCACATAGTTAAGACCAGAGTTTGGGCATCCCCAAGGATGCTGCTTTTTCTGCTATATTCAAGTTACAAGCCTCCATTGCTGTAGTTCTATATCACTCACGATGGCGGCTCCAGGAATAATTTCAGCAAGGAGTTGACTCAGCAGCATCACCACCCCCCCCAAGGCATGGCAGCGGTGTGCTGGAGCAGGCACAGGTTGCATTGCTCGATGTTTTAGGGGACTCAAAGGGAGCTGGGCTAGCCTTGCAGCAAGAGTGCCAGAATAGGCATTGAGTTTGGCATACAAAATACCTGCAAGGAAGAGGGTTGTTGGACCAGCAGACAAGAGCACTCAGGAAGCATTAATGACAATTTCTGCAGCTGTTGCCCATCCTTCCACTCCCTGCACTTCTTTACAAAAAGCATATACAGAAGCATCAACTGCAGAAGTGTCATCTACTTTGTCTACAGGGATTAGAAAACTAGTGTAAGTTATCCTCTTCATTAATGACATGATCCTACTTAATTCCCCATTAGATGGTGTTGATCTCGATTGACTAAAACTAGGTTTCTTAGCCTCCACAACCTCTTTACACTGTTTCCTAGGTTCCATTGCAGAGCTGCTTTCCAGCTCTGTTACCTCCTGGCTCAGCGGATCCACATCTCCACTGTGAGTCCTGCCAGTTGCAGGGAGCAAACCCCAGACCTTGTACACTGTTCAGTGAACCAGATGTTTGTCATAGCACCCAAAAGTGTTCTAAATGCTCCAGAAAGGACAAAGTAGGGTCCGAGATGTTCCCCATCCTGGAAATCTGTGGAGATTTACATCCTGCTGCATGTAAAAATCTCAGAGAACTCGGGGCTGTTTAACATCCCAGGCCAAACCAGTACCAACAGAAGAACATCAAATCGCAGCATAAAGAAGGTAGCACTGTGGATGATTCCAAGCAAGTTCTAAGCGGTATCAGAACTATGACATATATAAATTGGTTGTTCAGACTAAGCTCAATTTCTACTTCTCTCCAATAGCAAAATTAACATTCAATTAGATTTACTAAATATTTCATGGCAAGACACTTGGTGTGGTAGCAAGTTCCAGCAGTGAATCATCAGCATTTCACATTGCACTGACAGTAACCAGGATTATGTCTTAAAAACATCTCTCCTTGTTTTCACCATCCACACCCAGATTCTTCTGGAATTTGAAGTCTCACAATTTCGTATTGTCTAAGGCTACATTTGAAGGGATAAATGGAATTGGTGCCATTGAGATTTTTAGTTTAAAGCAATTTAATCATACATAGAAGCTTGATTTACCACTGGAATTTTTTCCAGCAATGAAACATTTGGCGTTTTGCAGATCTTTTGTGATGAAGTGATGCAGAACCACCGTTTAGTCATGCAAATGAAATGAGATTTAACTGAAAAGCATTCTGCAGACCATGAACCTTTCACAAAAACGCAAAACAAAAGATTCCTATTGTCAATCAAAAGGCCCAAAACTTTTCCAAATTGTCTTTTATACATGTGCATTGTTAGGAGAAAGGCAGAGTAAACATTTCCTGCAGTCTATGGGATACCCAGGGTACCAAATACTGTAGCAGGTATGCAAATTGCTTCCCAAGAAACTTGCAAACAGATACAAGGTGTTACTACAAGTTGAGAGAGAAGAAAACTGTTTTCCATCCATCACTGAAGCACACTAACCTTTACTGTATCCCTCCTTTTCATTATCATATGTGAGACCAGATTAGATTCTCAAAGAACAAGGCTCTTGCAAGAAAATGGCAAAATTCACCCTGTTTTGCTTTGCAGTCTGAACTATGCCTTCTCTTGATGGTCAGGCACGCTGTTCTCCCAGAGCAAACCTGCTGTCACTCCACCGAAGCCTGTGGAGCAATCCTAGGCTTGGCCCAAGACAGCAGAAGCCAAGCTGGCTCCTGGCCTCTGTGGCTTTCTACTTGGACATTTGAAAGCCTTCTCCTGAATTGCTTTTTATAGGACATGCATTTACACACAGGGAACCCAGAAACAGTGGCCAGGGCACACATTGGTCTGGCAACTAAGAGCCTGCGACTGTGCCTCCTACCAGCTCGATTGTTCCATTTATTTGTGCAGTTGTATTTTACACCCTCCCCTGCAGAGAAGGTTGCATTAAAGCCACCTGGAAATGTGAAGTGCCTTTCATCACACAGCAAGCTGACAGCGAAGCCACTAGCCCCAGTCTTGCAGGACAGTATATGCCTCTAACTTGGTCTCACATCTGTCAAACCCCATCTGGCTCCATCCCCACTCCCTGTGGACAGGGGATTCAGTACCCCCCGCCCACCCAGCTCCACCACCTCCCCTGGGAATGCTGGGCACCGGGGCCAGCAGCGCTGATCTTCAGAGCAGCCAGCGCATCCCAAAGCCAGGCTTTCCAGACACCACATACACACACTGAAAAGCCCCAAAGAGGCATAGTGAAGGAGGGGAGACCCACACAACACATATGCAGTACTTTCCTCTTTGGACTGAAAGATTTTGTAAACAGGGTTTAGCAGGCTGTAGATAAAATTTGAGCTCTCTATAACCCTAATCTTAGAGATTACGAGAGACTCTCCTATTACTGAGGGATCAAAGATGAATAGCCATTTTAGCCTGTGCTTCCACAGCAGCTTTTACAACATTATATCTAATGACCAGGTGCTCAGCTGGTATAAACTGCTTCCACTTTATTTTCTCTGTTAGCAATAAGCCAGTTCACTTCATCCAAGGACTTCTTGCAAGGTCAGTATTAGATAAAACCAATATAGAGGTCTCACAAAACTATATAGCTTTCACTCATCTTTGTTTCTGTTGAGATCTCCACAAATGCTAACTAACTCATTAAGATGTCTCTGCCACAGACACCGAGTTTGTTGATGTAAAATTAGCAACATAATGTAAAAGAAGAAATAATCTCCCACCACTTGCTACCTTGAAGTTGGCACAGTGGGACTAAGATCCACTGGTCCTGGAGAGCACATGGCAAGGAAGGAGCATGAGCACTAGTCCCAGGTACCAGGCACAGGCTAGCCATTTCCAAATTCCCTGCCTGTCCCCATTTGCAGGGTATGCACCCTGCATTACACAGTGGTGATTTCAGGCCCAGCCAGGGAAGCAAGGTCATTGTCATCACGATAGCAAGCAAATATCACAGCTGCGGACTGGCAGCCTCGGGCTGTAGGTGTCGATGAGACAGACTGCGATGCTCGAGCTACACAGCAGCTAGCTGGTGGTGGCTTAGCAAGCAGCAACATCCCCTGTAGTGAATGAACTTGCCATATGAGACTAGGCACAAAAAACACAGAGCAGGGTTTATCTCAAACTTGTTTGGTCTAGAGATACAACTGGCTGTGAAAGCCAGGGAGGAAGTCTGATTCAAAAGCTTCTGAAAGGGAAAGAAAGATACAAAATAAATCATACAGGTGCTGTAAGAGCAAAGCATTAACTCCACCTACACTTCTGATAATGCAGCCAGGTAAGCTGCAGTGGTGATCACGTCCTGCAGTGAAAGTAAACAGCATCTACCTGAACAGCAGAGGTGAAGAGATGCATTGCAGGAGCTTCTCTCGCATTATAAAAAAAGTTAGTGAATTAGTCAGAGAGACTGGCAAAAGACAGGAATGGCTGGAGAACACTTCAGCACGATGCCAAAGCCCACAAGCCACTGAATGGCTCTGCTGTTTGCAAGCTAAATGGCTATTCATGACATTAAGACCAAGAGTAACAGCACTCACAAGATTTATCAAAGAGCATCTACTCTGGACTCAATGAAGAATTGCCCCAGTAAGAACCCTGCCAGCTCTGCTGACATATTATCTTTATTAGATAGGCCTCTGTTAACCAAATTCATTAGGACTTTTAGTAATTCATTTCCTTGTAAACTTCTGCATATGAATTCAGCACAGACAGATGCAATGAGAGCTTTGGAAATACATCATTATATTAAATCAGGGCTACATTTGTCAGTGAGTATAGCAAAGATGGAGGTTTAAAGTAAGCTTTTTTTCCTGCAAAGCATGTTTATAAGCAATATGTTCTATTACTAAAGAGCCTGTGCGACCACTGGAGTTTGTATTTAACCCCCCTTCATCCCAGTAAATTAGATACAGTAGGGGGAGGCTGATGCCATTGCCCTCAGGGTGCAGTAATTCACATTCTTCATTGTTATTATTCTTTACCAAAACCTACACAAGTAGAGTCAGACAAAAAAACAAAAACAAGATACTTTACTAACGGAAGGTTAGTGCAGCAGGTTGGAGCAGGATCCAACATCTCTCCCGCAGAGTTTTCCCACCACAGCTGCTGGGTCAGGAGATGGCAGGCTTGGCTGCAACAACAAGCACCATCTCCCTGCCAAGCCGTGGTGAGCAAGGATGGGAAGCTGCAATAACTGTCCCTTCCAATTCTTTCCAATGAGGCAGAGCAGAGGTATGAAAGGAGCAATTTGCCCGGCTGTTCTCCTGGGGCAGAGGGGCCAGACGCAGTGCCTCCCGGACATCCCCGGAGGATGAGAGCTCAAAGTGCCTCCATGTGCCCAACCCACAGCTTCCCCAGGCTTTGGCTTGGTGACTGCTGCTTTGCACAAGCACTGGGAAAGCTCCAACATGAAGCAAAGCAGGGCTGAAACGTTGAAAAGGAGAAAGGAGATGGTTCTTGCCAGGGCGAGGGATTCCCCAGCTGAATCTATTCAAGCCAGGAAAGCCACTCCAAGCTCAGATGCACATGATACACGCAGCAAGGCAGGGATGGCCAAGGGGACAAGGTGAGGAGCAGGGGCCCTCCAGCACATCCTTCACACCGCAATGCTGCCCCATACCCAGGCTGTCCTCAGGCACAGGGCATTTCCGACCTGGCCATGGCAGGAGCTTTTAGGAATGCCTTCCCTAGCATGCAGAGTGTAAGCCGTGACCTGCAGTACTGTGTAGCAAATGAGCAACCCGCCCCGCCTTCACACAGGTTGGTAGGCAGCTGATTCTCTCCATTGCCTGATCCAGGGAGGTCCAAGAGAGCTCCCTTTGTGGCACACAAAGTTACGAGAAGGGAGATTCAGGCAGCAGCAGACAGTAGGCTCCCGCCAGGGATAGCTCTGAACTCTCCCACAAACTCCCTACCTCCTACAATCTGCCCTAATGCTGGCATCATTCAATATCAGCACAGTGACACGGTGCTTTCATGTGCTTTAAATTGGGTCCAAGGAGCCACAGAGCTGTTAAGGGAGGACAGCATGGTGCCAGCGGGAAAGGGAGCTGGGTGAAGCCCATAAGCTCCCTTAGCTCTCCCCTGCTGAATCATGCCCTTTTTCTCCAGTGAAGCAAAATTGTTTAGCTATGGGTTTTTTAGGACAGCAGCGGCTTATTACACAAAACCAGTTCACCCGCTGCAATCTGTGTGCCAGCATGGTCCAGCTGGCAGCAATACTTCAGCTGTCCTGTTTGGCGAGGGGTCAGAGCCACCCGGACCATTCGCGCTGGCCAGGCAGCCAGGCACTGCCTGCTGTGCACAACAAAGCAGTCCCAGCCCGGGCAGACCCATCCCAGCAGGGGAAGTGGACATATAGGCACCCTGCAGACCCCAGAGAAGCTGTGCTTCCAACTCTCACGTAGCCTGGGAGAGGTGGATCTGGTCCCCACACAGAGGTCTATGCTCTGCACAGATCACCAAATTTGTCTTCAAAAAAACTGGGTAGCAAATTACACCTAAGAGTGAATCTCTGCCTTCAGACTCGTTGTTTCCACAGCTGCTCAGTCAGCAGCCTAAGAACTGCAAAAATGAAGAGTTCCTGCACAAGTTCAGCAGTATCCCCTGGTGCAGCAAGATGGAGCTTTTAGCAGCAAGGTCACACAGAAATTCCCAAGTTTGCCATGCATCATCCTACCCCTGCACAGCCTTACAGGGCTTGCAGAGAAGCCAGCTGCATCTCCTGTTTAAATCTGTGTGCATCTCAGAGCATTACTGAAGGTCTCTGCTCGCTATATACATTGAAAGGATACACTACACCATGTTTTAAAGGGTCAGGAAGAAAGAGTGCAACAGCCTTTGACTTCTTGCAAGTTACTCCTTTAATCCTTACAGAGGCATCCAGTGTGGTCCTGAATGCCTAAAGTCAGCCTCATCCTGCTACTGACCTAGAGAGATCATTAAATGCAGAGGGCTGCACAGCAGTTAGAAGATGTGAACCATCAGCCTGGCTGCTCCCCAGTCTGTACCCAGAGCCACAGGCCAGCACCTCCCAACCCCCAGTCCCTCCTTTCCTCCAGGCAGGGCTGAGGAGGCAAGGACGCACACTGCACACCAAAAGCAGCAGTGAAAGTCAGTGCTTCAGACCACTAAATCCACCCCCTTTTACCTGTGAAGAAACAGGTGTAACCCAGAGATGGTAGTAAGGCAAAGTCTCACAGTACAGACAAATAGCAATTTGATTTTAGTATCACATTTTTACCACTGGACAGCCAGTTTGGCCGAATTGCATATCTAATCCTCTGGAGAGCCAAAGACCAACAAAACTTGCCATACATTGTTACTGCAGCGGACAGGAGAGGAGAAGCACCTTCCAGCCTGCCTCGGGAACAGGAGTCCTTCCCACGCAAGGGGAGGCAGAGTCCCAGTGGTAGCAAGCGACACAGTGCATTTAACCAGAACTCTGCTGCAAGAGGAGGAATAAGGGCTGACAGACATGTTGTGCTAACAAAAAGTTTATCATGGTCTCTGGAAATGAGGTGTCCTTCCCTGCACCAACCGGCAAACATGAAGAGACAAGGCTAGCAGATAGACTGGAATCCCAATTACACAGCACAGGGCTGGACAGCAAGGGCGCTACATTCAGCTCTTACACTTCAAAACCGTTAAGAGGTGATTGTTAAACAAAAGGTTTAAACACAAATTTCACTTCTTTCCAGCTGGAAAGAACAAAGAATTTCCCACAACAGCCTCTGAAAGATTAGGCACATTATTGTTAACGTTGTGTGAGAACTGGACATTAATTAATGCTGAATTGCAAAGAAATTCCAGTAGTATCACATATTTCACTCCTGCTGCTGCAGCAATGAACCCATTATGAATAAAGAAATTAAAAACATATATCAGAAGGCAAAGTTAATGATTTTCCACTTATTACTAAGTGTGAGAAAAATATACCACTGGACTAGAATGAAGGAGGAAGAACACATCTCAGCTTTTGTTACAGGATAAGATCACAGCCCAAAGCACAGCCTTTGTTGAGAACAAAGTGTCTATCAAGTGATTTCAGAGATACACGCTGTGACCTTGAACCAAACACCGAAGATCCGCCACACAGTCAGTTTTCCATCTACAAAACTGGAACAGCAGCACTCACCTAGGGTCAATGCAGAGTCAGATTTCAGATGTGGGGACCATGCTGGTGCTCTGTCCTTGAGCAGTGGGTGCTACAACAGTTGTGGACATCCTTGAGACTCCTCCAGCCACAGCAAGGAGACAGTGAAGTCACCTCTCAAGGCAGCATGAGTGGGTGGTTAGGAGCAGCCGTGGAGGAGGAGGCGGTGGGGAACCAGAGACCGGGGCATGGTGGCTGACAGGAGTGCTGAGAAGGCCAGCAAGAGGCCAATCAAGGGAAAATTGGGCTCCAAGGAAAAGCCAGAGGTGAGATAAGACCAGATGAAGAGGATGAAGCAGATCAAGCAGTATAGAGTCAGTCAATCAAAACTGGTTTTGTGCTGCCAGGAGAGGGTTGAGGCTTTTTGCATTACCAAAGTCTAAAAAAGCAAGGGTGTAGGATTGCATAATCCTCCTTAAACACAAGCACCAAAGACACAGCTGCAGTAAATCAGTGATGCTCCAAGGACACCTGAGAGTGGCTCAGCTCCATGATCAGACCCTGTCCAGGGACACCAGTTCTTCAGTATTTGCTTGTTCCCAAGACATCTGTCACCTTGCAAATTAACCCAGGCTGACACTCAGCTAGGTGCATCTGCAGTGACCCTTTTCTGCGAGTTCATGCACACCTCGGATATTTATTTCAGTAGTTCTTGCTCACGTATCTTTACTATTTGTACTACTTCCATTAGTCTTTTTGGCTTGAACTGAACAGTTTGCCTTCGCAACATTTCCGTCATTGCTCTGCCTGTATCCAACACGTGTGTCTGACTGCAAAATCCCACCAAGCTTAGCTGAATCCACGTTGTCTGGTAAATAACAGCGTGTCGCCCCATTCAAAGAAAATGATGAGAGGTTTGCTAACGTAGCATCAGATGAATTTCTGTTTTATATAATTATGCATTGAATTTAAAAAGAGATGTCATGCAGGCAATCTTTAGAGTCATAACAGACAATCTGTAAGAAAGAACAAAGGAAAATATTTTTAATAAAACATTATGCCCTAAGCAAGAAATATGCTTCATGTATCATACATGAGAAAAGAGAGCTATTTGATGTAAAATGGAATTGTGACCTTGCTGCAGGAGTGTTCATTACCTAACACTGCAACAAGCAAATTAATGGATTTTGGAATAGTGAAAATAATAACAATAATACTCATTTCTGTTCCTGGCATTTTCTTGCTGACAGCCAGATTTAGCAGCAAGTGTTTTGTATTATTTATAAAAGAGATTGCAATTAGAATTCCACATAACCTTAAAGACATTACAAAAGCATGTGTCTAGTGCAAAGGTATTACCACATGAGTAATCAAGGTTTTGTAAGTGCTTATAAGCCAAGCAGTGGAAGCCCAGAAACAAAAAGCTGACTGCCAGAAGCGTATATGCTTTATGCAGGGACACATATGTACATGGTACTGTCAAGCATGCGTCAACCTGGCATTTGAATCCCTACATAGGAAGGTTATGATTATGGTTACTATGGAAATTACTCATGCAGTTTCATACGCATTTTGCATATGATGAACAGTTGTGTGGTAATTAGTCTGATCTTATTGTTTAGAGGAACTGCACAGCACTCCTGAGAGGTGTTGAATTGTCAGGTCTGCACATTACCCTCTCTGCAGAAAGTGTCTCCCTTGCTAAGCAATAAGTCACACAAATTTTTTCCTCCAGTAGGTCCCAGTTCAGTTCTTGGCCCTTCTGGCAGGACTGGAGCTGCCTGGAGCCCTGCCCCCGCTCCTCCCTCTCCAACACACCACCACCTCAGAATACCAGCAGCAAATTTGCTCTTTAGCAGCTGATGGAGAAAGCTCACCCTTCCCACCCCCTCAGCCAGCCTGTCTGCAGAGCACAGGAACCGGCTGCAAGAATGATGTATGTATTATTTGGGGTGAAAATTTACTGCAGGAGTGACTGATGCTCCCGGAGGGGTTGGACAGATAGGGAAAAGCCGATGATTTCGCAGCGACAGAGAGAACATCAAAGTGCTCTGCCCCCAGCTGAAGAATGTGCTGCCCAAAGTTAAGGAAGGGAGCAGAAAACACTGTACAGAGGTTTTACCTCATTAAACCCACACAGAACCTAAACTAGGCCTTAAGAGCTACTTGCATGGAGCAAATATTCTGCAAGGAGCTGATGGGATTGCCTATGTTTTTCAACAAAGATCACAAATAGGTTTCTAAAACACCTCGACGTGTTTAAAATGGTAAAGTTATTAGGCAAGTAAGTACAATAAAAGAAACATCTCTGCAAATGGAAAACCCCCAGGCATATATGCCTTCAAAATGCTATTGGAATTTTAAGCCCTGATAATTGCTTTGTAATGTAAGCAATTGCATTACGAGCGTGAACGCCGAAGCCAATGCATCGTCGCAGCCGTAAGTTCCGCTTCGGCTTCAGTCATTTCCCTCGGCAAAGTACCCTCTGATTGCAGCAGGCTTCAACGTAAGTCACAGCACAACTGATTGCATATGCTAAAGTGAGATCATTTGATGGTCAAATCTGGCTTCTTGGTAGCTGTCTGCACAAGACTGGCAGCAGTAGAAAGCCCCACACCGTGGGGCAGCTCTAGGTACCAGCTCCAGCACCGCTGGTCAGGAGCCCATCCAGGGGCGAGTGTGGCATGGGAGCTCCAGCAGCACTCCTCGAGAGGCAGGGCACCAAATGGCTTTCTGTCTCTAAAGCAGTGATTTATTAGAAAGCCACTAGAACAAGGCAACTTTTCTAACACAGAAAATTTCCCTCCTGTAACTGAAACAAATTTAAAGCGAGGGCTGAAAACAAACCCGACTGCACCCTTGCAGGCTGTCGTTTCTTTCAGGCTTGCTCTGAATTTAGCTGCTTCAGAGGCTGCACCTAAAATCTATTCAATCTCCCCTGGGTCTCAGACATGTCTTCTCGTCCATCACCAGCCAGGCTGATGTCCAGCAGCTCACAGGGAGCCCAGCTGCCCCATGCTTCCTTGCCCTGGGGGCAGCGGCCAGGGCAGAGCCGCGTTCCTCCCAGCCACTACTGCTGCAGACTAATGCACACAGTAAATCACCAGCAAACAGAAAAACACCCCGTTGTATCACAGAGGGACTAAAATCAGCAGTGAAATTGCCTGGAGGTACAGGAGTGGTTTAATCTGGTACGTGGTGACCAGCAGCTCCCCCAAACTGGAGGGGTAGCGCATGTGGCTGGGCTCATGCAAGGGGTGGTCACAGTGCTATAGGTGACCCATCTATAGCTGGCAGGTGCTCCGGTGAGTTTGCTGCTCATGCTTTCCACAGAATCCAGACTGAAAATATTCATGGTGGGTGCCTGCCGCAGGCTGCGTTTTAGGGAGGGAAAGCTTCACAAAGCAGCTTCACAGTTTCCAAGCACGGGGCTAGAGAGGAAATGCCACGGTTTGTCCATGTTAAAGGCTCTGAAGCATTTAATCAAAAAGTTTTAACAACCCTGTGCTTAGGAGGAGGAGCTGGGAATTTGGCAGTAGGGTTTTGGTGACAAAAGTGTGCCTTTTGCTATTTCTGGAAAAAAAAAAAAGGACAAACTGGCCAAATTGTGAACCTGTGAAGGTTTGCAAACACTCAGTAAAGACCTGCTCAAACATAGCTGACAAATTCTGCAGCCAGTCTTGCTCCTGGTCATCCTTCTTCCCACCAGACCCCAGGAGTGGACACCACCCCTCCCAAGCCCCGAGGCTTCGAGGGCGAAGGCAGCAGCTCCTTCTCCCCGTGTCCCTCCAACGGAGCCATCCCCGTGTGCACCCCATGGCCCTGGGCCTCCCGCTGGGTGCTCGGGGCAGGGTCTGTCCCACCAGCACCGGGGAGGGTCCAGCCCTGGTGCAAGGGCTGCGCTTGGGCTGCCTGATGCCCTGCCACAGACCCCGGCGTGACGTGGGATCATCCATGCTTAGGATCTGACTTTTTCCTATACCTGTAGTGGTCCCCCGGCCCTTTCAGCAGTGCTACAGTTGTAGTCATTATCACCCCAAGAGTGTTGCAATTTTCTGTACTTTCAGTTCCTCAATTACATTGATTATCACATTAAACATTCCTGGTGCTACAGGAACAGACTGAAAATAAGAAGTTTGTATCTTCCTAACACAAATGAAACCCATTTGTACTACGTAGAATGTAGCGGGCTCATTGTTTCGCAGTAATGAAGCTTTCTTCTCAAGAGATCCAATTCATAAAAAATACTCGCCAAGGCTGTGCGCTTCTTTTTTTACTGCCACTGACATTCCTTGAAGTTCAAAACCGATTTATGAGTAAGCCAGCAATTGAAATAAAATGGAAGAGCCACAGAAAAAAACCAAAACACACACACATCTGATTGCAGGACACACTCTTGCCCCCCCTCATGCAGGCAGCCCCATGCCCAACCCAAGCGGC
>Ga0181612_152517_pt1 | contig 14058 bp, 10 predicted proteins | sample HoacroProtozoa21_FD_119630 | JGI IMG/M metagenome (GOLD analysis project Ga0181612, IMG submission 119630) | Hoatzin crop microbial communities from Cojedes, Venezuel. Combined Assembly of Gp0051906, Gp0051904, Gp0051908
CTCTTCCGATCTTCAGAGTACAGATTTACATGGCAGTTTGGGATGTGGGTCTCTGGCTGAATTTGCATGTACTACCAACTTCAGCTTCATTTCATCTGATGATGGCATTTGGTGTCCTTGGCATAACATATTTTATGATTCAGGATCTGCCATTTGAACACAGGCTCACCTCAGAGGTGTTGGAAGGGGGTAGACATGCGGTACCCAGTGACTCTTAAAGGCAAGACTTCACAATGAAAGAAGCAACAGAACTTGATGTGCAGGGGAAGAGTAGGGGAGGAGGGAGAACAGACTCGTGGCTTGATCTTGCCCAGAGCTGATTTCGACAGACTCCATGGGAGTTAGGACTATTCCATACTTAACAGTGGGAGTTCAGGTAATTGTGAGATTGAATCTTACAGGAGACCATGACTTGCCAAAGGGGAAGTCAAATAACATCAAAGCAATCAAAGGAATTCTTCAGGAATTACTGAGTGAAATTCTCTGGCTCAAACAGGACCTTAGGCTAGATTAATTACAGTTGGAGCATCTAGATCTAAGATCTGCAAATATAGCAAGTTACGTCCAGTTCTATTTTGTTCTTGCTTTCAAGACTTTACCTTGAAATCCTGATCTGGCTGAAATAAAATGAGGAACAAAGAAAAGAGGTGATGTCTTTAGAAGAAGGGCTGTCTAGAGACAGAAGCATGGAGCAGATGGGTGAGGGCTAAGTCCTGCCTTGTTCCGTGAATAAATGGAGACAGAGCCAAGCAGGGTGATAAGAAGGCCCCATGAAGCCTGGGTATAAATAAGACTAGAGATACCTGCATAAAGAGATTCTGTCTCATGAAATTCCTTCGAACAGCTCAGAGACCCAACGCAACCACCAGTGGGGCTGGTTCCAGACCAGCCTCTGCTACACCACGGTACAGACCAACATCACAACCATTATCTCACTGATCATAGAACAACTGCATCTCCCCAGGTCTCACCATCAGATTATATACCAAGCAGAAGGCAACTGTGAAATCCTGCAGCACTGCAAACACTCATTTTACTAGTGAGGAAGGACACAGTGTGCCCATAAACACTCCTCAGGCAAAAGCACAACTCAGATCTTGCCTTCAAGATTGCTTTTCGGGACAGCCCTGACCCTTTCAAGTGCTATCAGAGCTGAAGAATCTCCGTAGTCATGCTAAGGATCTTTTTGGGCTGTGCTGGTAAATGCTTCATTGGATTGGCAATGATTCAATAAATTGTTTAATCTTTCTCAGTCGATTCACAGAGAAAGAAATGAGACAGCTGATTTCTTTTTTATCTCCTCTTTCTCTAAGCTTCTTTAAGTGTGAGTTCCTTCCTCTCTCCCCTCTTCCAACACTCACACGCACTCACACGCACACACTCACCCAGGACCTCAATACCAGCTTCCCCTGGTACAGACCAGGTGCTGTATCACTGCTGGTGAGTAACATCTCTGAACAAAAATATCTGGGAGACGGTGACCCTTTACAGAGCAACTGAGTCACTTGCTTTTATTTTGAGTGAAGTGCAAGCCGATGTGCTATGTTAACTTTATGAGTTAGAGTTCCTCCATATCCTCCCCAACCGCCTACCAAAAAAACCCCCAAAAAGTTGCAAAGCATTTGCATCATATAAAGAAAGGTTGCTTCTCCAGATGGCTAAAACAGTCTTGCATGTTTCTTTTTAAAAATTCCCAACTGTTGCTGTCCATTTCCTAACTCCTCACTGCAGCACCTCAGCCTCTCTGGAGATGCAGTTTAGCTGAATGTTGAGTGCAGTTTATGCACACTTACAGGAGCATCTGCAGTGAACAAGGTATTACTGGCCTGCATTGTCTTGATGAAGCTAATATCCACAGCTTGTACGTCTGCAGCTTACTGTGAACATTTTTTTCAATTAAATCCTTACGCAGGCAAATAAGAAAAACTGCATTTCTTCATTTCAAAAGCAGAAGGCTGAAGCAAGCCCTCTAAAGCCTTGCTTAAGAGCCTAAGGAAGTGGTCTGACTTCCAGGAGGTGCTGAGTACCTGGCATGTCTGATGTAAAATCAAGGGCTGGAAATCATACTCTTCAGATGAAGCATGCTTGTTATTAGACCTATGGAGAGATCGCTTCAGCCTGTCAGCACAATGGCGAAGCCAAGTTTGCACTCCAAGACAGGGTATAAATCTTCCATCTGCAAAAATTCCGTGGTATTGGATCCAGAGTTTAGGTTTAGCTTTCTTCCAGAAAATACACACAAACATCAGCAGGTAAATAAAACGGCCTGATGGGAAAATACTCATCAAAATTTACCCTTCCACGAGAGCAAAGAAAGAATTTTCCTTCAGTCTGAGCTATTAGAAAATTGGCTTAATGAAACTACTAATTAAGCTAGTCTTCTTTCTCTGAATCATCAGCTCTGTTGTAATTGCTACCAGACAAAAGGGTCCCATGGCTGATCTGGTGTGGTCAGAGAAAGGATATCGCAAATTATTGTTGTTATTTTATGACAGGCTCTACCCTCCATGCTGTTTGACTCCTTCGTGTATATTCTCCCCAATTCCCTCCTGCCTTCCTCAGTTTGATTTACAGCTTTAAAGAGTGGGTCCTGTCTTAAAGCTGTTTTCTAAATGGAAAAGATGTATGTTGTAAGTAAAATAAGACATGTGAAAACTAGGAACTATTCTTATTAGAAGTACCAGATCCATCATTATAGATGTTATTCCAGTTTACTTACGCTGTGTATGTCCTCCTAACAATCTCCCTCAGGTAGAATTAGCAATAATTCCTTAAGTTCCCCTCTTAGAGACACGTAGGATATTTATGATGAATGAGCTTCCAAGAGCTCAGATATTTCGTTTGCAGCTACCATGGTTAGTCATGATTAAGATCCTCCTGTTTTTACAGTGTTTCTTAAATAAAGTGTAAACACGTCCTGTCCGACTCTGTTAAACAGTGAGACACATGGGAGTGCTAATGGAATTGCTAAGAAAGATACTGAAACTGGCCAGGCACAGAATAAATACACATGATCACACATACATACACCTATGCATGTAGCTGTGTTTGTACACATGAAAAAAATGCATGCTTACACCGATACAGATATATAGGTAGTTACATCTATTCCTTCTGTCAGGCCTTGATTGCAAGTAGGCTTAATGTCTAGGGATTTCCACTAAAACACCAGCTTGATTTCCCACCAGGGAACGTGGGGAAATTAAATCAACCTGTCTGGTTACTCGGTGAACATAATTCCCTATTCACAATTGATGAATCAAACAGATAGGCCTAACCAAACAGTACTTGCAGAGAAGTCACAAGAGAGAAGGAAGAGGAACAGAATAGTAGGCGAGAAGAAAGTCCAGTTCACCAGCAGCCCCTTCCCAGCATACCCTCCCAAAGGGCCAGCTAGGTTTGCTCCTCCTGCAATTGCACAACACAGAAATGTATCGAGCTATATGGATGTTTTAGGGTAGTTTACTGCACTGCAGGTTGAAGCGGAAGATGTCTTCACATCTATACCTGGGAATCCAGGCGGTCTGCCCATCAGCCACTCCTTTTAGCTGCTTCCCCACGACTTCCACTCCTCAGGAGAAGCAGCATATAGGATCCCATGACCATGCTTATCAGAAATCCCAGAAGTTTATTAAAAGCTGTGTTTTTCCTCATTCCTTGCCTCACAACTTCTGTTCCCTGTCTGCAAGCTACAGGATCACATGAAGATTCTCCAGGCTTTTCAGAATGCAGTTTTATAGTCTGTATTTCCTTGACTGTACTAGCAGAAATTGCCCCAAAATGTTGCAGACCATGAAATGTGAATTTTCCCTGTGAAGTGACTTTCTATTCAAACTCCTCATTTCTCACTAGCTATCAAGGCAATATTTTTATCCTTCTTGTTTTCTGCCCCTCAGGTGCTCTCCAGATGCAGCTGATCTTTTTTCTTAGGCTTCAGTCCACCAGATAAATATCTATATATATTTACACAGAAATCCATGTATGTATATACAGCTGTAAGAATTAGCAAATAACTAAATAAACAAACAGAAAAACCTGTTACACGCTACAACTGCTTCATGAATTTATAACATATGGTGGCAAAGCACTATAAAAACTGTAAACTATAAAGAGGGTTACACAGTCCCATTCATTTATCATGTTACAATGAGTAATTTGTGCACTACGCAGGAAAGAGAAAGCCCACACAGTTGGAGAGTGCATATGTATTTCTGAGGCTCACACTAGAGAGCCTTTTATAAAACACACACATGATTTGAATTCCAAAGCGAAAGCACTGAGAGGCAATGCATAGGCTAATATTGTTATAATGGTATACGCAGAGCTTAGGAAGAAAGTGCACTAGCTGATGTTCTTTAATGATGAGGACTTTCAAACAGTCTGGGTTTCTGTACAGTTCAGTCCCTGTCCATTTAGAAGTTGAGCTCCAGTCTGCAGCTAGAAAATTTCTCCTCAGTGCTGTTGCAGAAATGGTAAGATGGTGCCTAAATAAGAAACCATGACTGGGTGCTCCTTCTGCTGATTTTGATGAGGTTTCACTCTTTGCCTCCCTTCACACGTCTGGTGGGGGTCATGTTGAACCACATTCCCAGGTGGGTCCATGTACTCATGGTCCAAGCTGTGTTTTACACTCACATCCACATATTATGTAGAGACAAAACAAGAACAGGGACTTTAAGCACTATATTTCTGTAGAGGGTTTCTGACCAGTGTAGTGCCTCACATAGCGTATTATTAAATCAGCTAGATTCTCCAGATAGCACAGAGCCCCATAATTCACATCTACCTGCTCCTGACTTGACATCTCATAGTTTTTTCTTCCAGTTGGCAAAGAGCTTTTATGAAACATATAACACATGCCACATGCTCCATCCTGGAAATGGATTAGTTTTCCCAGTGGGGAAAGTGAATGATGTAGGCTGCGTCCCAGTTGTCATGTCCCAGTGCAAATGGTTAAGATCTTCTTTTTGTCTCAGCAAATGCCCCGTGGAAGCTTGAGCTGGGTTTAGGCCCTAGGGTCATTGCTAAGCAGTTTCTCTTTCATCCTTTTTAGCACTAGCAGACGCAGCTTGAAACATGTATACAAGATGCCGCTTTACAGCATCCCTTATTCACTGGTACCTTGGAGACTCCAGTTCATTGAAAGTAATAAAACCCGATCATCAAAAAGAATTCTTTTGAACAGGCTTTGGGCTCTGCTGTGCTACTTGGTTACGGATATTCATCTTCCTGGAAACTGTGCTGTTTGATACAGCATACCCGCATGAAAGCATCAGCTGCCTCCCTGGTACATTAACCCCTCGAGTGTTGAAATCACGATCCTTGAATAGCAAAATAGCTATTGCTTATAATTGCTTGAGGAGAGAAGCACATTTTATTCTCCCAGATGCAGGGAGGCTGCACACTGGGGTCAGAGGGTTTCCCTATCCTCATTCTACTCCAGTGATGCAATGAGAGAGGGAAGAGAGCGGGAGCAAAGACAAGAAGCCTCTGTTGGTTACAGCTACAGGCAGGCTGTGAGGTGACTCCTGTATCAAAGGGTGCCACAGCACTTAATCCAAACTGAAAACACAGATCTACTGAAAACACAGGCATTCTGATACTTGGGGTTTTAACCTCCTGTTAACCTTAGATATCTTATGATCCCACATATCTTATAGAGCCCTGATGTCAAGGCTTTAACCCAAACCCCTTTGATTTGGCAGGGGGAGAGTTGTCACTGTTGTCAGAGTTGCCAGAGTTCTGGTGATTTTTCATTGCATTCAAACTCTCCTTTCTTTCGTCTGTTCCAGCTAGAAAGAAGAGAGGGTCCACACTGGAGCCATGAGCATAGGTCTGCAGTCCCTGAGTTTCATTTCTCTAAACGGGGAAAAGAGGAAGGACAGTGCAGCTGGGCTAATTTTTCCTGAGCTTCCTGTTAGAGAGGCTGGCATGCTTTATTGTGTACCGTTTGCATACTGCGTTTGCAGCCTAGGGAGGGTCATAGCGTGGACTCCTGCTTTGGCTTCCATAGGGCTGTCGTGTTCCTCTGCCCTGAGATTTCTTGGCTTTGTTCTAGCTTCACGCCGGGGCAGCAAACCCTGTTTGCCTGTTTGCAAAATTCCTCCATTAACACATATGCTAGATCCAAGATTGTCCCTTGAACGGCAGCTTGTCAGCTGCTGGGGGGATGCAGCAGCAGAGAGTTGCTCGGTGCATCTGACCTCTTCCTTCTCCTCTCTTTTCAGACCCCTCATTACTGGCCAATACCAGAGACCCGCATTAGGCTGCATCCTGGGTTCAGCTGGGATGGAGTTAATTTTCACAACGAGCTGGCTGGGCTGACCCAAACAGCCAATCCAATGGGATATTCTACACCATGTGGTGTCATGCTCAGTATTTAAGTGTGGAGCTGGCTGAAGGAGAGGCTTTTGCTACTTAGCAGCAAGCAGAGCATCGGATGGTGAGAACACTGCATGTTGTATATGCTTTTTTTTCAGTATTATTGGTTGTTGTTTTCTTCTCCCTTTGCCATTCTGTTAAACTGTTCTCATCCCAGCCCATGAGTTTTTGCTTTTTTTCCTTCTGATTCTCCTCCCCATCCCACTGGGTGGGGGAAAGTAGTGAGAGGGTAACTGTGTGGTTCTTTGTTGCAAACTGAGGCAAAACCACAACAGGCTTTCATGAGAAACTTAGATTTTTAGGAAATAGCAGAAAAACATCTGTCAGGAAAGATGTAGGTTAATCCTATCTTGAGGTGGAGTGGTATTATTCCTTGTTGCACTTCATTTATTTTCAGCCTAGCGAGATTTTAATAAATTCACTTCTTCTCAAGGTTAGCCTATCTAGTCCTTCTTTCACCTCTTCGTGGTCAGACAAAATGTTCAAGGCCTTAGTTACTACCAGAATCTCTGTTGTAGCAGAATATGAATTATATGATTAAGAAAAATATTCAGAAAATAGAAATATTTGGCCAACTCTGAGCTTTAATTAAAATTAATATTATACCTTATTGGAGCTGAAATTCTGAAGCATCACATGTAACTGAATATATTTAACCAATTAACTAAGTCAAACAAGGCTGTCTAAACTTAATCACAGACCTCTCCATTCCCCTATTACGTCAAGTGCTGTTAATGCTGTTATACTTTTGACAAGTGGCCCCTGGTAAATGAGCAAATCAATAATGTATTTGAGCTAGAGAAGAGGAGGGGCAGAACTCCTCCTCTTCTAGGGGAAGTGCCTTGTGTTGAGGATCTCAAAGCACTGTGTGAACTTTGTTCAATTTGTTAAACTTACAGGAGTGCAGGGAGGTAGAACCAGGTGATTGAATTAGTCACTTTTATGGACAGCCCAAGCAAGGTGGAGGGACGAAGGTGTAGATCCAGACAGGGCTTCAGATGCATGTCACCAGGCCCTGCCTTACTAGACCTTTGGCTTGAGGCAGATCTCCCCCTGGCCACACTCCCCACAAGACAAGAATCTCTTAGTTCCTACCTTGCTGGGGACTCCAAAGGGGCACTGAACTCCTTCTCCTTCCATTCAGTTGTGTTTTCCAGTCTGAGGTGCTGAAGTCTGCTGCCACAATTGCTTGGACCAAAACCTGGCTACTTTAAGACTCAGCTACACAATCATCCTGCTACTGCCTGCACTCCTTCAGTGGTTTCATGGTCCTCTCACATTTGTGACTCTCTCCTGAACTCTCTCCATCTTCTGTGCTGCACAGTATGTTTTATGGCCCATTCAGGCTGACGTGAAGATGCAACACAACTTGGTTGGCCATCCTTATTCTCTTGGAGGAGAATGGCACCTTCCAAAATTTTGGAACTAGTGAAGTTTTAAATCCTCTGAAAGAACCAACATTGAATTTTCATTTGGTACCTCTTTGCAATAACAGTTAATCTCATTGCTGGGAACCTGCTCTTGATAATAATCCCGAATTTTCCTCTTATTAGAACAGAAATCTAGGGACATATTTGTAATGTCCCTTGTACAATAAGAAGAATAAGTATTTATATAGTCACAACACTTGTCTGTTTAGCCTGAAATCTGAAAGACCTTTCCAAACACTAAAGCAATAACCCAGGTGTGGAAAGCAAATATTTTTAGACCCACTGCACAGAAAGAAATTGAGGTCATGAGAAATCCGTGCATGATTTGTCTGATATGATGTATTGGGTCTGTGGCTGAGCTGAGCAGAGTTTGTGGGATTCATTCCCCAAGCCCTAGACACTTTTCCTGTAATTTTTTGAAAATAAATGTTATACATGTATGTTTTTTGTTCTTTCTCCTCATAGGAGAAAGACATCTACAAAATGGTTTTCCAATAATGGGTCATTTATGTTGTATCACATTGTGATTACTTGATCTTTATACCCCCAGAGGGGATCAGGCTAGTGACATTGATGCCACACCACCTCAGGAGCTCAGTTCCAGTTTTGGCAAATCTGGGAACCAGAGCAATTTCCTCAACTCCAGTGGGAGTCTCTTGGGATTGCTCCCTGTCTGGAGTATGTGGTGGTGGATGTCCAAGAGGGCTCAAGCCCCACCACGTGGCAGCAGGAGGGTAAAGAGCAGCAATTGCACTCAGTGAACAGGTACTTACAGGAATGAAAGGCAGAGATGACTCGTCCCCTGGAAAACAGCTATGTCAAAGGAAGAAAGTTTCAATAATGATAGATAGAACTGTTACACATGAAAGGAAACTTTTGACTACACTGACGCTGTGAAGTTGTGTTTAGGAGCTTGCAAGTGTGGGAAGCGGGTAGAAATTAACACTAAGAAAAGATGAATGAGGGAATTCATTTTATTAAAGAAGGAAAGAAGCCCCAAATGGAGGCAGAAAGGGTGGTGAAGGCAAACACTCCACGAGTTCCCAAATTTTTGGCGTGGGGAGTTGGATCAACTTTGTCACATTTCTGAAAATCCCAGAGTCCCTTAGGTGACACCTTTTGTGCTCTGCCTCTGCGGGAAGATGGTTTTATGAGATAATGATGTTATTTCAGCACAAAACTCTTTCATTCCTGCAGCAAATTAAAAGAGGAAAAAGAAAAGAAGGGGGGGATAGATGGTGGGGGGAAGAAACCAATGTTATTTACTCCTCTGCAGCTGACATTAAAGGCTCCTTTAAGGGCCAGTGGGTTATTAACTTCCTGTCGCCTGCCACATTGATATGCTGTGACATATTGTCACCACATTCCAGCGAAGCCTTAAACATTAATTGGGAAGTAAGATGACTGAAGCGGCTTTAATGAGATACCTTGTTGTAACTTCTAACTTTACACATTATTTACAGTGATTCCACTAATGGTTCCATCCATCAGAGACAGGGAGAGGGAGTGGGGAGTAGAGCAGGGGAAGGAGGGAGTGAAAAGAAAGAGATAGATATCAGAAGTTGAGTGAGAAAGATAGGGAGTAGAGTGTGAAGAAACTACAAGTTGTGGGACAGAGGGAGACAAGCACCATCCCTCTGGTGTTTCCCCCACCCCAGATTTACTTTTCTTCAGTCATTTTTCATCTACAGTCATTTTTGCAGCAAGAGGGAGGTTATTCCCTATCACAGTCCCACTGAATAGCATGTCTTTGAACCCTCAGCATGGCTATCTCAACCCATTACAAGCGCCAAAGCTATCCATCGCAGCCTCCCCGACTGGTGCAGGTCAGGCAGCTTCATCCTGTCACACTGGTGTGTCAGGTGAGCTCGGACAAGCTCAACATCCCACCACCACGTTGCAGCAGGGAGGAGGCACAAGGATGCTGGGCTGGATGCACAAGGGTGATTCCTTGCTTCTCTCAGGTGAGGCTATTCCATGCTAAAGTATTGCTAGCACTTGTAAGCAGAGGATTGTGAAACCGACTTCAAGGCATAAAGTCTCATGGTTGCTTTATCACGCCTCTTCCCTTTCCTCCTAACTCCTTCTCTCTTTTTCCTTCTTCCCTAGGATCCTAAAAGAAGTTGCATCAAATTCACCTTAGGTTTCCAGGGTGGGCAGGAAACGATCCTGGCTTGGTGGGCACCTGGAAGCAAATTCACAAGGTTGTTGTTAAACGCTAACAGGATATGATGATCTCAGGAAGACGAATCAGCAAAGCAAGTACTGTGAAGGCCATGACAGGATCAGTGCAGTGAGTTTGTTTAAACTTTTGCTTGAAAACTTAAAAGCCAGATCATCAGCATCGCCTTACTGAAGTCACCCCAGATAGGACAGCATGTCTTTTAAATCTGGTAAGAATGCTGTCCAACTTAAATCTACAGACAGCAGGTAAAACCACCAAGAGACCAAAGACTGTGGCAGGTACGGATTTAGAAGGCAAGACGTGGGGAGGCTGCACTCTCCAAGCTGGTGCTGCCTGCTGTAGTATCCAAACTCGCAGCTGCGTGATAACACAGAAAGTCCCTGGCAGCACAGCCCTTTCCATCAGCAGTGCAGCTCTGCCCACCTCTGTAAGGCTTGCACAGCCCTAAGACTGAGAGGGGACCATTGCCTGCCACCTTACGTGCCCTTCAATTACAGCCCTAAGCCAACGACAGGAAAGATGCTGGACTTGCAGCCTCAGAGCCTGAAATCCCCTGAACAAGGGTGTGAGGCCAGGCTAGATCCTGTTAACGTGAGGTTCGTCCTCCATTCAGCACTCAGCTGAGCAGGTAGCAGATGAACCCAGTTTCCATGCTCCCTTTATTCCCTAAAAGTCAGCTGAGCTTGTGAATGGGATGGGCCAATACTGAAAGGAGGAAGATTTGGCCCTGTTTGTATTAGAAGGAGCAGAATGAGAAATCATGGAGTTGGGGGAAGACCATGATTTTAATAATATGGCCTGGCAAGGAAGTGCCCAGAACACTGGGCATTTCATTCCTAGCTAGAAGGCATTTGCCTTGGATTACAGACTACATGGTTTCAGGATGCTCCGTGCGCCAGCAGGTTTATGCTCCCTGTTCTGTTTTCCATTAAATCATTTCTATCCTTGTTAACAGCAAAGCCCCACACAAGCATATGCAATCACAGCTAATGGATTCCAGTTTTATTCCTAGATTTAAAGTATGCTTCTTTTTGCAATACTGGGCTGGATGGCTGCTGAAATGGAGCAGACAAAGAGACAATTAATTGCAAGTATGGGTGTATAAAAAGCACCTGGGGATAGATCAGCCACGGGAAACGCAGAGTTTAAGAGCATATGCGCCTGCCAACGGCCCCCTTTCCCGTGAAAAGTTGAAATTCTGAACTCCAATCCCAGCTACCTGTCAAGGTTGGCGTGCCTTTAATTATAATGTCTGTGTGCTTCTTTAGGCACCATTTAATTCCCTCTGACAGCCACCCATTTAAAAATAAAGGCAAACACTCAGAATTTAGTGGCAGATCGGAGCCAGGCAAGGGATGTGCTAATTGCCAGATGTTGTTCATCTGACTCTGATCCATTACCAAAATTAAAGAAGAAAGAAATGGAAGTAGGAAAAAGAAAAAAACCTCCCCGCCTCCCCGCCACAAAGCTGTCTGTAGGTTTGACTCACTGCTGTTAGCGAACTTCACTGAACAGAGCACATTGGGGTGTTTCTGCATTAGCAGCCTCACAGGCCAAGTCACTTTATGCAATGGACTGTGGAGCATCTCTCTTGGGGTCCGGTGTTCAGCGGCTTCCAGGGCTAGCAAGGAAATATTTCCCCACAGTGCAGCCATCTGTAGCCTCTCTCTGACATTTCCAGCAGCAAATCTGCTTTATCAGAGATGAAAAATTTCCATAGCTGGTGGCTCAGGAGAACAGGAGGACAAGTCAGAAAGTCAGTCTGGATTTAAAGTAACTCTTCACTTGGATGGTTGCTAACACCTAGTCCCGGCATCTCTTGCGCTGTTTAGCCTGGGAAAGAGGATTGTTAAGCGCCACAGGAAAGGAAGCAAGGTCAAGGAAGACAGACAGCTCAGACTTGCTCCTAAGGCAAATCTGAGCTGGATTTGGACTTAGCCCAGTAGGTTCCCCAATGCATTTTGTCTCCGTGAATCCTAAGGAGAGATTCATTTATTCACCGCTTATACTTGGGAAGAGACTCAGGTGCCAAAAACAGGCATTTAAAGCCAGTGAAGACACAGGCATCTATCAGAGATCTGCAGAGAGTTTATAGGAAACAGGAGCTAAGGGAAACCTAACCCTTCTTTGCCTCCTTCCAGGCAGTCACTGCATGAGGTGTGGTCCCTGGAGGGCAGGAATTTGGTAGCCAGCAAGCAGTAAGATCACCATTTGTTCCTGCCAGCTCCTGGGGAAGACACTCGTGGTGGGATGTCAGTCTCCCATGGCTGAAGGGCATCTGTTTGTAACAGAAATTGCTGTGGAAGTCCAGGCTGCACAGTACTGGGTACACATAGAGACTTTTTCATTTGGGACTTCAGCGTTTGTTATGGCAGTCAGGCTGCTTCACTCTTTGGAGTGTCTTTTGCACAGCCAGGCCAGAGGGACAGTTCAGGGAGCAACGCTGGGTACAAACACCCAGCATCACCTTGTGGCTGTTTCCAGAGACAGAGGCATAGAGGGCTTCAATTTTGTTTTAAGATAAAAGGGCCTCTCTTTCAATCAGGTGGATCAGTTCATTAAATAAACCCTCTGACTCTTGTTCCTTACAAACTGCTTGGGGTTAGCCATCAGGACGGGTATTTATTGTAAGCAGAGGTCAGCTGTGAAATGCACCATGAGCAGTGCTTCCATATTCACTTTCAAAACAAAATCAAAGAAAGAAATGACTGAAAATTGCATTGCAACTGAAAGTTTGCTGACACCCTATGCAGTCCAAATGACATCCTCTTGGACTGATCTGTACCCTTCTTTTTTTCCCTGGTGTATCAGATAATCCACTGAGCCTTCTTTTTCCACTGGTTCATAAAGCTCCTGTCAACAGGCCAGGCTCAACACAGAAGAGAACCAGAAAGGGGCTGGATCTCCAGATGAAAAGGTCCCTGCAGGATAGGATGTGGCCTGGTACAGGAAAGGGCGTATGACTTCATTTTGAGCCATCTTCCTCGCCTCCAACTAAAGGTTTTCCTGTTACTTTCAAAGAATTACATATGCATCTAAAATATGTAATTAGACTCATGGCTCACATATAGTCAGTGAATCTAAAAGAATCAGACCATCTATAAATATTGGAGGGTTTTGTGAATTACTCATTCCTTTAAAAGTAAAAAGTAGGACAGATGAGCTGTGAAGGAGGGTAACAAGGCAAAATTAGTCTTCTGTCATTTGTGGCTGCTCTAATCCACATGAAATAGGTTCTGAACAGCAGTGTTTGGGTCCTCTTCCCTCGGTGGGGTAAGTGCAGGGAATTCATTAAACAGACGACCTGGCTGTGCCTAAATCCTTCATCTGTCACAGGGATTTGTTTTAGAAAGCTCTGCTCTTGCATGAGATATATTTGGATTTGGAGCACAAAAAGTATCTTCGTTTAATAGCTCTCCATTCTTATCGGGTTGGCCTTCCTTGAGGCTGTCCTTTTAGTTCTCTGGGAGTTTATTCTCATAACAGGCTCATCTATCCCTTTGTCAGATATTCTTTTAAAATGGCCCCTGCACAATAAATTGACTCAGTTCAGGAAAATTCCTTCCTTTAACTGGTCCATATGGACAAGCAAAATCCACTATTCACTGTATAGCAATAATGTTTTACAAGGACATTTCTGGCTTTCTACACACTGCAGATTGCATTTAATTTTGACAATATTTTTAACCAGGCTATAGGGTGTCTTGTCCATACTTTGCTAAAGAGGTCAGCTACCTTGTACATAGCCCCATTTGCAGTCCTCCCATGTTTTTGACTTCCAAACACCATGGATGGAGCACCTGGAGGAGGAGGCCTCGTTGGTGGGGACTCCCCTGATGACAAGAAATCATGTTGCCAGGCTGCAACTGGTGGAAAACATCTTTTCTTCAGGGCTTTCTTGAATATGTGGTCTATCTGCATGGGTCAGCTCACTGCCATGGCACCACTCTGCTTTGGCACCCACCAAATCGAGCATATTCAGTCAGAGGAGTCCCACCGTATGGACCCAAAGGGAAAGGGCAGTGCTGTGTTGCAAACACCTAGATCGGAAGAGCGGTTCAG
>Ga0181612_166980_pt1 | contig 14057 bp, 7 predicted proteins | sample HoacroProtozoa21_FD_119630 | JGI IMG/M metagenome (GOLD analysis project Ga0181612, IMG submission 119630) | Hoatzin crop microbial communities from Cojedes, Venezuel. Combined Assembly of Gp0051906, Gp0051904, Gp0051908
GAACTGGACCCAGTACGGGCAGTGGTACACCACTAGTCAGCACCTCCTGCTATACTTTGTGCCACAGATCACCACCCTCTGGACACAGCCATGCCGTCAGTTTTCAAACCTGACTGCTCATCCATCAGCCCCTACTTTCAGTAGTGTGCCCAGATTTTCCCTGGCCTTGCTTTTGTTACCAGTGTACTTAGTCAGGCCCCTTGTCTTTGACATCCTTTGCCAGATACAATTCCAGCTGGGCTTTGGCTTTCCTAAACTCATCCCCAGCTGATCAGCGTTTCTGTATTCCTCCCAGGTTACCCATCCTTTCTTCCACCCTCTGTAATGCTTACTTTTTGTGTTTGAACTTTGCCAAGAGCTTCTTATTTATCCACACAGGCCTCCTGGCATTTTTGCCTGACTGGGTTGGGATGGAACTCTTGAGCTTCCAGGGAGGTGATCCTTGAATACTAACCAGCATTTTTGAGCCCCTCTTCCCTTCAGGGCCTTGCCCCATGGGATGCTTCCAAGCAAGTGTTTGAAGAGTCCAAGTCCTGCTCACCTGAACCCCAGGTTTATGAGCTTGCTTCTTACCTTCCTGCTTGCCCTTAGGATTCTGAACTCCACTATACCATGGTCGCTGCAGCCAAGGCAGCCTTTGACTTTCACATCCCCAACAAACCCCTCCTTGCAGGGAGGTATTAGGTCCAGCAGAACATGTCTCCTTCTTTAGCTTCTCTATCACTTGGGTTAGAAAGGCGTCATCAGTACACTCCAGGAACCTCCTGGATTGCTTATGCTCTGCTGTGTTGTCCCTCCTGCACATGTCAGGTTGGTTGAAGTCCCCCATGAGGGCCAAGGTCTGCAAACATGAGGCTGCTTCCAGCTGTCTGTAGAAGGCCTCATCCACCTGTTTTTTCCACCCACTACGGTGTCAGCCTTATCTGTTTTCTCATTAATCCTCACCCATAAGCTCTCAGTTGGCTCCTCATCCATCCCCAAGCAAGTCTCCATGCATTCCAGCTATTCTTGCACATCAAGGGAAACACCACCATCCTCCTCTTTCCAGTCTGTCTTTCCTATAGTGCCTGTATCCCTCCATTACAACACTCCCAAGTGTTGCAAGTCATGGGAGCCATCCCACTATGTCTCTGATCCCAGCAAGCCTGTAGCCTTGCAGCTGCACACCGCTCGCTCTCACCATATTTATTCCCCACACTGTTCATAAGCATACATGCACTTAGGAGAAACACCCCAACATGCTTATTACCCAGAAGGGGTCTGGGGGGATTTCTCCATAATAGTACCTCATAGGTACACCCTTGCTTAAAGGCAAATGCTGGAAGTGACCCCTCTTAAGCCTCATCGTTTATTTTGTGATCCCTTCCTGTCATATCACCACAGACCCTCTTCTCATCAACTCTGTCCGTCACTCACAGGGTCCTGGTAACTCTGTCCCTGCCCTGTCATACCTAGTTTGAAGCCCTCCTTACAAGGTCAGCGATCTTTCTGGCAGAGAGACCTTTGCCCAGCTTGGTGAGGTGAATCCCATCCCTCCCAAGCAGATGCTGCTCCACAAGCAGGATCCTGTGGTCACAGAATGCAAAACCCTGTTGCCAACACCAGTTCTATGGCCAACTATTGACCTGCACTGAGGAGAGCATCACCAGGGCCCCCAAGCCTTTGACACTCCAGATCTCCGTAGCCCCTTGACAGTCTCCAGGTTGCCCCTGATGGTTTTTATCACTGATGCCCACATGGAAGAACAGCAAGGGTAGCAGTCAGAAAGTTGGACAAGCTCAGGCAGCCCCTCCACAACATCCCAGGTCTGGGCCCCTAGCAGGCAGCCAACCTCTCTAGATAATAGCTCAGGTTGACAGGTGGGTGCCTCTGTCCCTGCAGCAAGGAGTCACTCATTATAATCACTCACACCTTCTTCCTAGAGGTTTAGGGTCAGGTGGCCTATATCTTTTGCTTAAAGGCACATCTGGCTTCTCTTTATTGAGTGTGGTGAACCTATTTTGTTGTTACAAGCCCTTAGGTGGGGCAGGAACTTTAGTACTAGAAGTAACCCGCTTCCATCCTTCCGCTTCTCCACAGGTTTCACTTACCTTGATGGTGGGGGTGGACACTGCCTGCTCCTCTATTTCAGATAGGGGCTGAGGCTCTTCAGGTTGTTGAGTTCTGGAGAAGATCCTGCTGTCTCCCATGAAACTACTTTGTTGCTGCACAGCCTGCTCACTTCCTCCTGTAACTCCTTCACTTGGCACCACAGTGCCTCCAAGACAACACAGCTCCTGCAGGACAGAGGACCATCTCTCCCAGCCTCAGAGAGGCCCTAGACACTCCCTGCAGTCTAGGGCTCGGAGGGCTGTGCCCATCATCCAAAGCTCTGCCTGCATCAAACCCTTTACGCTAGCAGGAGCGGCTGCTCCAACATCTGGGGGAACTGCCCCATGCCACCACCATATCTGAGACTGTTTACACTGGAGCAGAACAAGCTGAGTCCCACTCCATGGCAGCCTTTCACATAAACTTCTGCATTTGTTGGTAGTGCCTTGGGCCTGGGTCTTATATAGACCTTGACCAAGCACTGGCGAAAAGGGTGCTTGACCCTCCCTAATTAGGGGGCAGCTGCACCCTGGATCAAGGGCAGCTGATCGCGCTCGTTAGAAGCTGCTAGAGCTTCCTCAGGCCTGTGGCCTTATGGCTCCCCTTACCTTGTCCTTACCTAGGGACAGCACCACTCTCAGGTTTCTCAGAAGGTTCCCAGGGATTCCCCAATGATCCTGGACCTTGTCCCCAAAAGATCCATAAGGTCCCAAAGCAGAATCCAGAGACCGCTGCGCAAACCTTGGTGAGTTGCCTCTGGGAGCTGTGCTGGTTCCTTTGCTGGCGGTGTACAGGCAATTTGGTGTGGAGCTCAGCCGTTGCTTTCTTGGATTTACCCATCATTTAGGTTGGAAATGGCATAAAAATAATGGGCGTCGTTTCAGCAAACACTTGTTTGCAGTTGCTTTATACCTGTCTCGTGCTTTGGTTCTGAACAAGGAGGTGGCACCATCTTTTTGGCGTACAACCGCAAATTGTGCACCCTTGGTGTGATACCCCAGCGCACACAGTAAAGGCACGCATTCCCAACCTGGCAGCACGGTGGTTTCTGAGCGTGGAGATCTGCGTGCCGAACAATAGCAGGGCCCATGCCTACCAAAATGTTTGCCGGAGTCCCTCGGCTGATCTTAATAAACATTGTGAGGAGTTGACATCTTCAAAAGGCATCTTGCCTGCATATCAGCAGCCGGATGATGAGCCCACAGTGCTCAAAGAGTGTAAAACATAAGCATTTCTTTTGCAAGTGTGCGTAAAGTGACATAGAGGGGTTTTGGTTTGCAAGGGGTTTGTTTTTGCTTAATTTCGTCCATGCAAGCACACAGCCTCCATTGGTTAATAACTTTTCCTTTGATTTTTAGGTTCAAATAAACCAAAATCTCAAAGCAGAACTCATTAAAGCATATTGAGTTTCATCTCCTCTTTGCATCAAACGCATACGTTATGCAGCTGGAGCCGCTCTCCCAGGGCAGGATTCGGAGCTTACCTTTTATCCACAGTTTACTTGGTACGTTGCCACGCACTGCCTCAGGAGGGAAAGGAGCAGTGATGGAAACAGCTTGTTTCCATCACTCGCGAGCTGTGGCACAGAAAATTTAAGCCGTTGCTGACCAAAGGCCTTTCTGGGCAAGTGCTGCTTGGACGGGCTCATCTTCGCAGTTGCTGAGGCAAAAAGGAAATGCAAACCACCTCTGGCATTTCCAACCAGAGCCATTAGAAAAGGGGGGCCGGCAGACATGGATCTGGAAGCGTGCCTGTCTTGCCAGGAGGGAATAATGGTGGCATTGTCTGAAAGTTCAGCCCGGAGTTCTTCTGCTACCTTGTTTTTCAGAAGTCCCTGCTTTGGAAACTGTCGTTTAAGTTTCCCTTAAATAGCAAGACCCTGGCGTCAATCAGGAGGCTTGGGGAATGAAGTGCAGTGGAGATTTTTTAGGACTAGTCTGGTTTATGGTCCCTGGGTGTAGGAGAGAAAAGACTGGGCAGCAGGCGTAGATTTTACAGTCTTTTTCTTTAAAAAGAACAGCTCAGGCTTGTACCTGCAGAAACCCCCTGAGTGACAGCCATCAGACAGCAGCTTTATACCACCAGCATCACCAGTGGCTCTGTGGCACCTTCCCTCCTATTTAAAATGCTCTCATCCAGGCATTTTTTTTTTCTCCTGAATTATCCCCCTGTTTTCTTGATGATTTTTTTGCTACCCTTAGGGGGGAATACTGTGAAGAACCGAAGATGTTTATGTTTTCTACTACATCGCTCTATGAATCTGAAAGTGTTTGTGGTGCTGTGACAAATTCCATCTGAGCTTTCCTTTCTAAACAGAAGAGAAACAGAAGATGGTGGTGAGAAGGGTGCAATGCTGGTGGGTGTGATGCAGCCCTCACCAGAGGGCTCCTGCTCCTCCGCCGTGGTTGCTAAATAGGCCCTGGGATTTCTCTGTTCAAAACAGACTTAAAAATGCCTCCCTTCTCTCCCATCAAAGCCTTGCTCTGCATTCTGTTTTTGCAGTTGCAGACCTGTGTTTTTAACTGGCAGGTTTCTTTAAAATGTTGGGGAAAATTCTTCAGTTTAGAAAACCATCACTAAAATGAGGTCAACTTTATTTGCACTCCCAGGAAAAATCTGGTTGGAGGAAAAGAAGTGGCGAGCGTGTGATGTACATGAACGATGCTGCCAGAATATCTCACAGACTTGCCTTTGTAGCAGGTTGGGGGAGTTAGCTCTGGGTGAGTCATACAGACAAACAGCAAGGGCCCTCTTCATTTAGCAGCCTGAATAACATTACCTCTATCCGAATTTAGGTCTGTTGGCTGGCTTATACACAAGTCAAATACGCTGCTTATTAAAGGCGCAATATCATATGCGTACCTGTGGTATATTTGTGTTTGATAATAATGCATTTCTCATGGGGGAACGCATTCTTATTTTAATGTATATTAGCATTTGTTCCACAGAAGTCAGTTTATTGCTTCAAATGCACTCGCTTATTTAGATACTGAAATTTGAAACTGTATTGCTAAACATCTTTTTCCCAGTCATTTAACTTGAAAAAATCATATACTGTCTCACAACTCCATCAAGCTATTTTCACTAACCAGACTACAACAGGAGTTACTTTCTACATTGCAAAAGAGTTTATTTTAACCCATGCCAGTCCTCTGCTTATCGCTGTTGCATCAGGTTGTGCTTTGGCAAGTTGAAAAGACAGGCAGCTGGGCCTTGATTTCCAGTATGAGGCATCCATGGGAAATTTTACTCTCTAAACCGCAGAAACATTGTCCCCTTAGAACTGTTATGCGGCACAGAAATAATGTACAGTTGTAAAAGTAGTTTATGCCTGCTCCTTTTTCTCAGATGTACGCAATGCTGTAGGCGTTTACCTCTGTCTGGCTTAAATTTCCAGACTGCTTTACTGACCTGGGGTGAGGAAAGAGTTAAGCTAAGAGAAAGCCCCAGATACTAAAATTAACATCCATCCCACCCCCACCCCCCCCCGCCCACAGCTTTGAGATTTGTAATCACAACTTGCAGTTAGACGATTTCTTCTAGCAGTGCTAACTGCGTTTTGATCATTTGAAATCGCAGATGGCTGGCTGGAGCTCAGAGGAATTCAGTCTCCTTCCTCTCTTCCTTCTGCTCTGCCTTCCTCCCCGCCCAGAAAAGTCTGTTTTCAGGTCATCTGTAAGATTCTATTATTTCTTGCTAAAGCTGAAGCAGATTTGGCTGCTGGTAGCTGAAAATACTTACAAGGTCTGCAGAAATGTGTGTGGTGGTTGAGCTGCCTGGAATTACCCTTCTTGTCCAGCATACCCGCCTGGATTGATGCGCAAAATAAAGATAGCCAGTTTTAGGCTGTCTCTAGTCCTAGAAACCTTGTTAATTGTTTATGAAATTATCTATGTTTTTAAATAAAAAAAACACAACAAAACCAAAAAAACCAACCCACAACCAAAACAAAAGCGGTTTTTGTTATTGCCCTGGGTGATTTATCCTATTTACAGGGCAGTTGTATTGGCGTAGCTGAATTGCAACTGGAGGCAGGGCAAAGTCAGGAATTGTGTTACGAGCTTGTTCTACCAGTGGATAATACGTTTCTGTAACTGCATCTTTTGTCTGCAGGAGGCACTTTTTATTGTTGGTGTAAGTGATTACAAAGCCTGAAAAAAAAAAGAAAATAATAAAAAAATTCGATGATTTCACATCCTACACAAATGCACACTCCCCCAAACCAAAAAGTGTTTCTGGCTGAGTAGCTGTCTGCCCCAGTTACTGCAAACACAAAACTGCTTTTGAAAATGGTAGCCTGCAGCACTTTGCAGCGTAAAACTTCTCTGGGGAAACTGAAAGTACCTCTTCAAGTAAAGCTAGCTATAAACTTGGATCAAAAAGAGAGATCTTTATGAGATCGGTTACATTTTATGGACCAACTTGGGGTATTTTTAATGTATAAAAAGGTGATTTTTAATGTCTCTCACCAAAGTTTTGACTCTCTAATTTCAGAGCAAGATTCAAACTGCAGCTTGTGACCTTGCTTAGGGGAAGAGTCAAAATTAAGCCAGTGCACTGACTTGGCTCACTCCTCCTTTACTGACTTTCCAACTGTTCTTTAAGAAGTTTCAGTGTAGCCACTTGACCTTCCAGTGAAGATTAAGAAACTTTAAGAGCTGTTTGAACAGTGGTTTAAAAAATCCCAAAGTGACCACAGGGGAAAAAAACCCACCACCACCCTGGAACTAAAGTTTAATTTTAAATAAGGGAAACGGAAGCAGAAGGATAGGGTGAGTTAGTTTGTGGTACTGTCACAGCTTTGGCGTGGGTCCCTCGGGCTCCGTTGGCGAAAACTCTATGCAAGTTTTTGGCTGGAGCAAATCTTTGCTGTCAGGGCAAGGCTCAGCCCTCCTGCTGGTACTGCTGTTCTCTGCAGAGATGTCTGCTGCATTGGTAAATATCTCTCCTGCTGATGGGAGTCTTGACATTGCTTTTCTGCGATGCTCGGTTTTATCATCCTGATCTGAGCAGAGAGGAGAGCGTCCGGTCGCTCTGCAGTCTTCACCTGACTTTGTGCGCTGGATTTTGGGACGCTCTGCTGGCCACCCCGTTTCTCATCCTCTCTGCAGTGGCTCCCTTGTGTTTTGAGAAGCGCTGCGTACATGTAGAGCATGGTGGCTTTTTTTTTTTTTTTAAATGGTGTGCATTTATCTGATTAAGAGCTATGTAAATTTAGATGCAAACTCGTTTCAGCCCTTGGGGTGCTTGGCGAGTTGCCTGGCTGCTCTGGGTGCTGGAAAAGTCTGCGCAACACTGTTGCTCCAAGGGAAACTCAAGCGTGTTACTCCTTTTCATTTTTCCTTAAAAAGGTTATTGTGCCTTAGCCTTCATTGAGTTACCTCCCTCTTCCAGAAGGGAAAGGTTACTTTTCCCTCTCTTTTCCCTTTGGCGACTCAAGAAGAGTTGCCATCACTGCTCACTAAAAATATCCCTTGCAGGGCCATTGGTATTTAAGGGTGCTCCAGGGATGCCCCTGAGCTCTCTGCAGGGGCCACTGGCAGGGACAAACTAAAACGGGATCAGGGCCCTGAAAGAGGCCTGTGAAAGCCATTTGTGTTGTAAATACGGTGGGAATGTTTATCAGTCACACCAGCAGAAAAAAAGTTCCTGGGGATGCTCCGTTTGGCCAGAAATTTTTCATGTGTTTTCTCCAGTGAGTTGAGGGGTGGCTAATTACTCTCTCTCTCCTGCAAAACCAAGAAAGGACCATCAATATTTAATATCAGGAGATGTAGTCGGGCTAAATATAGCTACTGCTTTTTTTCTGACAAGCGTGCAGCGAGGAGCTCGCTGGCTCCCGGCTCTCGGCGCTGCTCCTCAGCTTTGCCCTCGCCGCTGGCTTGGCCAAGCTTTGGATCTGGTCCTCACCTCGCCGTTGTCCTCCATGCATGTGTTTTACCTTGTGCAACGCCGAGCACTCACACACGCCTTTGATTGCCGTTGTCTCCAGGTGTGGTCTGAGGCTGGAGCTGCTGGATGTTACCCAGTTGGCATTACCTGGTAGGGAGCAGCTGGCGATCTGGTAAATGATAAATAAATCTAGGAAAAAAAAAAATTACCCATCTTTTGCTCTGTGCAGGCCTGGAGAAACTCCTTTTCTGGGTCTCTGGAGTTGCAAGGTGGGAAGGCTGCACTCCCCGATGCGGGATCCCTCAGCTCAACCCCTGTCTGCAGGGTGCTCTGGAAGTGGCCGGTGATCCGGCCTGTGGGACCCAGCCCAGCCCACAGGGAGACCCATAGTGTCTGATGGGGGCTAATGAAGCCCCCAGGGGAATGAGCTGGGGAGGGGGGCTGTGACTGTGTATTCCTGTTTCCCCTTCAGCTTCACCGGCAGCCCCATCTACAGTGGAATGAGCGTCCTCAGGATCATCCCGAGGTTTAAAAAAGACACGCGAATATGAGTAAATGCGCTTCGATAAGCTAAGGTTCAAGCCTCTGTTCAGAGGCACGCGCTCTGTTCAGAGGAGCGCAGTTCCCAGGCAGTCTCCCTCTTGTCAAGTGGGGAGCTTCTGGCAGGGGTTTTTCAGTCCAGCGGGACACTCAGTGAGCCATTTGGGGGCTGGTGGGGGGGGATTCTGAGACACGCTGCTGTGCGTTTTGAGCCCTTTCAGGAACCCTGGATCCAAGGAGTTCACTCCAGCCTACAGCAAGTCTCTATATGGCCCAAATCACCTTGGGTCGTTACAGCGACGGGCTGGAAACCTTGTGTAGGGGTATGCCAAGCTGGTGCAGCCTCTCCTTTGTTCATGGAGAAGCATTTGTTTCATAAAAATCTAATATAAAAGGAGTTGCTGTTCAGGACTGAGAGGCTGAACATTGATTTGCCACTTAAAACCTGCTTGGCTATGAGTGGGGCTTGAGTGTGGTTTTATGCCTTGTGCAGGTTCTGTGTGAATCGCGCCTCTTAAAAACTCCTGTAAATTGATGAAGAAAATTGCTTGTTCTACAGTTTCCCTTAACTCTTGTGAAAGCACTCAGAATCTTCATTTGTTCAGAGCTGCCGTTATTGTTTATAATAAACTAATTGTTTTCACTGTGAATTTTGTTTATTTTCTCTGATTTAACATGTTGCCATATTTCCTGTAAATACAGCATAAACTGTTATATTCACAAACTGGTGTTTATGAAATCACCTGGTTAGCGTTTGGCCAATATCCACCTGTTGCGGATTTCACAAGAGTGCACAGAAGGAACTGAAAGTTTGAATAACTTTCCCATGGATTTACCCTTCAGGGCTGAATTGTTTTGCCTAAGTGATTTAATGCTGTAAGGAAATTTGCAGCCCGAGTAATGGCAGGCAGGAGTGGAACAATTTGAAGAGCCTTTTCAATCAGACCATCTTCTCCATTTGAAAGCAGCCGTTGTCTTTAAAAAAGATAAAAAAATCTTGCCCCTGCTTTGTTTTTCATTTCAAATGTAAACATTTCTTGACACATTGTTACTGCTGAGTGAGGCTGCACTAGGTCTGGGAGAACCCCCTTTTCTCTGCACACAGGGTGTTTTGCTTTAGGTTGCATGCTTTTTTAGCATCACTTCTGCCAGTGGAAGCAGGTTCTGAATACTGCAGGCCTTGCAGAAACTTGCACCTTTTAGTCATCTCGTGCTTTGCAAAGGCTGTCACTGGGTTCGCTGCTTTTTTCCTCCTTTAAAATGCATTTCCTATCTAAAATTAGAGATGTGCCTGAAAGTTTAGTGGATCTAACGTATTTTCAGGGAGATTAGACCTGAGAGGAACCTTCCTGAACTCCCTGGTACATTTGCGTTGCACATGAAACAGGTCACAGCTTCTGTGAGAAGCTGCAAACCATTCTGCGCAGAGAGGGAGAACGCTGATGTTTTTGTCGGACTTCGGCTTGTAAATCATTTAAATTCTCACACAAGCGTTCCTCTGTCGGGCGCAGAACTTCCTGTTGCTGCTGGGAGTACTGGGGTAAGGCTGGCACCGCCAGACTCCGGGGCTTCTGAAAAACGTTGCAATGTCAGTCTTAATTGCCCTTGAAGTCACAGATAGACTGGTTTTAACTCCAGCAAGATTTGGGCCGAGGCACCCAACTTAGTGAAATCCCCTTTATATTTACCGTACAGCTCCTCCCTCTTCCCAAGCATTTTGCATAAAACACCCCTACTTTTTAGCTCTGCTGAAGCGGGAGGGCTCCTGTCTGAATGGCTTCGTGACAGAGAAGCAGAAAACCTGAACGTGGCAGGACTCTCCAGCCCACGGGGGTGTGGGAGACCAGTGGACTGTTTTGGCCCAGCTTCGTCTGAATCTGAGCCGACTGCTTTGGGTTTCCTTGGGTGGGTTTGCCAGGTACCCGATCGCTGCCTGGTACCCATGAGCCTGTTCCGTTTCTTGCAGCTTTGGTCACCTTTATGCTTTCCTTCGGTCAGTTTGCCGAACAGGCACGGCTCAGCGTTTCACCAGGCTGTCTTTGGTTTTGCAGGTAGCTGTATCCAGCTGGGACGCAGGTGGATCCAAGGGTTACCATGAAGTTTTCAGGACCCCTGGAGAGCCAGAGGTTGTCTTTCCTTCTGGAGACGGCAATCTCTAGGGAAGCTCAAATGTGGAAAGCACATGTGCCGAAAATTCAGCCCAATCAGGTAATGTCTCTTCTTCACATCATTCATCTTAGTAAAGGTGTGAGACTATCCTCTGGTGTATTTTTACATGAACAACTGAAGCTGTTGCATGAGAAGTTACCTTCTGCTTGAGAGCCGGGAAATTAGCCTCTGAAGTAAGTGATTACTTTTTCATTTGAGGGACATCCCTGCAGTCGGGGGTACAGAACACACGGTGCAGCATGCAGTGTTAGATCTCTGATGTTGCTTGTGAAGGCGTGTACATACATTGCCTTAATTAAATTCATTTTACAAATTGTGTGGATAATTAACACACATTTCTAGTGGGCAACAGTTCTTAAAAGCAGCTTAATTCTCTTGGCCTAAGTTCACTAATAACAGCGCTGAAATGCTGGTTGCTTTCCACATGAAATGGCGTCTTCTCACATGAACCGTTACCGCTGGCTCAGCTCAGGCCTCCCCCTGAAACTGCATATTCGCAGCCAAAGCCTGGCCTTGCCGCCTTTCCCCCCTCTGAGCCAGGTGCTTCCCTAGTGTAAATCAGCCTGGTCCTGCCGGGTGGGCTGTAGCTGTGTCAGCTGAAGCCAGGTGGGGGTCTGCCTTGGTAAGACACTGCCTGCTTCAGGAGGAACCCCACTGACTGTTCATGGAGCAGGGCGCAAGCTCGTGGCGAGGGAAGCAGAGCCGGGCGCTGGCCTGTTCCAGTGAGGAATGTTTGCGTAGGACTGGAGCGAGACTTGGGGTGCGAGGGACCGCAGGGGGTCTGTAGTCCAACCTCCTGCTCAGGTTTTGCAGCGAGGCCAGCTGGGAGGTTGGACCAGAGCCCTCGTGGCCTTACCCAGCGTTTGTGCTCCCTGCGGAGGAGGCGTCTGTCTAGCACGTGCACTCAAAAATGCCTGCGAACTCCACAGAGTTTTGTTTAAAACAAAATGTGAAACTTGAGGACGGTTGTCATAGAGGTTCTTGTGCTTTGTTGCTGGGTTGGGCAGAAATAACCACGCTAATGGGCTCAGATCCAGTCTTGCTCTTCTTGATTAATGTACAATGTTCACGGAAGTATGTCAGCTGTTGTCAAAGCTAATGTTTGGGTTTTTGTCTGGTGAACAAGAAACTGCTGTTATTGTGTAGGAACAAATATGTTTTTAAGGGGCTCAGGATTAGTTTTGTTAATCCCCATTTAGGTTTCCAAACAAGTGATCTGGTTGTCAGAGGTCCTGAGTATGTTGTAGCTGTGGCCGTCTTCGGGCACGTGCAATTAAAGACCCTGGTTTACGGTAAACCAGCCTGTTACTCCATGCTGGCAGTTTTCCTGGGGTTAGTGATTATAATGTGGGGAGGTAAGATTACAGTGTAACAGGACTGGGGTGTAACCAGTCCAGAGTGGTGTGGGAAGATTTCACAGGGACAAAGTGCTTGCGTTTTTGACCGGGTGAAGTTGATTCTGGTGGCTCAGAAACCACCACCTGCATTAGATGGTCATCCTAGCAGTGCCTCCCTTGCAGGATTGCCTTGTTGCCCTTTGAAGATGAGGTTCCCCACCCGTGACACGTTAGAGTTGTCGCTGCAGCTGAAGGACTAGCCTCAGCCCTGTCTGTGGTGAAGAGCGGTTGTCCTGCTGCCAGGGACCTGCAGGGGGTCTTAACGCCATTGTGGTTGAGGTTTGCAGCCTCGCGAAGTGGTGTCCTCGGCGGTAAATACTCAAAGAAGCTAACGGCACTGCTGGCATGAAGCGGGGAGGCAGCTCTGTTGCTTGCTGTGAAAAGTCAGAGTAGGATCGAGCACAGAAACAGCCTGATGGCTAAAGCCAGCCTAAAGTTTGGGCTTGACAGCAGAGTCTTAGGTCTGGTCTGGACAAACACCAAGTTTGTCCTTCTAGTGTGCCATCATGTGATGATGATAATGAAGGATCTCTTCCCCCCCTTCTCCCCTGACAATACCGCTGAGGTTCGTGCCTGGGAGTGTTTCCCAGCCCTCCGTGTTTGTCCCCTAGGGTTTCTACTCCTGGAATTTACACCCCCAAAACTGTGTTGCCTTTGTAACCTTTTTATTTTCCTGCCTGTCAGTTCAGACTATGACTTCATCAGCCAGAATGCCATACTATTACATGTTTTCTAGCAGAAAATAATCATTAAATTGGATTGAAATCTCTGTGTGTGTATGTGTAAAATGTACAAAGGTCAGATTTAAAAGAGAACATAAACACAGCTGTCTGCTCTGGGGAAATCCTGACTCGCGGTGCCATGGCACAGCTGAAAGCCCTGTATCTGTAGTCACATATTTCTCTCTGTTCCTGCAGTTTGTGACACCCGACTTCTCAGACTGTCACGTGTTCCTCCGCTTCTGCAGTGTTCATTTTGGCAGTGTTGCAGTCATGGACGTTCAGTGTGAATTACCCTATTTTCTGTAATATCTGGAAGAAGGTCGTATTCCCTAACATCTACTGCCTGCTGCTGAGAACAGCTGCGGTAGCCTAAAACCTCCCTTGTATGAGACTGTTGTTTATCTCCCATGACAGTCAGGAAATCTGCATCCTTCTGTGTATCAGATCTGGCAGCCCGGAGCGTGTGTAACTTTCCATTCCTTGCTACAAAGGCTGACCGATTACAGAAAGGGTTTTAATGAAGTCATCTGGTTTGCAAATGAGAGAATGCGAGTGCGTCTACAAAAACGTAGTGATCAGATTGGAGGTACAGGTAACTCTTTTTTCAGGAGTAAACTTTCAGTTGATTCTTCAGGAGACATTTTTGGTTCTAGTGTTTAAAACTGGATCAAATTCAGTTTCTAAATATGTGTCAGAGCTGAGGAAAGGAAAAAAGAAACTCGTACTTACAGAAACAGGAAGACTTGCATTTTTAGTGCAGGATGCAGAATCTGTTGGGGACTTCAGACCGGGTAATTTAATGCATGTGATTTTTCTGTTTCATTTTTACTTTTTGTCTGAAAACTCCCATTTCCTACTGGCATGTATATGTTTTTTAGTTTCACTCCTTTAAATGTAGGCCACTGGCTCCGGGTATTTGCAATATATCAAAGCCAGATTTCACAAGGGCTTTTCAGCCTGAAAAAAAGAGGTGGGCTGAGTCTGGAACCCTCCTAGTGCTTCTGAGTGTATTTGGTCTTCCCTCCCACCTACCCCCATCTTTCCTCCCCCCCTTTTTGAGTTATACAATATGCAGATGACATTCAGAAGTTTTCATGTGATTAAGGCTTGAGAAATCAAGCAGTAAAGACTGGTCAAAGGTTGATTTTTGCATGTTACCAAGTAACTTTGCAACAGAGGTGTGTTAAGCCAAGATTTTTGTGTTTTTTTTTTTTTTTTTTATAGAAACAGAATGTCACTTCTTCTC
>Ga0181612_171088_pt1:0-2500 | contig 14057 bp, 7 predicted proteins | sample HoacroProtozoa21_FD_119630 | JGI IMG/M metagenome (GOLD analysis project Ga0181612, IMG submission 119630) | Hoatzin crop microbial communities from Cojedes, Venezuel. Combined Assembly of Gp0051906, Gp0051904, Gp0051908
CTGATCACTTTTGTGGCCCTCCTCTGGACCCGCTCCAACAGGTCTATGTCTTTCCTGTGCTGGGGATCTCAGAGCTGGACGCAGGACTCCAGGTGGGGTTCCACAAGGGCGGAGTAGAGGGGGAGAATCACCTCCCTTGACCTGTTGGCCACACTTCTGCTTTTGTCACAGGTGGACAGTGGTGACGGTGATGAAATTTTCCAGTTATCTATAAAACTACCTTGAGATGCAGGAGAATTTTCTCCTCTGCCTGCTGTCTGAGGAAATTCAGTCACAACTAGCTAATTCAGGAAAGTATTTTAGTAATTTCCCCTTCTACCTGTGAAGAAAATCCTACCTGGATTTAACCTCTTGTTAAACCTGTTCCCCTGATTAGTTCCTCTGCCAAGAGCAAAGCAATGTAAGAATGAGCATGACTCTACTGCTTGCTTAGCTGGGCACTCTCCAAAGCATGAGGAGTCAAACCACTGCTCCAGTTACCTATCTATATCAAAATATTCAGTACATAAGGGACTGGACTTCAGTGCTTTTCCTCCAAAAATATGTCCTAACCACCAAGCGACACTTCCAGCCACACTCTTGGTCCCTTTGGTCATACACACAGCCACACAAAGAGGCTTAGGGATTAAGGTTGCCCACACATCTTCCTTCCAAACTCAGTCTCTGGCTTTCTTTTGGACTACTCTAACACACTCCAACACAGACGTGTTTGAGTGCTTGCCCAAAGTAATGTGGATATAAGTATGTCTGCTTGGATCTTGAGGTGAGACCAGTTTCTGTCTTCTGTGTGGCAGGATACCCACAGTACTTCTTCTATGGGATCCAGTGAAAACTGGATTATGCCTCATAAACTGGAACGACTTTACATAACTGGGAGTCTATTGTGATTCGGTCAGCTAATCTGTAATGGCATGGCATGCAGCCACCTTCACTTTTAGGGCATGTAGAATTTGTACTACCACATCCTAATGAATTCAGTTATGAAAATGACATCCCCTCCCCAAATACAAATAAACTTGAGGGGAGAAAAAAAGCCCAAAACATCGGATTTAAATTGTAACTATAGTCTTTGCTTTATGTAGTTAGTGTTCTAAAAGATATTACGTTTATGTCTGGATCCATAAATATAATTATCAGAGTTCTGAATTCACACAGTAATCCCAGTTATTATCTTCTTTCTTTTTTAAACAGCAAAGTACTATTGAGCTTTTTTTTGTCAATGAAAATATAGTCATTTCACATCTTTAATAATACCAATAAAAATAATTTTACAGGCTAAAGAACATTCAGTCACACAACCTAGCCTTTCCTCACTTGACCCCTGCCAGTATTTTCAAGCATTGTAATTTGCACATGCTTGAGTAAAGCAGCCACTGGTTTCAATGGTAAAGTCAGATGTGGACAATCTGTCCAATGACTACAAATGTCTGCAGGATCAAAAACTATGCTTACTTTGGAAAAAAAAAAAAAAAAGCCTAGATCTTAGAAATCCCCCCAAAACCATAAGGATTTGTAACAGGATTGCTGAACAGCATTCATCCACTACTTAGGATTCCCAGCTCCCCCAGCAACACCTAGGTAATCTCAGTTTTTAGCTACTCATCGTCCTGTAGTGGTAAAAGTGTTATAACAGTTTGAATTTTTGTTAGCAGATCTACTTTAAGGGCTTGTTCTCCTTACAGCTCTTGGGAACACATGGGGAATGCTAGTGCCATGTCCTAGCACATCTCATTTCTGAAAGCTATTGATCTTAGAGAAGGGTTCCTAAGACCTTTTATAGATAATCTTACCTAAACAACCAGCGTCCTATTAAGTTTCTTTCATCATAAATGCTTGCAGAACTCCTCAAAGGAAAATTTCTAGCACAAGAAGACTTTCTAGAGCAGTAAGATTTGCAAGCCTTTCACACTTATTCGAAGTTGCTACACTTTGATTTGCAAGAGATAACCAGCAAGCAGTGGTCAGCAAATATGTTTTAAAAAAGGAGTGCAGTAGCTGAGACAACTGAAAGGAAAGTGACAGTTGTCTCTTATTAAATAGGGCTAACTTAATTGCAGGTGATCATTTGACTATGTCCCAGATTTAATTATATTAACTTTATTATCCGGTTTTGAATTATATTGATCATAGATGGAACATAGTTTCTAAGATAGGTGCTGTCTCATCAAATTGTAGTGCCTTCTTGCCTTAAAGAAGGTATCCCATCTGCCTTGCTTAACTATTGAAATTCCTGGACAATCAAAGTAGAGAGATAAGCACCTCTGAAAACCTGCTCAGGGAGAGCCAGTTTGCCTCATTTAGGCACCTTCCTTTCTCAATTGCCTTTACAGGCTCCCAAGTGCTCCCAAAGGACAGAGCCATCTGCTTAAAGGAGGAGCTCGTCTCTGGTTTGCTTTCCATGTACGGGGAATCGGTCGCAAACGCTGGGCACCTCTATCCACCTGCCTTCCCTTCTGATAGTGGGTGACTAGCAGAAATGACAGTGATGCCCAGGTCCCCC
>Ga0181612_171088_pt1:7500-14057 | contig 14057 bp, 7 predicted proteins | sample HoacroProtozoa21_FD_119630 | JGI IMG/M metagenome (GOLD analysis project Ga0181612, IMG submission 119630) | Hoatzin crop microbial communities from Cojedes, Venezuel. Combined Assembly of Gp0051906, Gp0051904, Gp0051908
TCTTTTGTGCACGTGCATCTCATTTGAGCATATTCAGAAAGTCAGATATGTCACTGTAAATACAGAATAGCCAGGATGCACACGTGCAACTGGGCTGCAATGAGTCCGGTTCGCCTGGGATGTTTTGGAATGGATGCGCTTTCAAGTGAAAACTGTACAGCAAATCTCTCCTAAATTCTTTTCAAAACTACTGGTACCCTAGAAGTATAAAAGTTCCTAGCAGCAAACAAGTCTGCAGAAGATGTGCCTCACTGGAGGATGGTTTAGTGAGAGTCTCTAGAAATACTCTTATCCAAAATTTTGCTAAAAAAAAACTTTCAGAAGTATGTACTACCTTTGGACTTCTTCCTGCATAAACATACTCTTCATACCCTATTCAATACTATAAAAGGCTTCTGTGTCTTCTATGCAAAAAAACCCCAGATGTTTTCTGGCTTCTTAGTAAGTAACAGCCCATTAAGAAAAAACCTGCAATTTCATTTTTCACCTTTGTAGTCCATTAACTGTAACAGATTTGAATGTACTTTAACCATTCTTGAGCCTCTTGGGCTGAGTGAAAAGACACACCAACAACCAGAGCGTCTAAAGGTTACTTTGGTGATGCTAGCTTTCTTGAACCTTTCATTTAGTGGATCTTCGTATCATCTGTCATAGGTTACAAATATGACTGCTATGTGTTTCGGGTTTGAGGAGTATTTAAAGCTCAGATCCAGATCAATTTCACAATGTGCTAGATGATGTATAAATATGTAGCCTGAACTCCGTATCTTGAGGAATTACAAACTAACATATTAAGCTTTAACAGATAACATTTAAGAAGTGAAGTGAGAATGTTTACCTGAAATGTGTTAACTGTAAATATATTTGCATATAGATACCTAACAAGGTCTGTGTATATTCTTCTTGTTACATTAAAATGCAATATTCAGTAAAATAAACATGCTGTATAAGTATCTCTGTGTGTATGTATGTACATGAAAATGAAAATGAACAGATAAAGTATGTTTACACAAGCAGTTGGACAGCAGAACTGCGAATGAAAATTCCTCTGTAGGTCAACTGGTAACAACTCTTTAAGAAAGTGCTTTCTCAGAGAACTAACTAAAATCATAATGCAGCCCAGAAACAGAATTCAAGCAAAGTTCCGGAACATTTGTTTGCTGACTTTGCTAGAGGACAGCTCAGGTAGAAGAGAATCCTTGTTGATGGTAAAACTTCCTTTAAGTCTTTCATATTTATGAAAACATACTCCTCTATGTTACTATATTTTTTAAGGTGAATAAACATGCTTGATATATATACACACTATATATATATAAAAGTATTTACCGCCGATAATGCAAAATGAGTATCCAACTATATAGAATGACGTATTTATCATGAGTTCCCTTTTTGATGTGTGACTGCTAACAGGAAAACACAATTCTAATTATAACTTTTGAATATTTAAATTATTTTCCATTTTGCATTAAAGATATTTTGGAATTTTAATATTCTATTTTGTAAGATATTAGCCGGAGGTCTAAGATTGCTCACATTGGTACAGGGGGACATGAAATAAAAAGAGAGAGAAAGACTGGGACTTTTTAATATGTGGATTTGATAAAGTTATACTTTAATTGCTGCTATCACAGTAGTCAAGAAGCAGTTATTGTTGATAACCTGAAAATTACTTAAGAAATTTCCATTAACATTAAAAAGCTTTTCTGAAAGAAATAATTCAGCTTCTTTTGTGAACATCGTGAATATTTTATATTTTGTTATAGAAAACAGCATCCACATTTTCAACAAGAGAGTGTCCTTCCCATAACACCTCAAATAACATATTCAATTTAAAATGTAAGCATGACATTCAGGCTTCATTTGCTGTTGGTGTCAATCTAAAAAAATATAAATTGATGCAGACAGAAAATTCTAATCTGATGCCCTAGGGCCAGATCCAATAAAAGACTTAGGCATCTAAATTTGGTGTTAAAGCAACTAACTTTTAGGTATTTGTCCCCTAGAATGGAACCTGGGGCTGAAGTGAGCTGGGTCTTGCATTCCTATATATTGCACAGGGTAGGCATTGCTAGGCAGGTAGCAGTTACAGGGTATTATGAGCGGCCAGTGCCTCCAACATCACTTAATATTACCCAAGCCAGCTACTTGCAACTGGGATCTAATGAAATCAACGAGTAGACCTACAGTCCGCCTAAAGTCAACACAAAATAATATGCAGCTATCTGGAGCTAGTAAATAGGGAAACACTGCGAATAGGACTGAGCTATAAATTCCACCTTGCAGACCCCGTATGACCAGAGTCCAGGTTGTAAGGGCAAATGGACAATGGTAAACCATACTTCCCTCTTTTACACAAAGCACAGTGATTAGGGATACTGCCCAGGAAATGTGCTGCAAGTTCAGTTCTCTCTTCTGCCTACAAGCAATTAGGATGTTTAACTCTGAAGCCACTGACTATTTTGAACTCTTCAAACCAGTGAGCAAGAGGAGGCTCAGGATTCAGCAGCCTAGTCCCTAGGTTTTCTGCTAGTTCCTCCTTCCTATGCTATTTCCAGATTTAACAGACAACATCACTGAAAAGCTGATCAAGTATTCAGCCCCATAGAAAACATCAAAAATACACTTCTTGCATTTTTAGACTGGGAGATCTGCAGGACCTCAGCTAACAGCTGAGCAGCATAAGTGATAAAATATACCTTATCAAAATTGAAGGACTGTCTAGAGCAAAGTCTTTGAGCCATAGAAACTTTACTTGAAAAGACTCAGAACCTTGATTTTAATGAAAAAAACCTGAATGGATCTTTTCTAATATGGCTCCTATACTTCATGTAAGTCCTCCTTGTGAAATCTGACCTAATAAAACCAAACGTGCATCATCAAATAGTCCATAATTACAGGTTACAAAATTAGATACTTGGTTTTGATGATGACAGTCAAGTACTTGAACTAACATCGTGCACTTGTACTTCCCCACTTCTTCCCAGGACCATTTGCAGTTTTATAGCCTGCTTTCAGTAAATTTGGAAAATCTGCTGTCCTCTAATCAGGAGAAACTCCTGGAAATCTAGGGTAATTGAGTTCTCTGCTTATGCAGATAATAACATGTTGAGTTATGTACGAACTGTGGGGCAGAAGTGCTCTGCAGTGTCTCCTGCACTCCCCCCTTTTCCACACTAGGAACCTGGCTGAACCACAACATAACCCTCAGCAAATCTAAGTTTCCTTCTCATGGAATCCAGGGAGCGGGTGGATCAGGTTAGACAGATGATTCACTTCTCTGACATATGGTAAGTCTTTTCAAAATCTGGTACGTTGACCAGTTGTCTCTGTTATAACCTCCCCGCTTTAAATTCTCTGTTGTCTGTAAATATATTTTCCCTGAGCTCAGATCACTTCAGTGATTTTTGGTCTTTTCATTTTTTTAATAGAAGAGGGACAAGAAGAGAAAACACAGGGCCCTCTTTAGCAGGCAGGACTTCCCAGGCTCTCCCAGGTTCAACTAAAAGCCGTTTTAGTTGCAGCTGATTGACATCTGCCAACAAAAGCAGATTAAAAGAAAACATCATAATGTTTAAATGCTTCATGATATTTATTCAGAACTTCTGTTTTTCTCTTTCCCTTTTGTTTTAATCAGATGATGAAGGTGACGGGGTTTCAACGATAAGAGTACCACCACCTACATACCTTTGTTTGCATTTTCAAATATGACTGCATTCTGATTGATTTGCAGTGGTAAGCAACAGTTCGGAAATCTGATTGCAAGCTCACAGTGACAGAAGTAGATAATTACTATCTGCACAAATATCTCTAAGTTAAATCACTTGTTTTAATACAGATTACATTAGTATTAAACTTACAAGATTGGTACGAGAGACATGATAAATGTAGTCATGACAGAAAACAATTTTTAATTTAGTATACCCTATCAATCTAGATAGCCCATGAATATTTACCATTAATTCAGTAGGCTGGAACAGAGGGGGGGAAAAAAGAAGAAAAAATAGAAGGTTTGACCTAAACAAGGACTGAGGAAAAAAGAGAATTCTCAGCAGTTTTACTGGGAGCAGATCTTGCATATATGTGAATTGGCAACAGAATGGAGAATACGTTTGGGGTACCATTATAAACAAAGCCTTTAAAAAACCTGAATGACATGCAAAGACAGTAGCAATTCTTAATACGTACTTCTCTTTGCCAGATTTACCAGTCTGATTACACTTAAATGAGTAACTTCAAATGCTGAAATAAAATCATTTATGGAAATTCAAAACAAACCTATTTGATCACATCATACTTCACAGCAGGGATACAATTTGCAGGGGCTGAGCGAGGGCATAGTATAAGCTAAAACAGGTTGTGTGTGCAATGAACCAAACTAAATGGTTTATATAAAAGAAATGTTGTTTCCATTAATTTTTCTGGTAATCCTATTAAAAATGCCACCTGTCCAGAAAAGAATTGTCCAGATTTCAGTTCTTTTTTATATCTCAGTGTTCAAACACAAGTCAGGGAAGGTATCACCTTACAGCTATTAAAATATGGCACAGAATGTCTTATTCTGAAATCTTCATTACTGCAGCAGTTTCTCTGGCTCTGTTTCAATGTCTGGCTGTTATACCTTTTACTTTTCCTCTCATTGTGCTCAAAGAACTGATTTTTCAGATAAGCCCAAAGAGTATTTTTTCCAAGGATATGTCATATTTCTAAACTCTCTTTAACCAAAATGTTTCTAGTCTATAATACTTAGAACTCACATATATTATGTAAATATAACCTGAAATGCGCCTTTTAAAATTCCACCACCACCCCTCCAAAATCCCCTATAACAACCCTGAAGAGGAACTTAACTTTGAATACCAACAGAGATGAAACTGTGTCATAATCAGCATAAGTGCATGTGGACTATTCACCTAGATCAAACACTTTGGTCATATACTCAATTAAATTTAAATCCCATTATATAATGTGTACCAGCCTCATTTTATGCAATTCCTTAATTTAATGGCTCAGTATTAGCCTTTTTCCTTTTTGCACACATGGACTAATTTTCACGGTGCTCAGTCCCTTTGGGAAGTAGGTCATTAAAGTCAACTGGATGAAGACAGAAACTTAATACCTACGCAGCGTTGTAGAAGGGTCAGAGACACAACAGTAATGTAGAACTGTTTTTCCCTCATCCTTCTTTGTAATATTTATGAAATTCCTCCCTCATATAAATATTGTTCATTCATGTCGAGGGCCACAAACTAGAAGAATCAAGAAAGCTATCATCCTGTTATAATTTAATTAGTGAAACAATAAAAAATAAAAATCACAAATATAATACTATTTATCTGTTAAGACAATACTTGGTTTACACTGAAACAGTAAAATCATAATAATCATATTACCTTTCTCAATGTGTATTCTTTTTGTCTCATGTCCCACGTCATGACCAGCCAGATCACCCTCCTTAGGTCCAGGCAGGACATTAGGTGACAAACCCATCAGCATTTGGTTCATAGATAGCCCATTCTGATGGACAGCTGCTAGACAGAAGCGCAGGCAGAAAGAAAATCAGCCGTCACATTAACAATACACTTTTGTACTTATTTTATATAGCCTTCCTCTTAATTATACAAGAATTCTAACAATCACAAAGTTACTTAATTAGTGCTATCAGTACCCACACAGCGGGAGAGTTTCTTCCTGTTACTTCTGGTTTAAAACAGTTCATTTTAGAAAGAAGAGTTCAGTATCTTTGGACAAAGTTGGATATTTGCAAACAGTTTCTTGTTTGTTTGAACCGAAATGCAAAATGAAGCAAATCAGAAAAGAATAGAAGGTTCTAAGAGAGATACTTAAGTAATATTTTTTTTGTGTAGTTAGTTGTACAAAAGCTCTTGTGTATCAGCATTCCCAATACACAGTCCCTAACTTCCTTAAATTAAGCATTGTGGCCTTCCAGGTGATAAACACTTTTTTAAAATATACTGTGCACCAGCAGAAATGCTTATTTGCTCATCACATTGCTTGAAAAGCTCTTTCCAACAGTTTTCCAAGTGATCTTCATGAGTCTCAAAAACACCTCCGAAACCTGTGTAAGGTAGTTTATATCCCTACGCTTTTATCCTGAAAAATTGCATTTGCAAGAGGCTTATGGCATTTTCAGTAAAGCATTTTTTCATATGTAATCCATATTTCTGCAGTAGTCATCTTACTCTTGTTGGCACCACAAAAGTAGATGTACTTAAGAATCAGGTGTGATGTTAACAAATCAGATAGGAGAGAAAAGAGTTATTTTATAAATAAACAAGTTACTGAAGGGATCCAGGACTTAAGGAACTCTGTATTGTTCACATTGGAAGAACCAATGTGCAACGGTCCCACTCTGCTGGTAAACGAGCCAAGGACGCTGAATAGTAACCTTTCTTAAACAAAAAAATGTAATTCCTTAGCAAAAACAGTAAGTATCTCTCAATTTAATTCACTCTTTTTTATTTAAAGAGCAATGGAAAAGGCCTTCAATGGTTGCAAAAAAATATACCATCAATCAATTAAAAAAAGAATATGAA
>Ga0181612_113370_pt1 | contig 14056 bp, 7 predicted proteins | sample HoacroProtozoa21_FD_119630 | JGI IMG/M metagenome (GOLD analysis project Ga0181612, IMG submission 119630) | Hoatzin crop microbial communities from Cojedes, Venezuel. Combined Assembly of Gp0051906, Gp0051904, Gp0051908
AACTCCAGCCACCTCTCTCTCCCACTGCCCATTTGTTCCATGTCTAAGTCCTGGAAATGAAGTTTAGAACATGGATGTACAATTTGTAAATTCCTGTCATTGCTACTAGCTTCCTTCAGGATTCTGAGCAAGCCCGTTCTCTACAGGACATAGCTCATATTCTGTAAAAGTGGACACTTTTACATAGCACTTCTCGACAGCAGTATCGTGGGGTATTCTGAGAAGTATATTAAGTATCCCAGAAACTGCAACTACATTCAGAAATACCAGCAAAGACATCTGAAAGCATTCAGGACTTTAGCAAAAAACATATTTGCATAGTTCTTTAGCCAGTAGACCATAGTGTCTGCCCCACAGATTTACTGGGACTGTTTACATTTCTTTTGCATAGATTTACAATGAATGATATGATATATTTGTACAAAAAGGGAAATTTCTCTTTTTATCAAGTCAGGACAAAATTTAAATGCTTCTGCTGATATATACTGACATAGCATATTATTAGAATATAGTGTAGTTTTTCAGCTAAAAGTTCCATGACCATTGAGGTAAAAATAGTTCAAAATGTGTTCTAAAATTCTACTGACTAGATAAAAGCCAGTCCTCATCTGCAGATTGTGGTTGATTCCTTACTATAATCCGTTCACAATATTTTAAACAAAATTTTATTTGCCTTATGCCTATTAGAGCCAATAGTTTTTTTGTGGGTTATGTTTGGTTTGGTTTTGTTTTTCCATAATGGCATTCTACAGTCAGCATTGCATAAGAGGTATGGAAACCCTTTACTGTTGAACAGTATTAATGTATGAATGCAGTAATCACCTATGTCTGAGAAACACACATAAAAGACAGTGGAAAAGGAATGACTAAAAAGGGAAAATACTATAAACAGACATAGGAGCCATGCCAGAAAAAGAAGCAAGGATTAGCCAGCATAAAAATTGCATGGATTAGGGAACTGGAATAAATGAGGAAGAAGCCTAGTGAGTACAAGCAGAGGTTAAACTCTCATAAAAAAAGGGGTTTTGTGCGTACAGACCAAACACAGTCCCAAATTGTAATCCACGTGGTTCCAGACAGGAACCCGATGTATTCTAGCAATAACATAGCAGTGTCCATCATTCTGAGATCTGGACAGGCAAAGAGAAAAGTCAAGGTCAAATATTCCTGACTCAACAGAAAATTGGACCTACTATGAGGAATCATAGAATCATAGAATGGTAAGGGTTGGGAGGGACCTTAAAGATTGTCTGATTCCAACCCCCCCCCGCCATGGACAGGGAAACCTTCCACCAGACCAGGTTGCTCAAAGCCCCGTCCAACTTGGGCTTGAACACTGCTAGGGAGGGGGCACCCACTGCTTCTCCGGGCAACCTGTTTCAATGCCTCACAACCCTAGTAGTAAAGAATTCTTTCTTATACTTATTCTAAATCTAATCTAAATCATCTAATATATCTGTCTTACATTAAAATATGATGCCTGTTTAGCAGGCGGACAAGCAGCTGAGTGAAAAGTTAGAGATGTAATTCAGTCAAGCACTGGTTGTTATGCTGATTGTTTAACTTGTTTTAAGCTTGCTCTCAGGGATCATTACGCACCTTCACTTTGGTATAAGTTTAAGTTTCTCCAATTCATATTAAGACTTTTTATGAGTCAGTGTATTAGCACTGAGTTTTTATGTGCATTTTATATTTGGCTTATGAAATTAATTATTATTTGTAGAATAATGTACCTATCCAAAGTAGTTAAAGGTACTTTCTACATTTTCAAGGGCCTATATATTTGATATTCACAGGTAGAGTAGTTTCCAAGTGTAGAATACTACCTCTCTTAAGATCAAAGCCGCATTCTGTAAAACACATGACAAAGCTCTTTCTTTCAGTGAAACACATATTCATCGATGTGAGTATTGCAATAACCAGAAAAAGCACTTTTGGCCCTAACAGATTAAATAATTTACCCTTCACAAGCAATGAAGATGAATAATTACATATATACCTATTAGTCGTGCAGTCCCTATTCATTTAATCTCCTTACTAATAATCTGAACTAGAGAGTAAAATCCTAAAGTAGCTTAGAATATATCAACCAGCACACTGCTTGCTACCAGGTAACTTTTTCCTCCTTAAGCTGTCATAACTGACAAATTGTATTTTTAATATATATAAGACATATATCTCTGTGTAAGATTTGTGTCTAACTTAATGCATAATGTCTGAGTATCCTGAATTTGCAAAGAATATGAAGTGTTGCAAACAGTCAGTTTGAATAAGGTCATGTCGTATTTACTTCCTGGTGTGTGCATCTTCTATTTGTATTGTTTCCATAGTTAGCTGATATATTTATTTATTACTATACCTTACTGAAACTGAGCTGAATCAATAGGGGGAGCTTTAAGACCCATGAGTCAAAATTGGTTTTGTGTTCTGCTACTAAAGGCTTAAAATGCCTGAGGGTTTCAGTGTTAAACATATTGTTCTGCACAAGGAATAGTGGCACAGAGATTTCTACAAATGTATGTTTGTTTCCAAAGCATTTTTAGGGTGCCTATAATAACCTTGTCCTTTGTAACATTGATTTTTAATATATATGATTAGCCCGGTACATTTTACAACCCAAAGTAAATATCACAAAGGACTGGAAGTGCATAGTTTATGTATCCAGAAATAGAAAACCATTTGTTTATATGAACTCAAGCTGAGCCCAGTAATTGATGGCTTCTTTACTCCCTAAATTTCCATGAAATGACTGTGCCTTTATATAGTAATTAAAATGTGCCAACAACTATATTGTCTTCAATGGAATTGTCAAGCATTGTTCCAAAAAAAAATCAGATGCAAAGCTGCTAAACATGGTATTATCTGCCATTGTAGTTTGTAGGTTTGTGCTAAAAAAAGACTGACTGTCACATCATACGTGTTTGTCTATTAACAGCTAAGATCCTGAGATCCTCTGTTCCTTTCTTATGTCTTAGGTAAAAAGTAGTTAATTTCTTTTTCCTAACTAAAAAATCTGTTTTGACTATCTTGTTCCTCTTTAAATCTAGAAGATACACAAGAACCACCATCTTTGTCTTCTGTGGACAATGTTTCTTTTATTAAAAAGGAAAACTATAAATCAGATTAAAACAAGTGTTCTACCTTATTTTAAAAGAAAGGTCTAGACACCAAAATATATCATCAAAATGGTCTGGGGAAAAAATACTTTAGAGATTAAACTCAGGTATAAAGAATTCTTTAACTAAGAACACTAAATACCCATGCCCTATACTGATTTACTTTTCCTTTTCACTAAAACGCAATGTCTGTACATAGCAGCTGTTTCTTTTCCCATGGAGCCTATAGCCAATCAAATGACAAACCAGTAAATTCAAAATGGACTCATGGATTCTTATTTTTCAGCATATGTTATTACACTAAGAAAAGTTTTACTTGATTTTAAAATAAAAATGCGCTTATAAGAATTAAATACTTAGAATATTTTTTATTGTTTACTTATTAAAAACACTACTTGTTTCTCTGCCTGCCAATCATCCTGTTCCAAACATAAATCATTTTATACCATCAGGTATGTAGAAATATGAAGCATGAAATATCTCTTCCACAGAAAGCACACTGCAGTTGTTAATAAACCTAAAGATTACATATGTAAAATTCACATTCCACCTTAACCCTTTAACTTTTTTTAAAGCAATATTTATTATGCTATGTGCTTTCTTTTACTTCTATAGGTCTTCTTTCTCACAGTGAACACGTTGGGATCTGACCACAGAAGAAGGTAATTTTAGAATATATCCATATGTTCTTAACCTGTGGAAGTAATGTTGTATTACTATATCATTCTTCTAACTTGTAATTTAGAGTACCATGATACAGTATCCATTTTAAAGGTTTTACACTGACATCTTGGAGTTCTGTTTTCAGTTAAAATATTGTATGTCTTGAGTTACTTGACAGAGTCTCAAAATAGAACTCAGACTTTGGCTCCAAGTGATTTGTCATTACTTTATTTTTGAAATCCCAGAACTCTCAGGATATCTCAGATGGAAGTGAAGTAACTTAAGGGTTTCAGTATACTTTTTTAGTACTTATCTGTGTTTATCAACAACTTTGACAAAAAGATCTTAGCAGTTTGGTTGTTAGATTGGGATTTTTTAACAGCACCTGTATGCTTAAAAAATGTCTTTGATTGTAATATACCACTGACTGCACATGCAAGAGAGAACGTTCTATTAGACTGTATTATGTTTAAAGTTAACAAATCTGACAAAAAACCTAAGCACGATATAACTACAATTAGATTGTTGATGATGTGGTAAAAAACTGATACAAGCAGAATAAGTCAGCATGGAAAAAATGCAGAGAAATAAAATCTTTCCTAAACAATGTAATAATTTTTCTATCCAGACACCTAATTAAAATATGAATGATATTTCCTAGAAGGGTAAAGGGAAGATTTTTATTATCAAAACCCTATTGATCTGCACACAGCAGAAAGAGGATGATCATATCTCAATGTAGTTTAATTAGACTGCAACTTCATTAACTTTTTATAATTATATATTCCCAAGAATAATTGACCCAGTGAGAGTCAAACTTGTCTTAATAAATATTCCCTGAGGAAAGCTAAGTTCAGAATAATTTGCCTTTATCCCACCCTGAAGCAATCCTACCACCTTTCTTCGATGTGGTTGAAGACACAGAAAGGGGGGCTGCCCTTCCAGCTGCACATATGCTGAGCTTGTTGGCTTCTCTTCTTTGTTCTCATTCCATTTAACTTCGGATGTAAAATTCTTCTGAAGTATTCATTATTAAATGTTCATAAAGCAGAAACAATGTTGAAGTGTAGTCGTATGTACTCTCTCCATCCCACATTTGTGTCACTTGGGGGGAAGGAGCAAACTTCCCCCATTGCCGTGCATCATTTTGTATCTAAAATAGCTTGTGCTAATCAAGAACAAGAAAATAAAAAGGAACAATTTTGAAAGCAGGCCTAATTCAGCAACAGAATAAAAGTATTTTTCACCCTTTAGAAGAAAAGAACAAATACATGAAGTGGGCAGCAGCTCTGTTATCCTAGCTGCATTTCCCATCTCTGCCTGAACTGAGGTATTAAAGCTTCCAGACTTATTTATTTAGGAAAAAAAATGCTAAAGAGCTAAATTCAACTGTGACAATTGTCATTTTGCTAAATGGCTTCCTGAGATCTGAGATTTTTCATCTTCACTTCGTCCTATCTGTGAAGCTGCTTGCCACAGAAGGAAGTCCCAGCTCCTGTAAGCAGCATTTACATGGCCAGGGAGAGCATGCTTAGCATGTATGGTAGTCTTAGCCCCAAGGTAGCAAAACAAATCCTTTGTCTTTTGTTCTGCAATGCATTTCAACACAACATGTTTTTATTTCTCAATTAAATTTTGAATTTCATTTCTAACTGTTACCTTTATCCGTTTTTGTGAAATTTTCAGAGGCAGCTGAAAAGCAAAGCTGTATTTCCTAGTATTTTCCTTTCTTTTCCACACTGCTTTTTCTCTTTGCTACTTTTACATATCTCTCTGCATTTTGTTTATTTAAAAAGTGTTAGCCTTAGTCATCCAGGAGTCTCTTTTTATGATATTGTACTGGGTTTAAGTGGCAGGGGGAGGTGGGGGTGATGCTGCAGGGCAGCTTCTGTGTGGAGAGGCTAGGGACTGCCCTGTGCCAGACACAGTCAGTTCCAACACGCTCCAGCCGTCTCCAACAAACCCACCGGAGGACAGACATGGGCCCCTCAGCCCTGGAGGAAGCTGCAGCCCATGGAAATCACATGGAATCACAGAATGGCAGGGGTTACAAGGGACCTCTGGAGATCACCTAATCCAACACCCTGCGAAGCAGGGTCACCTACAGCAGGCTGCACAGCAACTCATCCAGGCGGGTTTTAAATATCTCCAGAGAAGCAGACTCCACAACCTCCCTGGGCAGCCTGTTCCAGTGCTCCGTCACTCTCAGAGGGAAAACAGGGAGTGATTTCATGTGTGTTGGTCCAAGTATCCTAGACAAAAGATCCAACTCAGTTCTACTGTCTTTGGACAGAAATATTTCTTTCTCTGGTGACAGCAATCTTAATTTGCCTTATACAATAACTTGAAACGGAGCTGATTTCTATGTGTCAAGCGACTGTGGATTAACCTATGTGCTCTCAAATAAAGGGAAATTATGGAAAGATAAACTAATAATGCTGTTAAAATATACAGGCATATTAATACTATATATATATTATTTAATTCTATTTTTATTCTTTTCACAGTTAGTACTTTCAGATTTTTTGGAATGTGAAATGAAAATGAATAAGAGATATTTTTTGCCAGTCTCCCTTTTCTGTCGATATTCTGCTACAGTTAGAAGGACTTTCATTCTATAATATTGGATTTTTGTCGTGTTAAAATCCAGTGTAATAGGAATATAAATAACATACAAAAGAGAAGTCCTACAACAAGTCCTTTGTATCAAGCTATAACATAAGACTATTCTGTTTGTATAGACAAAAAAATAAAAATTTGAGACCTATGCAATTCCTGGGCACAGTAGGGTAAATAATGATATTAGCTTTCTGTGATAATTCCTATGAGTATAGCCAAAAGCAAAGTATTGTTGGCAATTAAAGAAAAACATGTCTATTCTAGTCACAAACTTTCATCAACTCTTCATTGATTTAATGTTCAATTTAACTATTCAGGAAATAGGTTTAAAAATATAACAAATAAATGCATGCAAATATTAGTTTATGTACTCTTTGAACGAGTGAGTTTATAATTTGCATCATACTTTCCTAGGGAAGAACATCTGGAAAAACACTTTCCACTTCCTTATGAATGTGCTAAGTAAATGGTATAATCCTAAATGTTAACTAGGTCAGATTTAAGATGGTGGGAATGCATCTCTTTTGCGTGATGAAAGCTCCTAGTTAACTAGAATAGTGTATTATCAATATACTAAAAAACATGCATATTGTTGTGAAACAGATCCTGAAAACATACATATCAATATTGTGTTCAAATGTTATTTACTTCAGACCCACTGACATTGAAGATATGTTGTGGGACTCTTACGACACTGTTGGATCAGATTTTTGGCTGGTGTAAGTAAGTGTAAATGACTTGATGGAAATGGAAATACATTTATATGTATTGTCAGGGAGCGATCATAAATGATGTAATTCTTTCTGACTCATTGATATATATTGTAGGGAACCATGCCATCATGTACATGTATCTCAAAATATATCTGAAACTGGACAGTTACTGCAATTTTCTTCAAAAGCTATTTCTGCTTGTTAAGGATTTTGATTCACTTTCGTAACTTTTTTTAGTACTTACAGACTTTTTAATGATTATTATTTCACTAGTGGCTATAATAATCTAGATCAGTAAATTTTCAATAAGTGTTCACAAATAGTTGAAAATCAAATTTTGATTCTGAAATAGTCTGTAATCCGAAACATTCTTACTGGAAATGAGGTTCCTAGGAGTGAAAATATTTAAAGAAATCTGCGTCCAAACAAGCTGTAAACTGAAAAATATGTATTGACTCTGTGAATGGGCCTTACTCAAAGCTTCAGTGAGGCTAATTTTTTTTGATAATTACAAATAATACATATATATGAAATGATATTGTTCACATCATGTTTATAATAAAAGATAAAGTTATTTTAAAAAATTTAAACAAATTATTTATACAGCCATATGAAAATCAAATAAGTGGGCAAAGCTAGATCCTTGTAAATTAAATAGATTAGCTGTTTGGCATCTGCTTATAGCAAAATATCTGGATCAAAGCACCAGCAACACTCTGTGACTGATTTATAACATGCAAGTAGCTATCTCCTGTTTTTTTTCAGTTGGTGTTGTTTAAATGTCATCTATACTATTACTTTTGAAATAATGGCTAAGAACAATTGAAGCTTTGCAAGGACTGTGAACAATATGGGAAAGAAATGCCTTACGGATTTAGTTTTAGAATACTGTAACAGTCTGGCAAAATGCAAGATGGACTGAAAAACTGCTTCCATTTTAGCTTAGAACCTGTACTTAAACCTTAGACTGAATTTTATTTGAGTCAGGACATGTGTGCTGAATTTTTCTCTTCAACATATGTTAAAAAGTAGAAAAATGGGAAAAGCCATACCAAAAGTCTCAATATTATTTTCTGAAATTTTGTAATACTTTCTTGGAATTTTGCAATATACTGAAATCCTTGAGGGACCTGCTTGTGAAAAACTTCTGCTGAGATATTTTGGTCTCTCCAACCTATTTTAGTTCAAGTTAAAAACCAAATCTATTAAAAATGTCCTTCCTCTGAGGAATACGTGTTAGCTCCACTAACTGCACCTTTATTCCTAGATACATGTCCTCAGATTAAAGAAATTTACCCACCTTTGCAGTTCTTTGAATACACATGCCTGTACATATATATCAGATACAGAACACTAGAAGATCTTGTTTATTGTTAAAATTCATATATGCAAAAATGTCTTTCAAGTTATGCAGAAGTAGGAATAAAGTCTGTATGATTTTTGCTGCTAGCATTTGGCGAGACTAAAGGGAAATGAAACCAACAGATGTCCCATAAGCTGTCAAGACCTAATAAGTCTGGTATTAATAGACATGTCTGGGCCAAGTGCTCTCTAGAGATAGTAACAATAATTGTTGCCTCCAGATAGTCACATGCTTAGTCTCTGCAATTTTCTAAAGGGTTCAAATTCTCAATTGTTGTGTTTTAAAAAATGTTTAATTAATCATTACTTATTATAATGCTGTCTGTAGCTTTAAGTACCCACCCCTAATGAGGTGTCTCAACAAGAAACAAAGTTTAAAGGTTTTTTTAGTGGTGAATAGGAACTGATAGTTTAATTTCTTTTGCCCTGGAGGGCTGGTATGACTTGGTGTATTAAGAAATGCTAGTTTGAACAGATATGTTTGGCAACTTATATCAAAATGATGAGACTCACATTCAGGCTATTTGCTTGCATAACATTGTTCTATTATAGTGCACCTTGCCCTCCATTGTCACCTGATGTTTCTGTCAACATTATACTTGACTGCATATCTCAAGTGCTCGAGAAGGTGGATGAATACTACTTTCAGAGACAGTCTCCTTTTCACTTAGGACTTTGGATATGAAATGATATTAATTAATCAGGTTTTTATTTCTTCTGGGAGAGCACAGCAATTTTGGGGCTCTTATTTAACCACTGTGAAACAACTTATGTGAAAACCCACCCGTCTAGTGGGGAACTTGGGTTTCTTATAGAAATCACAACAATCCTTTATGGAAAGCATACCTGGAACAGTTGTAAATACAAATAAATAGAGGGAGTGATGTAAAGTATTATTCTGTTATAATATTTACCCTAGCTGAAGTTAACACCATTTGGCTTGCTAAACAAGTCGTCACATCAGTCAGTCACCATCTTCGAAAGGATCTTCTTCAAATAAAGCAATTCTTTCTTGTGCTTTCTTATTCTGTAATTTGCTCATGCATATTTATGTTTATAATATTTTCCTTACTTTACTTGGTTGTATGCCCTATCATGACCTACAGTATTCTACATGCTAGACACTGTATTTTAAGATTTGTACTTAGGTATGTATCACTTTACCATATTTGCTGAGGTATTACTGCAAAAAGTACCATTGTAGTGTATTATTGTTTGCTTTGATTAAGTCTATGCTTCTTAGAGGTTGTGCACTTCTAAAAAAACCCATTATGTTACTGTATTCATTACAGACAGTCCTTGTGACTTATTTACAGTATCTTGTTTAGGTCACCTATTTCTAGAGCACTATGCTTATTGCTGAGGTTTTAAGCTTTGGTGTTCCTGGTAGAGTGTCACAAAACTAAACTCTTAAGATTAACTTTGAATAATGAAGAGCTGAGGTAGATAGATCCAAAATTCTAATGAAAGCCACTGTTCCGTTTGGAAGACAACATATTTCATGATATGCATACATTTATCTGAAGTGTTGGGGGTCCTTTGCCATTTTCTTTATTTATGTATACATGATAAACCATACTCAGAGAAATAGTCATGGGCTGTGTTTACCCTGGAAAGTATTCAAAAGACGGAATTGTCAGTTTAACCACATCTTTCATTAAACATTTACATTTTCAGATATATCTGATATCTATTTCTCTCCTCTATGTACTCACAAACATCCAGAGAAATTAAAACTATCAATATTAAAAAAACCTCCAAACGCTCTTTGTATGTAACATTACTGTAGATGCATATGAAATTCTCAGTGGCAGTACTGCAGGTTTTTTAAAGAAAGAATAGATTTTAGAGTTTTTTGCTTTCAAAATGGTTGAGTCAAATGTTTTCAACCACTTAATAAAAACAAGCTGGTATTAAGCTTTTAAAATGAGACTCAAAATGGCTGGTGCTAGAAAAAATATCTTTGCACAGACACTGGAACATTTCTGCAAGTTTGTGGTATTCTTTTGGGTTTTCAGTAGGAGGAACCAGTGTACAGAATGGGCTCTCTGATTGCATTGAAATAAAATAGCTCTTCTCTCCTAATTCAAAGTAGGCCACAAACAGGCATCTTCTGAATTTAGCTGCCCAAATTTAAGATGGTTCTACCCATCCATTGCTTGTTACCAATCAAAAGTTGAACATAGCCCTCCCCTAAAGCTCTGTTAGGAGAGGAGATATTGCATGGATTTCTAATTCACCTCATCCCAAGTCCACCTGCTAATAATACCCACTTGCACTTACATGTTAAACTAGGGCAGCTGAGTTGGTCTGAAACAAACAAGGGGATCCTTGGGCAGGCTTCCTTTGCAGAGAAAAGTTGGTATTGACAAGTAGGTAAGGGTAAAGTAGTCCTCAGAGGCATAATTTCTTGCTAAATAGACATCAGAGGCTATGACTCTGAGAATGCTATAAAGCTCAGAAGAGTTTTCAATTATTTTTGTGTCAAAACTATAAAGTATTTCTGATTTGTTAAGTGGCTGGTACTGTGAACTAGCATGTGCTGGCAGTTGCTATAGCTTAAGCTTTATAGAAAGAAAAAAAATTTGGAACAAGCTGATGTTTTACTTAAATGTTCCCAGCTTCCTGGTTTGCACAGTTTGACTTTTCCTTATACTTTTTTTATCTTATTTCTCTGTCTGAGTATTGTTCTGATTAGCCTGAAGTCCAAACAGTGCGTGATTTGCTGAAGAGTATGGGAATGTGCTGACAGTTCTTAGCTTGGCCATTTACATTGTAATCAACTGGTTGAAAAAGTTCTTCAGCTGTGGAAGACCATCTTCTAAGCAGAGGAAGAAGGTTTAGCTTTTCCTTGTGCTTTTTTTTAATTTCTTGTTATTTATATTAGTTATTATACTATTATGATTTGTTATGCTTTTCTTATTTTTTCTTAATTCTTTCAGTATGCTATCAAAATAGACACTGAGGTAGAATCACTGATTCATGTCTGATTTTCGGCTGTTAACTCTGACTGTGAAATACCACATTTACTTTATTTATGACTGCAGAGTATGTGACTCTTTAGTGAGAGGCAAGTTTTGTTCAAAGTGTATTTCTTAAAAGGAACGTGCTATTTGCTCAGCCAAAATCTGTTAGCAGAAAGCTATCCAACAAATCTGAAAAAAATTACCCCAACCCCGAATCACACAGTTTATAAAAACAACTTCAGAAACTGCAGGTTTAAAGTCTGCCTAGACTAAAATGTCTAAATGGTTTGAATAACTACTGGGAAGCAAAGAGATAATATTTTACTCTTTGCATGTGTATTTTACAAAGTAAAACCTATTTTGAATCAGATTGGAAAGATTTTTCTCTTTCCACCAATCTGTGCCAGAATCCAATTATAGAACACATCCCAGTAATGGCAATAAATAACAGTTATAAGAGAAGAATGTGGAATGGGAAGGCATACTACAATCTGTTGTTGCCAAATAAGACCCTTTAATAAGAAGCCTGCTTCTTTTCTTTAAAGTGACATTTCAAAGGTTTTCTTCCCCACTTACAACTTAAGAATTGGTATACTTCCAGCATCTTGGTGCATTTGAAAATGAATAAAATGAAGCACATTTTTTTAAAGTTCAACAGCTTATTCCTTTTTTTGAATAAAATGTTTGAAGCATATAAGGAATGAAATCCTGACCACTTTGAAGTCACTTGGAAAATTCTTTTTGTGTCTCGGTGAAGCTAGAATTTTACCCCAAGTGACTCAAATCTTATGCTATTCTAAATTGCCTGTTAGAGACCAATCTTCTTGTGGGAGAAGTTAGGTTACCATTTTATATCATTATCCTGTTTTAAACTTTAAAATAAATTCCAACTGGCATCTTGCTCAAACTCATTAAAGAACAGATTATTCTCTTCACCTTTTCTACCTAGTTACGGAGGCCTGAGAGCAAATGTAGAGTTTCAAAATTTTCACAGTGAAAAACAGAAGATCACAGAAGGGTCCACGATCCTGTGTCTGTACAGTAAGGGCTGTATACAGACGGACTTTTCCTGTGATGAATTAACAATGTTGGCTGCATCAACAGAAAAACAGCGAGTCCAACAGTCATGATTTCTAGAGACTCATAATGGCTGTTTCACTGACATTACATCAGAAGCATTTGGGTTTCTCACTGCTGATTACGACCCTGTTGCAGAACAGGGCTGGGGCACATTGAGAGTATTTCTTTGTGCATTTCCAGTGCTGATTATTTTCCCTCGATTTATTTGCTAACAATTAATTTTCAATCAAGAAAATATTTGTGCTTTCTTTCTGATGGTAATCACCCACAGCATTCAAGATTTGTGGGGGTTGACACTAACTCTACAGACATAATGACCTCCATGTTGGAAGGGACGTTTAGTGAAGTCACACCCATCAAAGTCGTGAGTTTAGAGACTGGCTCTGAGTAGGACTTAAAATCTCAGCAATTTTCATAGAGCTTCTGGTGTGGTTTAGATTACTTGGGTCTAAACCTCTTTCCCCTTCCTGTGTCTAACATAGAATATACTGTGGATACAGAACTGGTAGCTTGACTTGGACAGATGTAAGGGTATCCAGCCATGTCAATGTTACAAACAAGGGGGTTACTTTCTTACCACGGAAGTAAATTGTAGTGCTTTTGAAAGTGCACAGGATAAAATATTGGACTGAATACATATTAATACAAAAGATAGTAGAGACCCCAGAAAGAGGGTGAAAAACACAGGATATATCTTGCCAAGAAAAATTATTTGTATTTCCAGAACTACAAGAGGGATGATATGTTCTTTGTTATAAATCCAGTCCAAGTTCCTGTCATCAGAGACATACTGTAGAGTGTATCCAATAATATAGCCCACAAATAAGTATGACTAGAGTAAGTAAAACTGGTAGATAATAAATGATAACTCACAATCTATAGAACAAGTTTATATTTGAATGTTTATATGGCATGGAAAATATATAATCCCTGTGGAGGTAAACACATGGTTTTATCACTGATATTGTATGAGGTATGCTTCTTCAGTAGAAGATGCCAGGCTCACATCCAATACATGTTTTCCTTTGCTTCCTTTCACTTTGTTTATAGGAAGGAAGCAGATGATGTAATAAAATTTCAAATGTATATTTTACAATATATAGCAAAACATTCCAAAAGATGAGTTGAGAAATACATGCGTACATCATAGGAGGCAATTGACCTTTTTCTGTTTGATTTCATGTTTTGTCTCAACATGAATACTGAATCTTTCAGTGTCTACCACTGTGGATGTGTGTCAGTACTGGGCTGTAACTTAAACTAAGTGTTCTGAAATTCTCCATAGCCTGCTATTAAAAGCCTACATCATCACTGGGGAAATTGCTGGGCCATAGAATCATTTAGGTTGGAAAAGACCTCTAAGATCATCAAGTCCAACCATCAACCCATCACCACCATGCCTACTAGACTATGTCCTGAAGTGCCACATCTACACGTTTATTGAACACCTCCAGGGATGGTGACTTCACCACTTCCCTAGGCAGCCTGTTCTAATGCTTCACAAGTCTTTCAGTAAAGAAATTTTTCCTAATATCCA
>Ga0181612_164406_pt1 | contig 14056 bp, 8 predicted proteins | sample HoacroProtozoa21_FD_119630 | JGI IMG/M metagenome (GOLD analysis project Ga0181612, IMG submission 119630) | Hoatzin crop microbial communities from Cojedes, Venezuel. Combined Assembly of Gp0051906, Gp0051904, Gp0051908
AACCAATTAGAAGCCGTAATTGCTTTGCTATATATACCCTGTTTTGATGACTAATAAAGCAGAACGATCTTACTCACATTGGGATTGTATCGTTTCTACCGGTTCCGAGTTCCCACTCCGACACTGAACCTCCCCAGACGCAACTTGAGGCCATTTCCTCTCATCCTATCACTAGTTACTTGGGAGAAGAGACAGATGTGTGTGCCTTCCTCTCAATGTCACTCTTGATTTTGAAGACTCATCCTAAGAGCATATTTTCCCCTGAAATGCTGTATCTTATGAAAGGGCATATGCAATTCCCTGTGATGAGAGGACACAGGATTCAAAGGGAAGGAAAAAAGCATTCTGCTCTTACAAGCACTGCATGCAGAGCCTGCACAGGGACCATGGTGGAGCTGGTGTAGTTATGATAGAAAAAGGCGAAAGCAGAGCTTGATGAAGGCTGCTAATGACTGAGTTCATATAGACCAAGCACTCGAAGCCATCTAGTGAGGAGACATTCCTTGGAGAAATTGTCACCATATTTCAACTCTGCTTCCACCAGTGCAAAGCAAAGTATTGAAAAACTGAAGTGCAACAAGGACTCCATAAATCTTTCCTACTTAGTCCTGCATATGAAGTAAGGGACAGAGAAAAGGGAAAGGCTGGGGGATAGGAAGGATGGAGGAGAAAAATATGCTGATTTGCTTAGTCCTTTAGGATATATTTATCTGATTAAATCGGGGGGGCAGAGGGGGAATCTTACATTTTCGAGTCTTAAGTAGGCTGTGGAGAGTCCTGGGTTTTCTGCATAACAGGTTGTTAATTCCAATTTTAATTTAGTAAGACTTCTAAGAAGACGAAGAAGAAGAAGATGATTATTTTGTTGCTTGTCTCCATCTTCTGCTCCTCGCAAAAGCTCTCCTTTGGATGGGGTCTGAAGATCTCACGTAACCAAGGATCTGAAAACACGGTTAGAAAATACTGCGAAGGAACATGGATGGCTCTTGGGCTGGAGCTAAGACAAAAGGAGGGTAGGGGGAGAATCCACAGCCGCTCCCACCACGCACCAGAGACCTGACATCTTGAACTGCTGGCTGCAGCATTCACTGGGACATAAATCAGGCCATTCACGCAGGGGTCTGCTCTGCCAACATACATAAAGAGAAATACTAGACGGAAAGAGGCAAATCTGAATTAGATCCATCTCTTGCATAGCAGAAATCCTTTACGCCAGTTAGATGAGAGAAACTGATGTTTGAAAACCACAGAACGTTTGGCAAGGGTAAAATTTTACATGCTAATGAGTCCCCAAAGAATTTTGACCTGTGAAGGATATTTAACTACCGAGAAAGATTTATATCCAATAATACACAAAAATGGAAGTGAGCACAGAGTACGGGGGATTAGAAACACACTACAAACATCCTCCTGTTCACATCAGAGTTGAGAAGTAATTCCAGAAAATACCAGAAATGCTTCTCAATGTCTAAGCAGTGAAAAAAGCAAGATTCCTTAGGCAGAGAAACTGTTTGGTACGGTCTGTCACTGTCCACATTCAGTATTTAAAAGCCTTATCGCTACAAAATACTCTACTAGGTCCTCGCACAGAGACAGTCTGCTTTGGAGAACTTGTCATCTACCCAGTCGCTGTCAAGGAGGATTTGTGTTCCAGTGGCACGAGAGCCAAGCAACGCATTATCGAAAGAACAGGCATTAACGGAACGCAGATCTCCAAAGCCTCAGGTCGATGAAACAAGCACAAGACTACCCATCTCCCCCCCAAAGGCTATGCAGATGTATTCACCCTTTAAGTGACATTTCACCAAAACAGTTTGCAACAAAACTCCTTCTATATTCATGCTTTTAAGACCATGATTTCATGAAGTCAGTGGTTTTTCTGCACACCTGCATTACCAGCCTGATGTAAAAGACGATTCCACCCAGTGAAGTTACAGCAGTATCTCCATTATCTATTATTTCTAATTAATGAAGTCAGTTACCATCCCCTCTGTGTGTATTTGTGGACAATGCACAAATCACAGCTGCATTAACAGATTATCCTCATCTGTCACAAGGGAAACATAAGAAAAAACCCTCTTTTATTCCTGAGAGTGATCAGACACTGGCACAGGCCACGGAGAGGCCCATCTGGAGAGGATGTGGAGAGGTGGCAGTCTCCTTCCTCGGAGATGCTCAAACGCCGATGGGACATTGCCCTGGGAAACTGGCTCTGAGCCGGGGTCTGGGCTACGCAACCTCTGGAGGTCCCTTCCAGCTTCAGCTTTTCTGAGACTTGAATGTGGCGTGTGCCTACTCCCTACACACCAGCCAGATGCTCTGCTTGGTCTTGGGTACCGCTGGTTTGTTTCCCCCCTACATCAAGGCAAGAGAGTCCAAAAAACGCCCTATTTTTTTCTTTAAACAACAACTAGACATGATTGTTATAAATGGGTAATAAAATTTAGAAAAGAGTGTAATTTTGTTGATATAACCCACATATCTCAGCAAAGACAACACTGGATCCAGAAGTCAGTCTCTTTCCGGGGCATTCAGGACACGGATAACTATCATCAAGTGCACTTGCCAATGTCCACATTTCATTTACAAACTCACAGGCACATTTCTCTGCTAGCCTGTTTTACCACGCTGCTGCACAAGAGTCCTAGTCACCCTAAAAAATTCTGTCATTTACGCAAATCTTTAAAGCGAAAGTTTAAAAGGAACAAATTCTGCCATTTTTTAAGCCATTTATTTGATATTTGGCTTCAAGCAAAAAAAGAAAAAGCTGCAACTATTAAGTTCTTCAAAAAGTATCTCCAAGCCAGAGGTTTGCTTTCAGCTGTCTATTCACACGCTTTGACACCAGAGAGCAGATTCCGTGCTTGCACGTTCCCAAACACCATCTGAAAGCAGGCAGGAGAGCAACTGCTTTTGCCAGCGCAGGCCTGGGCAGCAGGACCTCCGCGTCTTCTGGGTCCAGATTGTCCCTGCCATGCGTTTCTGCGAGTGCCAGTCACAGCTGGGCAGAGAAGAGCACTGACGCTTCCAGCCCAGCAGCAACACCTCACGTCTGAGGTAGCTCAGCTGTTCCCAAGGGACCAGACGTGCACGGGACACCTTGCTGGCTCGGCAGGCTCTGCCCTCCCAGCCAGCCCGGCAAGGCTTCAGGAGGAGAGGCAACGATAAAGCATCAGCAGCTTTTAGTTGAAAAAACAGCAGATATGCCCCAAATTTACAAGTCCGCTGTACACCGAGATGAACTTTGTGAAGAATGTTAGGATTACAGAGGAATACATATAATTTAGTAAAATCAGGGGCGAGCAACATGGCCTGGTATAAAATAATCAACCTCTGGAAGTGTTTCAGATGTTTTCTCCACTGACTTGACAAATACCAAACATGGATCCTTCCTGAGGAGACATTTCTGTTTGGAATAGATATCAACCTTTCTGTTAGCTCCTTACAGTAGAGTACGCTGCTCTCCATTTTCACACTTAAATAGTTAGAAAGAACAGTTTAGCACTGTTTGCTACCCCAGGCAAGCAGTCCCCTGCACCAAGACAATGTCTGCAAGCATTAACACGCCCCCAAATCCCACACAACCCAACGCCCCTCGGGTTTAGAGCTTTGTCCTTCCCTTGCCCTCTTCCACCCCAAGCGTTTCAGTTGTAACACTCAGCTCATCAGCGCCCAGCTTTGTCACCGGCTTCTCGTCCGAACAGCAACAAGTGAACATTAAATAATCAAAAGCAACAGAAAAAATAATGGAGAGATTAGGTTCCAAAATGATACATTTATTACAACTAAACAAAGGACACAAGCTCCAATTAACTTAAAAATTTTATACTGCGTGATGGCAAACACAGGAACAGTATGCTCAGAGCACAGACAAGTGATTTGCAACTTAAATTTGTAACACAGGCTGAAATTCTTCAGCTGAAACGCAAAACTTTGAATACGTACAGAGAACAGAATATGGGATTATTCTTTTCATTAAATATACCAAATAATGTGATATAAACAATTTAAAAGTATTTAAATAACATGCTGAAGTAGCTAAAGTTTAAATGATCAGCAAGGCATGTAGATACAAAGTTACAGGAAGTATTTTGGAGTTGTATAAAAGATGTAATTTTTTTCCCCGACAAAGCCTACGTAAGTGTAAGGTACTATCTCCTGTCAAGAGAATATTCTCCACCTGCATGCAGTTCTGCTGACAAACTACCCATTAAATTAGCGTTCCGGTACTTAATTTGCAGGTCAATTTACTCTCGTAACAGCCAGTGATGAAAATCTCAGTAAAAACTATCTTTCGAGCTAATATGAAATGGAAAGAAATTTTTCAACAAAACAGGTCCTATAACCTGCTTGTTTTTGAAGGGGAAAAATAAATTACATCCTACTTTACTTCTCATCCCTGTCATTGATTTTTTAAAAAAGCTTTTTATATGTTTTACTTTTTTTTTCCCCTGAATAGTTTATAATCAAAATCTGCTCTTATTGGAACCTGAAGCAAACCCAACAACGGTCTCACCGCTTACCTAACTCTGAGCTTAGAGACTTTGCCTGTGTAAGCCACGAGAGCACTGAAATCTCACACATCCTTTAATTTATTTAAACAAATATTTTACACCTCCTGATTAGATACTCATTCAGGAATATTTCTGACCAGCTACTGTACACTCAGAAGTCATCCCTTCTCAGCAAGTACTGCGGCTTCTGTTTTTTTGGTCAGCTGGCAGGACAAGCAAGCCCCTTCTCGGCAGCTCGTCCCCAAGCCGCCGGTGCGCTGCGTTGTCTGCACCGCCTGGACAGAGCTGCTGGGCAAGGTCAGCACCGGGCGAACGGGAATCACCCAGGGCTTCCTAAGCTTCTTCAGCTTGCAGAACATGTGTCCTTCAAGCCCGGCTGTCATGGCTTTGCCTACTGTCAGCATCAGAAGGAAGGGATTTCCTGTGAAAATGCTTCACGTCGTTGATGCGTACGTCCTTTAAACACTTTGGGTATCGGGGGGAAATCCGACACTTGCGATTGATATTTAAATGTATTTTATGTAATCTGTTAAAACTTCACAATATGCCAAATTTCAAACAAGTTCAAAAGGTAAAAAAATGTTCAATAAATGTATCACAATTATCTTAATCAGGATATTCTTAATTTTAAAAAATCTGCTATTTTTGGCTCCCTTGTTATTTAATCCACAGAAAATTTCAATGAACAGTAAACACAGACAAAGAAGAGAAGCGAAGTGTCTTAAACTCCTAAATATCACAATCAAATAATTTACTGTAAGGATAGTTAAAGCTCAGTAAAACTTTAATCAATAAAACTTTGAAAACATTTTTTTCCTGCTGCTTCCCTGTTTTAAACTTGCCTGCATCCAAGTGCAAATTCTTAGGTTTTTGATACCGCATGAAAGGTAGCAGACAATTTTAGAGTATCTTTATCATGTTTCAGGAATGTCAAGTAAGGTCATTACACATTGTTTTCAAATTGAAGATACACAACTGCAAAATTTAGTGTGCTTCAAAGCCCATTCATTCTAATTGTAAATTTTACAATGTAGAAGTAATTTTTAAACTGTATTTTTGTGAAATCAGTTTTACTCTTGCATTTTCATCTAACATGAGTTTTGGCCTACAAAAGCACCTAGGGAAGCCCTAGCTTCAAAATCTACAAACAGACTTTCATGCTGAAATCTGCAAGTTAATCTCGATTTACGAGGAAGAGAACAGCCCCCTTGTTCGGGGGTACATGAACTACAAAGATCACACTGATTTGAAATTTCAAGCTTCGTCACAGCGATTTTACACTTCAGATACAGTTACAGTAATTCTCTGGAGGTTCTTACTGTAAGCAGCTTTCTTTGCACACTGTACAGAATAGGAACTTGATACTTGAACCAAACACTGACTCTTTCACTAGAATTAATTGTACTGTACATCTTACTGTACACATCTTGCTTTGGAAACAACTAAATACAATGGTCCATCATGCAAGCCATGAGACTGTCAAAACTTCTTTTGTTCCACTAACTTCAAATAAGTTTTTACAAATAATTTAGCCAATCTAGATAAATACTGAACATGGAATTATGCTGAAATATGCTCGGGAGTCAACATTTTCTATGAAAATATGTTACTATGACTAAAAGCATTAAGTACTAACTGCCCACCTCAATATCACTGTGTACAGCGCCATTGTAAGATGTGCTCTCTAGTGTACACAAAATCAAGAATGTTCATGTGTTTTACAATACTGGGTGCAAAATAAAAACAAAATTAAAACCCCATAACCCTGCTAGTTCAAGTCACACTGTGTATTTCATAACAGATTTTAAAAACGAGTGGAAAATTTAGGCTACCAGGAATTATGGAACACCCCAGAGTTGGTGTTTCCATTTTTAAACTTTAAAATTTACTAATAAGGACAGACATTAATGAGTAAACCTTGACCTACGGCCAGTATTTAATCACACAGTTGAAGACAGTAACTATAAGCAATTAATTAGAAAGCCAACGATGTAATGAAAGCGCTGGCAATACCAGACATGACTTGTTGACTGCACAGCAAGCAAGGCCATGAGATGAATATATTTACGTACTTTGACTATACCTGGTTAGTGATTTTATACCTGAGATGAAACTGAGGGGTAAGAGAACTAGTTATAGTGTAAATAATTATCAGAGAAAAACAACAAACATGAAGATAACTGCATTTTTAAAAAATATATGCAAAACAGATCACAGCTGACACATTCCCCCTTATGATTATTTTCATTTTGCTATTTAGACAAACACTTTAACTCACTTTACTGTGTGACAGATCGTGTTCTGAAACTATTTTAAAGCCTCCTATGATTCCAATGATTTAGTAATTCATGGAATTTTGAGTAGAAGCAACATCCTCTACTCCCTAGTCTTAAGAAATTTAAGGCACCCATAAGAAGCAAACTTCATGGGAAGTTTCCATTCCAGGGAAAAATAAATCTGATTTTCCCCTCAATAGAAAAAAATAATCATCATTAATTCATAAGAGTGGTTAGAATGCCACATGCTCTGTCAGTGAGGCAACAGCTTAGCGATATATAGCTTAAATAAAACTCAATCTGAAGAGCTGCTACTGAAGCCACAGAATCTTCACTAACAGGTTATAAAATATGTAGTATTGTGACAGAAGTGAAAGTTAGTATTAAACTCTGAAAAAGCTGAAAGTAGAAGCAGAGCAAGGTTGGGCCCCATGTAATGATGAAACAAAATAAATGAGAAACATTTTTCCATGATAGATATACTTAATTTATACAGCAAATTTGCAAGTTTAATGGATCACTGTGCCACAACGAGTGCAAATACATGATTTTGTGGGCAGGAGCACTACTAAAGAAGCGCATTTTGTTTTCATCTGTATGGAATAACAGTAAATCACTTTTGATGAACGGAAATTTCATTCCATATGTCAGAAAACATATCTACAGTTTATTACTAGAATCAGCTCAAAACACTTCCCATAATCACAGAGCTCAAGTAGTATGTAGCCATTAGACACAGAAACATAGACACGGTTTTGGTTACAACTGGGATTAGCTTCAGATTCTGAAGCTTAATTCTTTGCTTCCGCAGCTTCTTTATCTTGCTTTTCCTTTGCTTTCTCTTTTTCTTCCAGTTTTTCTTCTTTTTGAAGCAGTGCCATAATCTCAGCAACCTGACTGGTGCCAATATCAATATCTTCTTTGTCAATCAATTCGACCACCTATATGAACAGCGAATGAAAATGAGACAGCATTTAGTTTTTACACGATTGAGGCATTTTTATATAATAAGTTGTTACGACAAAAAAATTAATCAGTTCTCTCATGTTCAAGAAAAACTGCATTTTCTTACATGAAACACAAATTGAAACCACATCCAGTGCCTCAACCATATCCAGAGTATTTAAAAAAAGAAAAAGTACTAAAACTTAAAGCAAATGATCTAGAATTCTTGACCTCAGCACACAGAGACTCGTATTTTAAAACATTAGTAAACCAGACCCATTTATTATATCTGTTCCAATGGAGAGCTCAGATTCAGTACCCACTGAAATAGTATTTAAGACAATACTTAATTTATAGACTTAATTTTATCAAAAAGACCTACAGTACTAAATAGGCACAAATTTACAAAAACTTAAAAGCAAAATGACAAAACAATTTAGCAGGTGATTCCAAATGCCTTTACACAGCTTTTTGTACAGATGTATTCTTGGCATAGCTCCTCAAGTTCCCAGAATTATTCTGCATTATATGCAGAATTCAGAAGTACATTTTACCTGTGTTGCTAAATGTAGAACGGCTGTTTAGAGCCACAAGGAAGATAATCACCAGCAGCACAGCTTCAGCAGAGAGGAAAAATGTGTTTCAAAAGGCAGACACTGTATTTTCTATCTGGCTATAGTCTCAGTGCTATTTCTGTATCGCATAGGAAAATTACTTGCAAGGAAGCAAGTTTCAGGACAGGTCTAAATTTATCAAGTAACAAAGAAACAAGAAAATGAAGGAAAAGCATACAGAAAACCTTAGAATGTTCTGCAGAATAAGAAAATAGGACAAATCAAGGAAAAGACGCAAGTCATTTACAATGCACCTAAAGGAAAAGTAATGATCTGACAGCTTTCAAGCGTAGGAAATATAGGTTTCCATGAAATACCTAAGGTATAAAAGTAGGTAAGAAAAGCTATTATCTGGTGTTGACATAAAGTGTATCTATATGCATTATGTCAAGACTCTGGTTAAGAGTGGTATTCCTAAAGTAACTCTTCTAAAGCTCCTTCCCATCCTCCCTCCCATTTATCAGTAGCACAACAACGTTACAGAACTTGACATAGGCACACAGGAAAATCTACAGCTTTAAAGGTAACGTGGGTAACAGACACAGCATAAAGATTCCCCCCGCCCTCCCCAATAAATAGCCATATAAATTCTGAAGATCTATTTACAATACATTACTAAAAACTGCACCGGCATCAAGTACAGTCTCTTGCAAAAGACAGCAATATGAATTTAAGTCAAAACAGGCACAGTGTTTGAAGGATAGCTAGCCTTATTTTCTTCAAGTAGTTCACAGACTTACCTTAACGACATTATCTATATCAATTTTGCCATCCTTGTTTTCATCGAGTGCCTCTGCAATCCTAGTTAGCTTCTCCTCTGGAATCTTCTGAATTTGTTTCATCGCATTAATTAGCTCAGCAATACTGATGAGATTCTCCCTGAAGAGGAAGCACAATCTGTACATTGCAAGCAGTTACTCCAAACCCGTAAAGTTGACAAAAGGCAGTACAGAAAGTCACTAACACTGCAAGTCATTTGTAAAAACATTAACTATTTATTTAGAATCCTGAACAGTATGCAAAAAAGCAAAAATGAGTTACTGATCATCAAGCAGATTTCAAATGAATCTTTATCTTACCATCCAATCTCACATTTTTGGTTTCCATGTGCTTTATTGCAAAAATACAGGTATCCAGCAGCATTTGAAATAAAGTTTCGTGCAGTTTGTGCTTCCCAGACTGTATCCAATGCCCCTTGCCCCCCCACCCCCATTTACCAAAGCTGCAGTGCCATGCACCTCTTGCCCTTTCAGACTTAGAGAGGATGGCCTGCACAAAATTAAAGAAAGTCACAGGAAAACAAAAGCCGAGAACAAAATGCTTTAGCAATTTAGCTGTTTTGTTAAAATAGGCTTCATGTGCTCCTATCAAGGAATAGACTTTGTAGAATAAAAGACTAAACCTGACATTGTGACTAGCAGGTTTTGGATGTTTCCACTGTCTGCTTACTGATCTCATGAAGCTAAAGCTGTCTGTCTTCTGCAGCCTAAAGCCTCTGCTTGCCTATGTAGTTTTGTTCATTTGAAGAACCATCTTCCAGCACAGGTCAGGCTGTCTTCCAGCACAGGCCAGTGAACCCAATAAATACTAAAGAGAAGGGCTTTATCAGTGTAGTCCCAGCTCCATACCTGCCCCTAACCTCTGGGCACAGACTGACTTTCATTCAAGGAGCACTTCTCAAGCTGTAGATGTCCAGGACTTGTGTCATTTCTGTGACTCTTAATGGCTTGGTAATGACTGCACCAACTTGAAGGTTCAAAACCAAGCCTTTGACAATTAAGCAGTATTTAAACTAATAATTTTCAGTCATCCACAATCACCTACAAAATTATCCATAAAACCCTCCATGACGAAGTACAATTACATTCACTACCAGCAGATTCTACACTGTATTTTTAATTTACAAATTCAGATGGCTTTGATCAAGAACTTCTCTATAGCATGATTCATCTGGCTACCTTAATCTTCTTACACAACATCTGAAACAAGTCACCGTTTGGGGACTGGAAACCGCAAAGTTTGGAAGCAACAAAAGCAGAATCCTTATTTCCATTTAGGTTACGCTCTCTGGGAGCTGGGACACTCTCTTAATTAATCACACAAAATAGGGCTATTAAAATAAACTAGATTAATACAGCATTCGTAATCACAAACTCTGAGAATCACAGTTACAGTTTTTAGGTATTTCAGTGCCTGCAATACGCAGCACATAACCATTGTCAGACAATGTATTATTGTCTGAAAGACTCTCTAGTAACACCAAGACCTGGAGAAGTGTTGACAAACGATTTCTGCAATGAAACTATCACGAAAGATCTTTCTTTGAAAATCTGCAAGTGTGTCAAAGTTGAAACACAGCAAATTTTCAGAAAGGGACCATGTAAAATTATCTCCTTACTTTCATTAGACCTGTTCCCCTATTTCTCTCCAGAGACAGAATAGACTTTATTGCAATTTTTTTTCTCACGGACATCTTCACTACCAAAGAACAAACCTGAATATGCTTACTGTACTGTTGCACACCTTTTCAATCAATGACACAGGGCAAACCTACTGCATGAGGAGCATGACTAAAGGGATGATTTCACCTGCATCACTGTCAGTGTTACAGACGTGAACAAGAGGGTAAGATACTAACTGACACTTTGACTTTCAGAACCCCCTCAGGACTAACATCTGGGGAATTGTATCTGCTTTTTTCCTTCCTCATTTCAACCATATTTAACATCCCTTAGATGAGAGAAACATCTACAGCACAATTTTGTTAATTTTATTTTTAAATTAAATTAAATTAACATTCTAAACAACTTCTTTTCTAATCACACATCAGACAAAAGCAAGACTAAAGCCGAAGTCACTTACCCAGCAGGAGGACTCTCACCACCATCTAGCTTTACATCCACTGTCTTTTGATTCGTCTCTAATTCATTAATAATTTTGTCTATCTGACCAATCATTCGGTTCACCCTCTTGGTCAATCGCTTGCTTGCCTTTGACTCTTCCACTACCTCTTCCTGGCCAGTTTTAGAGAGCTCTTTTATCTCTTGCAAATCCTAAAAGAAATGGGTAAGAGAGAGAAAAGCTTTTATTGGTGTCAATTCTTAACAACAGACACTACTGACTTAGACTCGCATTTCAAGACAGGCACCACTTGCAAATGAAATGCAAATGTATAGACATATAAAGCCAAACTGGAATTAGAACAATAAATTCTAACACTGCAGTCATTTTCTTGCACCCCTTAAATGTTATTTTCCACAGCCTTCTTAAGATTGGATAATATTCATTTTACTTTAAATATCTGTAATACTGACATCTACGTTTGATAAGAAAGAACTGCAGCATGGAGCAGTTAGTCAGCACCTGTTAGCCTAGTCACCCTGGAAATGAGAGCAGGAACAGGATTCTCATCTGGTGAGAACTACTCCAGTGAACCAGGTTTTACACACATCATACAAATGAGACTCCATATTGTCCCACAAAACCAAAGCTCATTCAGTCAGCTACCAACTACAGGCTAACAAATGTCCAAGCAAAAAAAAAACCCCTTCAACTTTGTGGATCATTTATGCTAAAACTAAATACAAACAGAAATAAAAAAAAAAAAAGGAGCTTCCATGCCCCATTCTTCACCTCGTTATACTCCTGGATATCACCCTTCAATTCCTCAAGCTCCTCCTTTTCCTTTGTTAGTGATTTCTTCTGTTCCTGCAGCTTGGTGCAAGCATTACTCAGCATGTCAATCTCCTCCTTTGTGATTTCCTCACCCTGCAACAGAAAAAAAAGAAAAAAAAGAAAAAAAAAAAAATCAGCAAGAGACGCATCCACGATTTTCCTCAAAGATTTTTGGTCTTTTACCAGAAGACACAGGCTCCAGATTCTTTTTCCATGTTTGGGGTCAATATTGTACGACTGGCATTTTGAAACTAATGCAGAAACGTGCATTTTGAAGCTAATGCTGAGATCTTAAATGCTAAGGCAATTAGCTTGCTATGGTACATATTTTTTAAGTGCACCAATAGTAAGTTCAGCTAATGTGATTCATTATGTAGGTTTTGGCTATTCTTTATCTTATTGTCTCATTTAAGAATGTTTTACTTCCTTCTCTGCTGGGTGAAAAATCCAAAGAACTGATAAACAATTCACTACGTATAGGAAAGACACATCACACAAAAATTTTTGCCATGCAAAGTTATCTTCAATAACCTTTGTAGGAATGAGAATGAACACCCATAGTTTGTGAGGTACACTTGTCTCTTGAAAAGCTGAGAATAAAAATCTAACAACCCCAAAAGGAATACTTGAAAATTAAGACTTCACGCTGATTCACTAAAAATGCTAAAATCCCGTAATATTAGCTACTGTTGGCATATTGATCTTAACAGACACCAGCTTTTATTTTGAATGGCTAAAATCTGAACAGCCACCGAAGTAGAGTACAGAAAGACATGTGCAAACAAGGATGTCAGAAACACAGAGCAGAATGATGATCGGCTTCCAGGAAACAACTACAGAACAGTTCACAAACTAGGCATTCAGCCCCTTCGCCAACTCAGAAAGAGTTTCAGTGTACTTTTAGTATGAAGGCATCAACCTTGCCTCTGAATTTAACACGGTATCTATAGTTCACCTTGGCAAAAAAAAAAGGCAAGAAACTCAGTTTGAAAACAAATTCCTCTGCCTCAAATAAAATCAGTCATCTTTGTCTTACATTTTTCCCTTAAGAGCCAAGAATGTATTCCACAGTGTTTAAAATCTTTGCAAGCATCTTCAAGGGACAGGCCACACTGTACCTTCGGTTAAGAAATGCCACACCAACTTTATTTCTTGTTTTCTCTTATCAGTTCGGGCTCTCGAGGAAGTCCTTCTTGTGGCCCAGTGCCATACATCCCCACAGCGCTGGTGGCATGGCACGCGGCGATGCGAATGCTATGCCAGATGTGGCAGGGTAAACTAGCTGCGACATCACACATCCTTGCTGCTTCCAAACAGGATGACCCCAGCCTCGCCTGCCCCCTCCCACGGCATTCCCCATGGCTGCAGTACCATGCACCCAGCTACATGGTCAGCCGAGTCAGCTAACTCATCACACAAAAATGTATGATTTCAATGTGGATTAGTTCCGTTTTGTTATTACCATTAAAATCTTCTTGGCAGCATTCTAAAGTAAATAAATAATGTTTAATAATACAGGTAGATAATGATGCTGTCCAGGAAAACTGAAAATATTTCTCTACCTAAAACATGAATTTTAATTTGATGTTGTTTTTCTGAAAAGTAACACTGGGATTTAGAAAAATCCTGACACTAAGTCTTACTGACAAGAATAAAGTGCTCAGCTACAAATAAAACTCAAGGTACAACTGACACATGAAAAAAAGGCATACAAGAGGTTGAAGCATGGACAGGTGACCCAGGTGGAATACAGAGTCACTGTTCAAGCCGGCAGGCGTGGGTTCAGCAAAGCAAAAGTCCGCTTGGTGTGACATCTGGCAAAGAACAGGAAGGGCAACAAGATGGGCTTCTACAAGTAGATCAGGAACAAAAGGAAGACAATAGAAAATGTGGGCCTACTACTGAATGGGACAAGGAACTGGGTGCAAAAGGACATAGAAAAGGCCAAGGTAGTCAATGCCTTCTTCAGTTTTTACTGGTAAGACTGGCCTTCAGTAATCCCAGGTCTCCAAGACCAGTGGGGAAGTCTGGA
>Ga0181612_139446_pt1 | contig 14055 bp, 7 predicted proteins | sample HoacroProtozoa21_FD_119630 | JGI IMG/M metagenome (GOLD analysis project Ga0181612, IMG submission 119630) | Hoatzin crop microbial communities from Cojedes, Venezuel. Combined Assembly of Gp0051906, Gp0051904, Gp0051908
CAATACGCTATCAAATGCCAAACAGCAGCAATCCTAGCCTAGTTACTTACTCATTTCTCTTTTTAGTGAATTATATCTTTCCACAAAGTTGCACAAACCTCTCACATCAATCTCAGACTCCCGCTAAATGTCAGTCCACACAGAACTTGGGTGCTGGGAAAAACTGAGCTGATGAGAGGATGCAACGGTCTGAACTATAAAAGCAGACGGCCTGGGGATGAAAGGGGACACAAAGGCAGGCAGCCTGCACTGGCAAGCACTCCAGCAAGAAATCACACCGTGGAAGTTAGAAGAGGACTTTAAATTAGAGGAGGTACTGTTATTCTTAAGGTTTGTAATCAAAAGCCTGTGGTTCCAATTAGGAAAGCAAAGATGCCTGGCCAACATGCTATTACCAGCTTTTTGGCAGGCAAAGCCATTTACAACAAGCAGGCTGCTTCTCCTGCACACAAGTATTTGTTTTTACATTCAAGCCTTCGCAGACTCTATAGCTCTTGGAACAGGCTCCAGCCACACTTGTAGAGGGCAAAGTCCATATCAGATGGATCATCAAGCAGAACAAAGTGTTATTACTTTCTCAAAGCTGCTGTTCAGTCACACCCCTTACATTATTTCTGTGAAAATGCGAGAGCAATTCAATTATTATGTATGGAAAGAAAAAGAGACTGAAAATAGGAGACGAGTTATTGGTTTGGTGTTTTTTCAACCTTCAAGGCTGAAGTTCATAGTAAAACTCCACAGAAGAACACAAAGCACCTTCCTTTTGATTGTGCTCTTCCAGCTGCCAACCTTTGGAACGTGTCTGAGAGCACCATGGTGCTGCACAGGTTGTTGGGTGTCAGAAGTGTTTGGTTATATTGGACCAGAAACAAGGAAAGCATGCAGGAGGGATATTCACAAAGACCAGCATTTGCCTAGGGGGAACTGGAGCTCCTGAAGCCAGGCTCCTGCTCTGCATCAGCCACAGGCAGACCTCCTCTCTCTCTGTCTCTCTTTCCATCTCACTGTGTCTTGATCTTCAGTGACTTGAGTCCCTTACATGATCAGTAGGTAAGCTCCCTTTTGAGTTTTGCTCTTCCACACAGTCTCAGCCCAATGCAAAACTGCTTGTGTTCAGCAGAAAATGTCCTCCGCTTTTTCTTCCATGCTTATTTAAAGCTCAACTTCATTATATTTACTGGTATTCTGACTTTAATAAATAATAATCCTACGCTTCTTGGAGGCTCTAGGCATCTTAACGCATAATTAATCATACAACCAAACCCCATGAGCCTTCATATCATCATTAGAAAGAAAATTTTCTAGCCAACCACCTTGCAAAAAAAAAAAAACAAAAAAAAACCTTTCTCTCCCTTAATTGGTCTGGGAAGCACAGCCACAGCTCTCTTGAATGGATGTCTTCTGCACCGTACCCACAGATCTGGGCTCAGACCAAACCAGGGAAATAAATTCCAGAGATGCACGGCCTCCATGGAGGGGTACATCCTGCCAGCCCCCTTCTCTCTTGGCAGCACAGCCTGTCAGGTGGAGTGACCATGAGGAGAAAGCAGAGAGATAGAAAAACAGGGACCATCCTTTCTCCTCAAGTCAAGTAAGAATAAATACGGAAAGTGATACTTCAGGGACAAAACACAGCAAATGGACACGTGCAACTTCACAAAGCTGCTGTTAACTGATGCGCACTTCTCTTCTCCTGAACGTGGAACTATAAGAATAAGGCTTCAGAAGTGCTTTAACTCTTTTTCCACCCAACACCTCCTTAAATCTGGAAAGCTAAACTCAATCTAATTTCCTTCACAGTAGATGTCATCCTTGATTACAGCCAGAGAGTCAGCACGTATCCCTAACAACAGCAGAAGGTTGCTTCTGGTCTACACAGTAGTATTAATCATATTCTCACTTAAATGAGCTCCAGGGCCAAAGGCTGAGCGATTTCTCCTGCCTTGGCAGGGCTCCAGGTTAGCTCTGTCCCCATGTGCTGTGGTAGCTTGGGATTCATAGAGAGCCTGGAGAACTTGTACCTCTCTGCCAGCCCCAACAAGCAAAGAGAAAGCACAACCATCTGAGAGCAGCGGCATGACGCCTCTGACACTGTGGAGCACATGGCCGCAATGAAGTAAGGTCTAATATGTAATGGATTACTGGCAGGTGGCAGAAGGAGCAAATAGCTAACTTATTTGTTTTAGAAGGAGTATGCAGTAAAAAAAGTGCAGCCTACTGTATTGTGCCCATGAACTTTATCCTTCTGACTAACACACAGTGTCCAAGACAAATTTCCTGCTCTGAGAGTCTGCGACCTGGGACTGGAGGCCAAAGACTCCCAAGAAGTTCCAGCAGCGAGTAACCAGCTGCGTATCCCAAGGGAATGGCTAACCTGACAGTGGTTTGCCTGGCACTAAATCCATATTGCTTTAACAAGGTTGCCTGGAAGTGGCTTGAACAGCAGAAAAGGGAACGCTGCTCTGAGCAAGTGACTCATAGAAAGAGGGAGGGAGGTCTTAAGATATTCCTTGGAAAGGATTTCAAAGCTGAGCATATTGTTCCAGGAAATGTTTACAGACTGGAAAAGAGGAAGTTTTGACTTTCATTGGCTTGTTCTGTTGCAACATGGCATGTTTACCAAAAATCCACAATGAGAGGGAAAAGAAAAGCTCCCTTCTGAAGAAGAGCTGGGCAGGAGGCAAAAGGAGTGCAGCTCTGCCAGTGGGAGCTCTGCTTTAAAGAACCAGCCAAGAGGAGAAAATGAACTCTGTCCTGGCTCTGCAAGGCACGCTCGTACCTCAGCCCCACAAATGCCTCAGAAAAGAACAAAACCCAGAGTAAATTAGAAGAGGCCAGAGCACTCTCACTGCAGTGAAACTGAGTTTAGGGCCATACCTGCCACACATTACTCGCTTTACAGACACCAAAGAAGACATCATTCCTCCCTGAAGATGTTAGCGGTGTCTGGGAGATGGAACAGTTAGAGGGAGACTATATTTGGGGTTGTGGTGGGTGTTTTCTCTGTTTTTACAGGTTGAACACATTCACAACAACCAATAGACAAAGCAGGACTTTATGGATGCTCCTGTGGAAGGGCTTAAGAAAATCGTGTCACGTTTTAGTTCAGTGGCTTCCAATTTTTTTACAGCTGAGACTCCTTTGAGAAAATGGGCAGTGACTTGTGCCTTTCTGTTTAGTCCTTCATTGCTGCATTTTGTCTGGAGCCAGTGTCATTTTATTCCCCTAATCCACTCGGGCTATCTACTCCCATCCCCCACCAAGAGGCTGCAAGATCCTCCTTTTGCTGCCACCAGATTTTTGGCAGCAGCATCGCCGCAGAGGCAGAGCTCATGCTCCCCTCTGATCTCGCAGAGGTAGGTCCCAGGGCTGAGAGACAGCCACACTTAAGCTGCTCCTCACTCTGACCGAGCTCTTGCCTTTCCAAAGATGTCTTGTCCTTCCACCAGAAAGAGCTGCAAGAACAGAGGCCTCTGGAGGACCCGTGTGAAAACAGCCCAGCAGAAAGTAAAGGCTCAGTGAACAGGACGGGTGTCCCTCAAACTGCACTGACCTCCCTTCTCTGAAGCGTCACAACATCTCCTCTCTTTCTCCCCACCATGGCTCCAAAAAGGACGGGAGCACTTTCAAACAGGCCCCAGAGCTCTCTGGGAGGGAGGAGAACAATGAAAACAAAGGCTTATCGTAGGCCATGACAGCAGAGACCAACCCAATACCCATCAAAGGTGAAATCATGTTCATTTAGAAGGACAAAAAGACAAGGAGCCTGATTCAGAAGGAGTGAAAGAAAGTTTGGGAAGAAGGTGAGCATTTCACTCCTGGAGATGTGGGCTGGAAGACAACATGATATGCAAAAGTCATCTTTTTCATCCTTAGCTCTATTTGCAAACCGTATATATTCATTTTCTTGCACTGCAGGAAGCCTAATGAGGGGAAAAGAAGGTATTTTGTTCCACAGACCACTTTTTTCAGAAACAGAAGTCCCTCAGATGTCAACACTACTCTAACCTGTGGACCCCTAAGTGGACTAGCTTTTGGTTTGGAAATGAAGGGTCCCTGCAGTTCGGTGACTTAGAGACATTGTGAAATCCTAACCTATTTGACAAGATCTTAGTCAAAAAGCAGTGCCAGCATGTGTGAATTAATAGGACCCATATGTAACTGCTTAATAGTAAACACTCGCTTAATCCTGTGTAGCTAAATGGTATAACAAAAGAATTAGCTGGTGACATCCACTTAGGAAATATGATCCAATCGATGCTGTGATTTCTTTTTAACTGCTGAACTGGTTTTGACACATATAAAAATGTGGTTTCAATCAGACCAAATTGCACCACAAAAAAGCCTTGTAAAGGAACCCAGACCTGTGGGCTTTAAACAATGCACTGAAGTGAAGAACATTCACAATGGGATTGAGACTGGGAGCACAGGGGGAGGAAATAAGTGGTCCCTCAGTCATTATTACCAGCCATGAGATCACACAGACCTTTCATCTTCTATTATCAATCTCCCTTAGTGCCGGACTTACAATAAAATATGTAGTGCCGGGCAGAGCTGTAACAGGAGGAACAGTCAAATTCCCCTTGCTTTTCTCCTCCTGATTGCCCTCATTTACATTAACTCCTCAGCAAACAGTAATAGCTAATGGAGCAAGACTGTAACAGTCCTGGTTCAGTGACACTGGCTAACTGGGAACACTAAAAGGATATTCAGAAACACAGATGAAAATGACAGCAACTGACACTTTAGCCTTAGGAAGAAAAAGGAAAAAAGAAAAAATAAAACAGAAAAAAAGAAGCAAAAAGAAAAAAAGAAAAAAAGAAAAAAGAAAAATGAGAAAAGGAAAAAGAGAGAAAAGAGAAAAAAAAAAAATCCCCCAGATCAAAATATCCCCTACATCAGGGCCACTGTAGTGTAACATTTTTATGAAGAAACCCCACTGACCACAGATGATTGGATTCTCTGTATGTCCAAATGGGAGCTGAATGAAGCTTCCTCCTGGCGATGGTCTCAAATCCAAGCTCTCAACCCACCAAGCATTGCAATTGTCTTGGCTTAGGCAAGACGGCCCCTAAACAGCATCCTACCTGCAGTTTTAAGATGGTATTTCATTAAACTGAAATATCTTTGTGCAAAATGTACAGATTAGCTCCCCGGCTAGCTCATATTCATAAGTATGCACAAGCACCAACGAAGCCAATCGGGTTTGATCCCATGCAGGGATCAACGGCAAAGCCAACAGAGCCTTCACAGACCGACTGAGCATAATGCATCTCCTGCGCATAGAAAAGTCTAAGAGGAAAAGCAGGGCAAGAAAGAGCACACACACTGAGCAGTACATGGGGGGGGGGGGTCCACCCCTGTATTTGTATGCCTGCGTGCCTACCCTCTGACTGTGCTTGCAGACGACAGAGAACTAATACGGCTATGAGCTCTGCACACGTACAAAGTGCTTAAAAATCATAAAGGCTACGGCAGCCCATAGGAAACAGGGCCACTTCAGTTTAAGGGCTGAATATATCATAACGACCTCAAGAAATGGGCTGCCACGTTTCCTCTGACAGGCCAGAACTTGTTCCACAGCTTCTAGCGTTGCTGCTGTCCCCCTGAATCTGCCTCGATGGGTGCCGAGCCCGACACCTGCAGCTTCTGAAGCAAGCCGGCTCTGCACCGTGCTCGGGGCACAGCTCCATCGCAGCCACTGCCCTGTCACACGTACGCCTCAGCGAGACTTGTACCAACTGGGCTTGCGTCCTCACAGTGCTCTGGCCACAGCATCAGGGTGCTCAGGTGACGCTGCCTGCTGCGCTGCTTGGCCAGCCTTCTCAGGCTGTTTGCAGGCTGCAGAACTGGAGCAGCGGCAGGCAGACAGCTATCGATACCGATACAGCTACAGACTTGGCTGTCTTTCAGTACAGTCCCAGCAGGCTCTGCAGAGTGCAGGTGGCGCGATCCTCCTCCTCCATCCGAGTTAGAAGGTGAAGCAGTTAGCACTCAGCTACTCAGCTGAGTTTCGTCAGAAAAATAACAAACTGCTGCTTTTATAAAGCTTTGAGTTTCTTAGCTATTTCCTTTCAAAGGTCACACGGAGCAGGTTTTAAGATTCAAAGGACTGCTTTCCTTTCAGGATATTGCCTACCAGCTTCACAGCTGAGGGAAGATGGATAGACATGAGTGGGCTTCTTTGATTTGCTTTCTGAAATAAATATTCGTTCCCACATATCTAAGTCAAACATTAACAGTAATGCCTTACTCCAGCAGCCCACAACAACATGAAAGGTGAATGTGCAGGTTTAGAAGAGTCAGCTTTTAGAAAAAGACAAATAAGGTGATGCCAGTATTCTTTCAGAGAGGTCTTCACCTCTTTGCGCAAAAGAAGTCCCAGGTCACCCACCTCCATACTATCTAGGAGCAAAGAACAATTTATCTGTTGCTTTCATCTGTTTCTTTACTTATATTGTTCTTTATTCATACGCCCCTCGTTGGCCATGTCAAGACGGCAAGCTGTCCTGAGAAGAAGGACATCTTGCCAGTTAGGATAACAAAGCTTTCACCAGAAAAAGGACGTCAGCACAGCCCAAATCCAAACCCCTCTCTCCAGAAAAAAAAGAGGCAGGAGAATTTATGTTTCAAGAAGCAATTTTTGCAGTTAAAGGTTTCCTCCATGCTCACAGACTGCCTAGCACAAAGCTGACACAGCTCACAAGGGAGGAAAGGACAAGGCTGGGGCACATCTCCTCCTCTGCAGGCACAACCTCATACAAGAGGGAGAGAGGAGAGAGGTTCTGCAGCTGGACGTGCCACACTGGCTGCTGAGACTAAGCACGCTGCATTGACTCCTCTTCACGGAGCTAAGCCAACACACTAATAACTACTGAGAAAAAAATCCCAGTCAAATGTTTGCCAGAGCTCTTATAAGAAGTAGGACCTGTTCCAACAAAGGTTATTCCACAACTAGCTCAGCCTAGAAGCCGACTGATAATCTGGTGAACTGCAACGTCGAAAGGACAATCCCTCTGTTTCTGAGCATGGAATTACTAAAGCTTCTGAAATGGCCCATCAGTGAACCAATACTGATGTTAACCCTGCAACAGCACCACAGCAATAAAAATAGAGCAGGAATATCAGCCACTATGCACAAAAGAGCACAAAGGGGTGAAGAGCTGATGGATTTATTCATATTTATTTTCTGTGAGCTAAAAGCAAATGTAAATTTGAAGTGTGCTCCTCAGCTGCATCTCATCCCTTCTAACCTTACTCATTACAAAAGTCCATATATAGTGTACCAAGCTTAGAACTTGCATTTACAATTTGCTGGTCACTGCATTAAGATCCTAAGTGCTAGCAGAAACTCCTGCATGGTTTTATTTATCAACTTATACATTTCAGTCATAGCATAATGCTCGAAAGAGAGGTCTGCATTTTCGTACAGTGGGCCACAAATGACGTAAGGGGACATCTTCCCCTCTGCTCAAGAAAGCGCAATGTATCACCAACAAATCTTGCAATAGCTTCCTTGAGCAAAGGCTACACATTCTTGGTACACATTTAAATGCTTGTTGACATGGCTCAGTCCTTGAATCGCCACCTTCCGATGGATACACCGGCTTATGGGAGAGGCCCCCTCCCATTGCCTGCAGCCATTTGTCACCCTCCTGCAGCTACCAGGCACTCTCCTTCCTCTTCCCTACTCCATCCTGAAAGCTAAGCAGCTCTCTCAGTTGCTTCAGGCAAAAATCAGCTGGCTTAGGTTAAATAACTTGGCAGTTCAAGCTAAGCCAGTCCTGCTGGGTTTTAGTTCCTCTAAGACTTGTTCTACCCCAAGTTTTCATAATGGTTTGACTACTTCAGCTGGGGGTGTGATGTTATACCTTTAAAATTAAAGTGGTAGCACACTGACATAAAATATTTCACAACACAGTAATTTATTTCTCCTTTGAGCTGTGAGTACCTGTAGCAGCGGAAACATCTTTGCACTAGTACGAGAACATCCGTATCAAAGAGATGATGCCATTTGAAGAGTACTGCTTTCAAACCAACATAATGAAAGCACTTTGTAAAAAACTGAAAAAAAAAACCAAAAATACCCACACTCAAATGTGTCCTGTCCAAATGTGATCTGCCTCGGCCCTTTGTACTGGCTCCCGCCCCGTGCTGCAGTCCCTGCATAACTCAGCAGCTTCTTAAAATGCTCTCCCATGTGCAGCTGCAGCTGCCACACAGCTGGCAAGGCCAAGGTGGTGATGAGCACAGGCAGTGGGGAGCCCTCGCTTTGATGGCCTCCACCCCCTCCTCCGAAGCAGCAGGACCACAGCCCCAGTGGGTTTCCTTCAACACAGCCCGCCTTTCCCTTCCTGCGTGCAGAGCAGCCGCGCTTCCCACTCCCCAGCACAAACACGAGCACCATAAGAATCATGGAATCATGAAGGTTGGAAAAGACCTCCAATATCATGAGGTCCAATGAAGGCACAGAGAGCAGGGAAACTTTTCTCCTAGGCTCGCAGTATCACTTTAACAGGCTCTTTATATTTATTTGGGGACACAGGTGAGCACTTGCTGTTTGGACAAAGAGAAGTCGGTTGCTGTAAGCAGGGTGCGCGCACATTCAATAAAACCAGAGCAAACCCCTGTGCCACGAGCAGTGCCAGGGACACTTGCCTACCGGCAGGCACGACAGCAGCTCAGAAGGGTGCGTTTCAACAGGGTGAGAAGATACTAATCCACCGTTTCAATCCTGGCAGCCCCACCACGGCTGCCAGAAAGGAGCTGCCAGATGGGACTGTGGGGAATGCATACAAATTACAAATTTTTCTGCTGATTATCCAGACAAGACCACCCATCCATTTCATCGGAGGCTTCACAGCTGACGCTAGTGACTTGGAAAGTAAGGTTATACATCCTAAGCCATCCCGTCTGGCTTTTAGGTTTTATAGTTTTTAATTTAGATTCTTTTGATTAATCCTTCCATCTTCCTTTCCAGTCCTGCTATAATACATCACGGGCAGAACACAGAAGTGAGGGGGAGGTTAGGAAGGGGAAAAGAACAACGAAACTACAAAAGTGATCAGGTCGGCCAGAGCGGACAACAAGGAGAATATAAAATGTCAGCAGGAAAAGCAGAGGCCGAAGGGACTGGCAGGGCAGAAAAACCAGCAGCAAGATGTAGGGGGTTTCAGCAGAAGAAAATCATTAAAACAACAAATCAGTTCAAGGCATTGTTATAAAATACTCCTTTCTACAGAGAGTAACACAACCCTCCAAACATGGGTGGAGAAAAACATCTACGCTCAAGCCAGGCCTATAGTTACCCCCTAAGCTTTTCTGCAAAGGACAGAAAGTGAAGCTGAACTGGCCAAATGCTGGCAGTGAGTAGTCACTACACCCTGCCTTTAGCTATTGGCAAGGCAATGAACACCCAGCAGAACACAGTGGATTTTATCAGAAATTATTTTTTCAATACATCTGTAATATCAAAAAAAGAATAGATTTAAATTTTATAGTGGTAGAGACCACATTACTAATCAGGCTGCTCAGCCGCCAAGAAAATCCGGTAATGACATCCAGTAACTTTATTAATTGCATATGGTGTTTTTCTTACGGCCCAAGCTTCTGGAGTCAGGTGACTGAGTGGAAGGTAAGATTACAATTTTTGTGAAAGGAAAGGGAAAAAAGTAATTAGAAATTAAACCTTATAATTGTGGAGAAGCATTTAGAGATGAGCAAAAGTTCCAAATGAGAGAAGATTTTTAAATAAACCAAATGCATTACTATGTTTAAAATCTATTAGCTTTTTAAAATAAATGTCAGTGTTTTAACTAGATTTTGACCATCTGGATGTTGCAACTTACTTCAGATAGACTAATAAGGTCAAACAGAAATGAATCTGTTTCTCCAGACTCCTTGCCAGCTTGACATTTCAGAGCAACCTGCAGCAATCTTCAGTTTCAGTGTTTGGACCCTCTGAATAAAAAAGAAACAGCAAGAGCCAATGCCCTACCCACCACCCCTTCTTACAGACTCTCAGACAGGGGACCGCTCTGAAATAAACATTTTCTGTGAACAGTCCAAAGAGAAATGAGAAAGATGCGATGTCTAAAAATATTACCTGAGAGTGCAAAGTGAAGGCACTATACTGCTTAGTCTGAAGAAGAGAGAGGATGTAGGACAACAGTCTTCAAATATATGAAGTCTGCCATGGAGAAGAGATAGTCAATTTTTCATGTTCATGATGAACAGGGCAGCAAGTAACGGGCTTACATCACGGAGAAAATTCCAGCTGGATAGCTGGAGACACACTCTAATGACAAAAACAGCAAAGCCCTGGAACAGCTGACCATGAAGTCTTCAATATAAGAGGCTTTTCAGCATAGGTTAAATAAACAGCTTCGGAGAATGACATTGGTACAGCTGATCCGCCTCAGGGCAAGGAGATGGATGGCATGATCCTTTGAGGTCCCCCTAGCCTGAGCTGTCTATGATAGCATGAATAGTTTATTAAGCTAAAACTACTTACATTTTAGAAACTCTATGTTTTACTCTGCCATATAATATGAAATAACCTCTGAAAACAAGCTAGTTTGTGGGAGAAATTTCCTTTGCTAATAATTCCTCTTCATAAAAAAGAGGAATTCTCTAGTTTTCTTCTTTAAATTGTAGCAACAATGTTTACACACTGGTGTCATTCCTGCAGAAAGGTGAAAGGCCTTCAGAGCATTCCTTTTAATGAAAACAAAAGCTTAAAATGACTGCTCTCTTCTTCCCTAATCTTTTATCTGTTTTTCAGATCAGTTTTTTAGTCTGTTTTTCAGATCACTTGCTCTCCCCTTAGATGCTCTCTGTCCCCACAGCTGCTATACTACCAGGGAAAACTTCCTCTCAGTTTCATTTCCACCTCTCTGCTACACTACAACAGAAAAAATACGTTCCACTTGCACATGTAGCTGACCTACCCCCACCTCACACCTGAGGACTGACGAAGCCTCTCTCTATGACACTCCCTCTAAATTTTGCTTGCATGGACGTAAAGGAGTAAAATACAAGCAGATCATCCAGGTAGTGGTAAATGAGATTTCAGAATGGGAATATGCCACAAACTCATCCCACTTCCAAGCACACAATAAGAAAATGCCGTAATACTCAAGCCTAGAAAGTGATCTGCAGCTGTGAGTCGGTCTAGTATACAGGAGCATTTGCCAAGAGTAGCGTGGACTCATGGCACGATGTAGCAAAACCCCTCAAAGCTGGCCGAGTCTCCCTTTCCAGGACTACCCCCTCTCCTCCCCAAAACCTGTCAAATAAATGAATCTGAATACTTCTCTCATTCATAAGCTCAGCCCAGCTCTGCAACATCACAGAGACTGTACCAGTCTTTCTCTCTCTTCCACTGAGAAAGAAATGGAGGGGCCCAGTGAATTCTCTCCACCACGACACATGGGTATAGGCAAGCTCTCTTACCAGAAGTGCCACCTTTCTTTTAAACACACTTGTGGTGAGCAGTAAGGGAGAAGATGCTCCTGGACAATGTGTCAGGCGCAGCTCTACTGTCCCAGGTGAAGTCCTCGTGGGATCAGGTAGTGACAGTAGTCAAGAAGACTGCCATCAAAACGTGGGTGGCATAAAAGGCCAAGAGATCAAAAAGAAAGGATTGTTTAATGTAAGAGAAGGTGAGGAGCAAATAGGTGAAGCCATTGTATTCCCCACCAGAGATGTGAAATGGGAAATGCCAGCACCTTCACAAGTTCATAACAAATCTTAGTCTGGGAGCAAATTGTTTGAAAGAGAGTACTCAGAGGTTACATAAATGTGGTATGATGCTTGAGGGATTACAAAAGCATGAGTTCTCCGAGGCATCTATGCTATCTCCTAAACATTTAGGATTATTTCCCACTGTTCATTGATAATGCGCTGCACTTACTTACAACAAAAAAATTGCTTTGAATACACTTATCTTTCTGACATGGCTCCTGAACAGCTAGGCTCTCAGGTGAAAGAGTGAAGAGGTTCAAACAAATTAAGTGAGCAGAAACTATTACGGTGTTTTTAAATTGTTATTACAGACTTCTGCATCCCTCTGTAATGGGCACGTCTGATACCTGTGAGGCAGTTGCTGCTCTTTGGAGGACAGTACATTTTGGACAAACGGCCTCTTGAGAGAATACTGAAACAACAGACCTAAAAGAGCTCGATTGTGTCGAAGGCACCACGCTGATCAGATAAACCTTAATGTTTTTAAAGAAATCATTGTATTCTTAGGTTGCTGAAGCATGCACCAGAAGTTTTCCGAACAGGGTGTGCCCTTTCTGGCTTTAACAACTTTTAGAGAGCTCCAAGGAAGGTCTCATGCCTTTCATCTATATTTTTGCAGCTTTCTGATTAAAATACATGCCTGACCTAAGGAAGCAACTAAAAATAGCCTTCCCAATTAATGTCACCTGCTAGATCAGCAGGCATTACAGGTTATCAAATATTAAAAAAACTTTTTGGAAATGCAGGGTTGGCCTTATTAACCCTAGAGAATGGAAGCATGTGTGGATGAAAAGACTACTTCAGTGAAGTAATGGGAGCTTAGATTTAATTTCAAGTGATCTTCCCTGAAGCATTTCACCTCAGCATCCTTCCTCCACTGGCCAGGTACAGCACTGGCAAAGCTCGCTGCTGTTCCTGCTGAACTGCTTCAGCCTTTTTTTTTGCAGGTACTATCTCTCGCCGTGAGACTGGTGGAGACAGAGGCCGCAGAAGGGGGCTGCCGAGCTAAGAACGAACTTCAGGCACAGGCAGCGCAGTCACATAGGAAGGAGAAATGCAGCTTCATGGTCTGTTTTGCTGTTCTGCCATGTCCCTAGGTCTAGCTTATTAACAGTCCCTCTGGGTTGTCTCTTTATGAAAAACTTCAAGCACTTTTTCATCTCATCCTCACACACAATAGCAATATGCTACAAATTGCGCAACATGGGAAAGCAAAACAAGCCTCCTGTCCTTCCTCACCCTTTTCAGCAGCTTTGCTGTCCGCAGAATGGGGGGGAAGGTGGGTGGGTTACTCCCCTCCTTGCTCTTGTTTTGCCCTAGGCCTCCCATAAGCTACCAACAAATATCAGATTGCTGGCTCAGCTGGAGCATTGGCTAAACAAGAGATAAGCATTACTTACATAGGAACTGTAAACCTACAATCAAAATGCCTCTAATTGCAGGAGAAACCAGCTGTCCAAAATGCAGAGGTCTCAGCTGAGTTTTGCCCACAGCCACAGGGCTCTTGCATTTCACCTCCCTCCCAGTACTTGTTCAAAGAGAAGAAAAAATCCACCTTTAGCTCAATTAGTGGGGGCCATTTCCTCTGGTAGTCTATGTCTCTAAGTAAAAGAGCAAGCATCTGCCAATTAAATACACAAAGACAAGTACAAAATCCCAGACCGTGAAAGGCTTTCAAAGGTGATCCTTCTGGTACGAGCCTTGCCTCCCTACCTACGTCTGCAGATAGTGCAACGTGCTTCATCTCTCTCCCTTTGCTCTCCAGTTTGGCTTATCTAAGGTCTACCAGACACATGCGCTTACAAGGAGCTTTTCATTAGAAGTAGGGCTTTTGTCAGGGTATGCAAATACAAGAGCAGACATAAGCTATCTTTTCCCCAATATTGCCTCATTGCACTATCCCTCTCTCCATATTCTACATTGCTTTCTTTGCACCCAACAGTGACCTAAAGTGTTGGAGCAGTAGGATCTGGACAAGTATTTCCAGCAACTCATAAAAGCCAGCCAGGCAACAGCCCCTGTACTTCGGTCTGTCAGCAGTGCTTGATCTCAGTAGCATGCCAGCCCACCTAGGAGTAACAAGGAGTCATTTTTCATGTATTTTCACAGAAAGGAGGATAAATGGAGGTTCATGCCTGATAAAGCAGCCATCTCAGCCTGTGATTGAGTCATGACAGCTTCTTCAACCATGATAGCATGGTATTAAGGAATTCTATTTCTATGCCTCTGTCTCTTTCCTCTGCAGTTTCATTCTACATTTCAAGCTCAGAGTTTTATTATTTTTTCTTTCTTTAGCCATTAGAAAATCTA
>Ga0181612_169003_pt1 | contig 14055 bp, 7 predicted proteins | sample HoacroProtozoa21_FD_119630 | JGI IMG/M metagenome (GOLD analysis project Ga0181612, IMG submission 119630) | Hoatzin crop microbial communities from Cojedes, Venezuel. Combined Assembly of Gp0051906, Gp0051904, Gp0051908
ACACAAGAATGGGAAAAAGAGAAGGGAGAGGGGGGGGGGGGGGGGGGGGCGAAATCTGCAGTTAAGTCAGGAAATCCAGAATGAAATGGAAGTGCTTGAAAGATTGAGTAGCAGAGGTCACATTGCAAACCATGTAAGTTTTGAACCCTTTACAGAAGAAAGCATGCAGTATAATACGCTTGTTTCTCTTCCTGCTACCCCTGAGAAGAATCTGCCTTGTCTATCACTCGTGATCCATACACTCAACATATTCTTCAGAATATTTTTCTTTAGGTTTTTTTTGTTGGTGGTGGTCTGTTTTTTTTTTTTTCCTAAGCCAAGATTAAAGCATTAAGCAAACAAAGGATATTTTAGTATCTGAGAACCTCAGCTGCCCACTACATTCTCAATGTGATTTCTGAGACCTGAGGCTGACTCAGGGCACACTGGTCAACTCCATTCTCTTTCCAAGTAAAGGATGCTGGAAACTTAATGACTCGATGATGTGGTAGAGTTTACTGGATTGCAAGTAAACATGCTGCTTCCTTCAAATCCTGTGACTCGTGCCCAGGAGGAACAGCTGCCTCAATTTTGGACTTTATCCAGATACATTATTTCAAAACTCTTCTCAATTTTACTCTGAATAGAAAAATGCTTCAAATACATTTAACTAGGCTAAACAACTACACATTAAAGTACAGCATCACTGTAATAAACATTCTGAGCCCAAATCATTTCAGCCACAGTGTCCAGAATTTATGTGGTGTAAAGTAAGCAACACCTTCAAAATAATGTAATGCTCCATGGTGTCAATGTCTTGCTTTTTTAAACATTCTGAATGGAAGTACCTGATCTCCAACAGCAAATACAATAGCAGTAGGACTTTAGTTTTTCCAGGAAGAAAAAGCACCTTAAATCCTCCATCCAAATCCTGGGGGGTGAAGTTACTTGCAAAATACAGATTTAAAACCTGCCCATCTCTGATCTAACAGCAAACACTAAGTTATTATCTTCAATCTTTTCATTCACTACAGCTAGCCCATAGGTCTAGCTACTTGACTGTCTGTAATTGTAAAAACAAATTAAGTTCAAATACAGAACTACTAAGCATTAGTAAAGCTGCTTTAAAAACAGGATGAAGAGTATCCTATGTGTTCTTTTAGTGGACAGTATTCTGGTCTTTGGCATTTTCTTTTGTCACGTTTTATTCCAAGATAACGTGCACCTGACTCATTGGATAAAAATGGCACATTACAAGTATATGGTCATGAATTTCTCCCACAGAGAAGACTGGAAGTCTTGTAAACAAACACCTGATAAAAGAATAACTTTCTGTAATGGGAAAGTTGACTACAGGCATGTCTGCATATTTAACTTTATATATAAATGATGAAACGATCAAAAAAAAAGATACACTTAAAAGTATTTTCAGTCATAATATGTAAATGTTCTTAATAACTATACAGATGCTTCTCCTTTTTTCTTTTGTATAAGCAAATAAAATCTTTCTGTTCTCTTTCACAGCTATATGGTGACTATCGCAGTCACTGCATTAGCCAAGAAGTCAACAGCACAAAGTATCTTCAATAGGCACTGAAACAGAATGAGCACAGTGCAAAAAACAGCCCAGACCAACACCACCTAGCACTGAATCGGATTTAACAGGCAAGAGTCTGTTCCTTATGGAGCTGCAGTTGCATTTTCACGCTAGATTATTCTGAGTTCATCTTACTTTTTTCCAGCTTTCATGCTCTCTGTACCTCCTCAAAATACATATAAAAAAATGTATTTCTCAAAAGTCCAAAAAGAAACAACAGCAATTCATTCCCAAACATTCAAGATTGTGTAGTTATCATATCTAGCTATCCCAATAAAACATTTTTTGTTAAAATACCCAAAGTGCTAAGGACCTGTCAGAGGCCTCAATCATTTTATTTCTGACTACGGTCAAGAACTGTTCTCTCTTCCACATATTCAACTGCAGCATGTCTGAAAAGTAATCCTTTACGTTCCAGTATGAGCATCTGCACCCAGGGAAGAGTAGAAAGGATCAGGAGAAAATAACAGATCCACAGACACTTTTCAGGTTACAGCCTGTCTTTTGCATAGTAATAAAAAAAAATTAAAAAAAAAAGTAACTGGGAAAGTTTTCCTCCTCCAGTGTTCTTCACTCATTACTCCCATCCTTGCAAATCTTCTCCTTATCAGAGGACAAAATAAACAAGGCAAAATGCTGAACTGGATATGGAACAAAAACATCACCAAACATAATCTAAGCCAGTCCACCAGTTTTGGACAATAACTAAAATAATGGGGGAAGCGGGGGGAATATCTTAGAAGTCAAAATGTAACACAGATGATTTTAGATAAATACTCTTCTTTTGCTTTTAACACCCTCATCACAAATATTGGAAGAATTTTGTCCTCAGTCTAAACTTGACTCCCTTATTAAACTTAAAATGTAAGTAGTCTGACACATCAAACTGTTCAAAAAAGTACCCTTACCTACATAACTTGTCTGCATTCGTTGAAGATGTAAACTGAGAAAAGGCAAACTCCATTCTACCAGCTAAACTATAAGGGACTGAAAAATGAGCAATCACAAGAACAGTCAGGCAGCTACCATGCCAGACTGCACAGCTGCCAATTTATTTACTAACGTATGAGATCATACAAAACATAGCATGTATTAGGTCATGACTAACACTGGGATATGCACTTTTGCATTCAAGTTTTAGGTGTTATCTTCTAAACAAAGCATAGGAAATAAAAATTATAAAACATGGACATTAAAAGCCACAAGACTGAAAATCTCCTATTTTAGCATGTGTGTATCTCACAGGCTTAAAGGACTCACTATTTGAAAACAATTTTAACTCACATCCCTGACTGTAAAAGTTTCTATGCTGCTACTATTGTCCCTGACAAGGAACAAAACAATGTAATTCCTTATGCTGTCAGTCAGTACTGCTCCCAATCTACTACAAGAATATTCAAATCACTTATCCACTCCTAGCTACCACCCATCGAACCTGGAGACTCCCAGAATTTGTTAAATCAGAAATACAGGGATGGACATCAAACCCTATTGCTTATTTACTAGATTATCGGCTGTGAAGACAGTCAGACAACACTCTCTAACCAGAACTCAAATCTTTATTTTCTTAAAGGTATTAGGTTGACTGAGTGCAATAGAAATAATGCAGGTGTTGTGATATGTATGCAACTACAACCAACTTTAAAAATATCTTTTAAAAGTAATTCTTAAGCATTCTTAAAACCACTTCTTTTCCTGAGAGAGGTTTCTAGTTCAAGATAGATATGGGCTCAACCAAAAGAGTTTCTATGAAAGATCAGGTGTGTCCCACAGTGCTCTCTACTAATACAGGAGGTTATTTAATAGTTAATATTCCACCTGCCTTTTCTTGAACACATCCTATGAAGAACTGGCAAATTGTTCCAGTGTCTAATTGACCTTCCCAGAGAAAGTGGCATGGACTCCAAATCTCAGTTTAGCTCTTGGCTTAAAACCAGTCTGCAGAACTCTAAAAAAAAAGTCAGACACAGCAACAGGAAAATAGCAAAGGAAGTTTGAGAGAGATTGCTCATCTTGCATTAGGTGGTGCTCACCTCTCCATGGCCTACACACACCATAGTCAGAAAGTTAAATTGACTGTTTATTCAATAAAAATCTCTAACAACCCTATACTTTCAAATACACCATAGGTATAACCACCTAACTGGTTCTACCCATGACCCCTAAGATGGCAAGGCATCACAGAAAACTACCCACCCAGGACAGAAGGTAGCACACTGCCTTTCTGCTGTGTTACAAAAGCTGCAATCTGCAGGTCTCCAACTGTTTGCACTGAACATTTATAATTCTCTAGGTACTCTAACATTCGTGAAACATTTTATAACTCTAGCTATCAGCACACAAGGGTTCCTGCTGTTGTAAACACTGAATCAGCTGAACTACTAGCAACACTAATGAGAATTTACTGCATAAATGAAATGTATTAAAGAAACAGATTACCACACTTCAGTACCAGTGGATGAGTCACAGCAGGACTTGTACCAAGTTCAGAAGATCATCCCCCAACTCTACAAAATTCAAGGTAAATCACAGCCTGCATTTTACTGCAACGCTGCAGAGAATGCCATCTGCAGTGGGCACTACTATATGATAAACCACTATTTCAGCTCACTTCCTGCCCCCTCAGTAAAGCTTTGCGAGAGCTCCCGCTTCTGCTCTTGAGACTTTATTAAATTCAACAGAAGCAAAGAAGTGGTTTGACAGTCCCAACAGTTCTACTGATAAAACAAATTTCAAAGCTTTTAAGTGTCTCTATAAAGGTTAAAACAATAACAGACAAAAAAGCAAGAGAGACACTTTCATAGAATCCTAGGTTGGAAAAGACCTCTAAGATCACCGAGTCCAACCGTCCACCCAACACCACCATTCCTACTAAATTATATCCTGAAGTGCCACACCTACACGTTTTTTAAACACCTCCAGGGATGGGGACTCCACCACCTCCTTGGGCAGCCTGTTCCAATGCCTGACCACTCTTTCAGTGAAGAAATTTTTCCTAATATCTAATCTAAAAGGCAAAATGGTAAAAAGGTAAGTGAAGTCCTCAGGCTTTTAATTCTGAAGTCTGAAGCTTCAGCCAGTTGAAATTTCCTCAAAATTTAACTTCTGAGTCATGTGAGAATTAGAATTATCAGAATTGCTAAACTCTAGTAAAGCTTCTAATTTTCTATGCACCACACAAGAAATTACCAAATTTTGTTTCTTTATATCCTAAAGTTTAAGATCTAGATATAGTACCGATGTGTATTTATATAATGTAAGGATACTGTTAATATCATCAATTTATGGCTTGTGAAACTTGTTGTCTGGAAACCCTAAACAGACTAGAAATTGTAGAAGAGACATAACACAGTGCAACCATCAAGCTCATGCAGTCAGCTTTTGGTTTTAGTAACACAATATAAAGATACATTGCTTAATAGTCATTTTCTCTGGACAACTTCCTAAACATACCTAAAAACCACATGGTTATTTAAAACTTCACATTTGAAATGAAATGCCTTAACATTACAAAGTAAGTTCTTCCCTGTTAAATACTCATTCTGAGAAAAAACAGAAAATCACAAACCCTCCCATCTCCCCAACAATCTCACACTTTTTTTCTATTGATACTAAATTTTCTGATTAGTTGCAAATCAACGACCAACACTTTCCTAAAGCTTCAAGACACAAATACAATTCAACCTTGCAATTAACTAATTCACTTGTCATAGTTTACCCATCAGCTACAGCAATACAACCATCTATGTGGTAGCAGTTTCAGAAGAACAAAAGTTATATTCATTTTTGTATTTTTGCTACTGTGCAAGAGAACCATAACTACACTGCAGTAGTTCTCATTTCTCCTTTATAACACCTATACTAAAACTGGTCATACAATGCGGGCAGGGTTTGTTTCTGTAATACACTGTGAATGTTTCATCCCAGAGTAGACGAGAAGGTCCAGAAGCCTCCTCAGTAACAGTGACAGAAGGGAAAAAAAGAAGAGTTTTTGCATGGACTGCCTCTCTCCACTCAGCTGCCAGTGGGACAGACTGTCATATCTGTCTTTCCTTGTACTGCTTTTTGTTCCTTAAAGGTAAACATCTTATTTTGAGGCATCACTTTTAGCTGGAACAAAAGTATTACATGTTTTTTTTTTTTTAAAAAAAAAAAAAAAAACCCTATGAATTGGACTGACCAGATGAATACTCTGGTCTTCACTCTTGAGTGAAGTTTCCGTGACGCACAAAGCAATGCCCTTTATGTATCAGGCCCATAGGTTTTGAAAATTTTTATCGTACCATTATACAGATGAAGGTCAGTGACTGTAGCTGTATTTCTGGCATTTATAGGACACAATACAAAAAAGTTGTATGATTTTATAGAAGTGTCTCAAATAATTCAAAGTTGGTTGGGAGAAAGCAGAACACCGCTATAAACATTAGCCTTCTCCATTCTCCATAAAAGCTATGTTGTATGAAAGCTTTACACTCTATTGATATTGCATGTAATTACAAAAACAGGATTTGTGTGGATGGAATAATGCTTTTTTTTTTTCATTACTGACTCATCTTCCAAGCTGCTGAGGCTTTGAAACTGTGCTGTATCAAACATCACACCCTGGAATGCTAGACTTTACAGCTGGCTGGACTCAGGGACTATTTCTTACCCAGTGCAGGCATTCACATCTCACTGAAACTAAAGGGGCTTTTTTGGGTGCATGTATCAATCGTTTATTATGGCAAATAGTGGTGGTAAAAGTAAAAATATTCCAAACTACTTTTAAGTTCACAGCATTGAATGTTAAACATCCTTCGCCCTTCCTGCTCTCCTCCAAATATAATAGAAAAGTATGTGAATTTGAGAACCTGCTGATTCAGGATACCTGAACTTAAGTTGTATTTTAAACACCTTTTTTTTCATAACCATCATCTAGATTGTTCCCCCTACCTTGGGCAAAGTGTTCAGTAATTCTGTCCTGTCCCTACTTCAAGCAATTTACTTGATTGCCCTGTTCAGGGGAAATCCTATTGCTATCAGGGCTCCCAACACACTGTCACAGTATTCATTCTAAAGCACAAGGAAAGGGAGATAAGGATAGCAGAAAGTTTCCATTGAGATACTTCAACATACTGCACGACAAGGCTGCAGAGAAGCTTGTACAGGAGTTAAAAAGCAACATGAGAACAGACCTGCTAAATTCAGGATTTCCAAATTTTTCCCTCAAACTTGTAGACTCTTTTGTGGGCTCCAAACATCATCATGCAACAACTCTGCATCTTTTACAGAGGAAAATGACAATACCTTTTTGAAACACAACACACACCTGAAGTCATTTCCAACTCAAAACTGTCTGGAAATAGGTCAAATGACCCAAAATTAGGTATACTGCTACAGCGACTGTCAAAGAAATACTAATAAATAGAATACGAACATAATGCTGAGAATGTATTTCTCCCAAAACAGTTTGTGAGCAGAAATGATAATAAATTACTGTGGAGTGATGCATCTTACTAATGGGGAAAATGTATATTTTTTTAAATACCCAAGATGGTTTTTGCCAGGAAATAAACACACAAAAATAGTAGCCAGTAAGAAGTCAAAGAAATACTGCCTTATGACAGTAAATAATTGTTGGACATCTATGATGAAAATAATTACATTTCCTGTCCACAGCCATAGAAAAACATTTCATATTGATATTTAAAATAAGTCATCATGTATTTATGACTCACTTTAACATGTGCAAACCATGGACAGAGATACAGTAGCTATCCTCTTCTATGGCATTTCTTCACTTGAATGTTCTCAAATTTTACTACAAGACTGAATGCGAACTACAGATAAATATACAACAATTTTTGCTCTGTTACCCTGACAGCTGAGGAAAACATCAGAATGTAAAATTATCATTATTTTTTCCAACGTGTAACTCATTTCAAAGTTGTTAAAAACTGCAGCAATATACACATATTATAAAAAGAAAAGGACTACGCAACTACATTTTGAAATGCCCTTAAGTCATGCACAAGCCTATCAAATGCTGACTCTGCTACTGAACTAAATCACCCTACTAAGATAGTCACCATGTTTTTGGCTCTGGATTCAGTCCTACAAGCCTACAATCACTGTTTGATCACATTACATAAGCAAGGATAATAACGTAACATTTTCAATGGCTCCTGAGTGTCAATGGGATTTGACACACAAGTCATTTAAATGCTCTGCAATCACTTATTATATTTGGACTTTCAGTGAAGAACACTCAGTTACAAGAACTATGTTTGCCTTGTTGCCCATGAAAGATAAACAGTTCTTTTCAATACTTGAAAGTGTACAAAAAGGCTAAACAACCTCAGCAAGAGAAACCCCAGTAAGCTGCGACTGCAGTACTCTCTAGGCTGAAAATGTCCATTGATTCATGACCTCTACCAAGTAACTTCTTTTTTTTTCATTTTCATGCTCCAAGGTGGAGAAACAAGCTTGAGCTATTCTTCTCACAAATCTCTTTCAGCCTTATGCATTCCAGTATCATCCTCACTCCTGTTAATTACATATGAGAGGCAAAATTGAGTCCTTTCTTACTGTTTGTCCCCCGAAGCTGGAATTTGATAGTACCCATCCACTGCAACAAAAAGCTGTTCTATGCTTCCTGTGGAATTTAATTCAAATGACTACCCACGGATTGTATGGTGTATGAACAACCCTGCCCTCCGCTCTCACCCAGTCACCATTCAAATTTTGCTCCTGTAAGACACAAGCAAATAACCAGTGGAGAGCATTCAGCATTCCCCATGCACACCTTCCATTTATAAATTGCCCTTTATGCTTGCAGTAAGATAAATAACTTGGTTTTCAATCCCCTATGCATTTTCCCCAATTTTATAACTACATTTTTGTAGCTGAACTCATTTGTACCTTTACTAGCCTCAGGTATTTCCTGGTCTATGTTGTATGACACTTCTCCTCTTTTACCCAATTACTTTGGGAAGCAATTCCATTTTAGGATTTTGAAATATTCTAGTGCAGAACACTGATTTATTAACAGTTGACAATGTCACATAATGTCAACTTGATAAATTATTTTTCCAGTTTAGGGTGCTCTGCGTCTCGAAAGTACAAATAAATATTTTCATATGATTGCTCTTCCAAATTTAGGCTTAGTAAAATCGAAGTTTTAATGAAAAATGTATTTATCTTATATTTCAGTCTCTCCGTGGCAGCTCTGCAAAGCAGGGTGTACATGGCTAGCGCTTACAAAGAATAACAAATCATGTAAAGCTCACAGAAACAAGGAAAAGGCTTTTTTTTTTTCAAAAAAAAGGCATTTCCTATTAATTTTCTAATCTTAGCAGTGCAGCAGTACAAGAAAGTGTCCTACAATCTGCCAAAACATAAATAAAACCTGCTAATCTCATCTCCTCTCAGCATCTAACTAATGAGAAATGCAACTAAGTAAACACTGTGCATGCTAAATCACAGGGGGGGTTAGTTAAACGTTTAGCTTCATAATCAAATATGCTATCAAACAGCAGTAACTCTTGTTTGGAAACAACTTTGACATAACCAATCTGTTCAGTTAATCAGTGACCCACAAATCTAAGCTCCGAAATTTAACTAGTTTGACCTACATCAGTCCACTTTTGCATTTTAAACATGCAAGTTCTGTTAATTCATACAATTCATTCAAGACAAGCGCTAGCTTATTATTCTGAACTACATAAAGTCCGTTAAAAGTCTGTTTTAAGTAAATAAATTATCAGGATCTTTCAAACATCTTCAACATGAATATGTTACCTACTCCCCCAACATCTGAGGTAAAATTGTAGAAAGTATTGGTATTTACCATTCTATAACCTGTACCTTGCTTTGTCGTAATACAATTGCACATAAGCAGTGTTTTTTTTCTAATCAGCAAGAGTTTTAAGCAGTATGTGGAGAAGTCCGCAGTGTCTACATAATTAACAAGACAGACCAAATTTTGTGCCTAGCCACTTGACATTTTCCTTATAAATTTATAACTAAAGCCTTTATGCAAGTACAGCAGATCTAAAATTTAATGGCTGGAGGACAGAGAGAACAAGGTCACCCAAAACTGTTAAGTTTTATTCTCTGACAAAAATAAAAATACCTAGTTTTTCTTTTCTACTTGTGAGGACTTAGAAGAAAACGTAACAGGAAAACTAAAAGGATAATCAAAATGCGAACGTCCTTTATCCCCCACCCTCCCCCGCCCACCTCCTTCAAAATTTTGCCACAGTCTAAATTAATTCCTAAGTGTAGACATTTGCGCTAGCCTTTCTCATGTTGTACCTTGAAAGCTCACGATCAGGAACTCCTGTTCCACCCCTGCTCAGGGGAAGACCCCTAAGCAAGACTGCAACCGGGGCAGAGGGCTGTGTGGCCCAACTGTACCAGTAGCTCCCTTTTCCCACTCACTGAGTTAGTACTGGTCATGCAGCCATGAGAAATGAGCCGCTGCGTGTGCCGTGCAGTGGACGACAGGGCAGAACAGCACTTTCCAGAAGCTGAGTCAGATGTGAAGTTGGGATGAGACCCCCTACTTCATGCACTGTGCCTCTCTCCTATTTCACACAGCACACTCCCCAGGTCTCAGGCAATTGCACTTCAATTACCAGGGCAGAGAGAATTCAGCATGCACGTTTTGCTTTAAAGTTCAAGGGCTTTAAGCACCTAGTGAAAAAACAATTCTTCAACCCCCATCCTTCATCCCGTGACAGGAGAAGGAAACATTTACACAGACTGGTATTTCGGCTTTTCCATCTTCGGTGATCCACATTAATGCAAACGCAAACTGTAATCTTCACAGCTGTCACTTTCACAAGGTAGCTTTTACTATTTTTTACAATTTTTTTAAATGGTTAAAGTAGACAGGCTACGTTTATTTACATGAACCAAAAACCGGAAACCATTATATTATCCATATCATATTCCTACTTTGAAATAACATGGAAAAAGTGTGGAAACAAGCCTCAACTTCTTATTTTCCTCTGCTAATCAAGACTGAAGGTATAAATCACAATCAGTAGATTTATTTCATCTAATTCAGACAGTGATAAATCAGAGCCAAGTTAAATATTTCATTTGCATGCATGCAGAGCAAACAGCAAAGCAAGGCTCTTTCGTTAGATCAGCTTTTTATGCATTTCTGAAGGTAATCTTAGGCAAAGGCACGGTAACCAAGCACAGACTGATAATTAACAGTACATAATAAAAACGAGCCCCATAACATTACCTCATCCTGAACTCTCATCCCAGCTATGTGTAACCTTCTCAGTACAAAAGGAGAACAAGCAAGTTTTAACTACCTAACCACTATGACAAGTTGCAGCTGCAAACTGCAACTCTACGGCTTCATTAACTATGTCAAATTAATGTTGAATCCCAAATAGAAGCAGGAGTTAAAAGGAGTTCTAAAAATTAGGCAAGCAAGCAGCAGTATCAGCCCAAACTCTTCAGTCATCTCTAGTCTTCAAGAAAAATAAAATAAAGAAAAATTAATGTTTCCATGATTCTGCCTGACTTTAAGCTTTTAATCATACATCTCTGCACCTTCTTCAGCTGCAGCCTTTACTTACGGAAGACCCCTTCTAAAAGGGGACCACACAATCTTCTCTCAGTCTCTGCTTTCACCAAAGCACTGCAGCAGTCTGGGAAATTAAGTGGCAGGTAATAGAGTTAAAAAAAAAAAAAGGTGTCTCTAGCTATGAAACTAATGAATAGCAAATATGTAAATTGAGAACTTCATGCACATTGTTTTCTTGCCCCCTTACTTCCCAATACTTTTACTTAATGCCCTGCCTCCTACAAACAGCAGACAGATGAATTTTTTTCATTTTTAGCTCTCTAAGCATCACTTGTCTCAAGTCAATTTATGCAGACATTTTTGTTCTGTTATGGGAAGGTAAAATGCTATCTATAGCCTTTCAAAGAAAAGTGTTTACACTCAACTAATTCAACTACAATCAAAGTGAATTAAACACATCTGTAGCTACCTTTAGATGGTACAAACTGAACTAGCAGCTTTTATCTTTTGAGATAAGGGTAATACTGCATTCAGTCTTTGCTATATATAGTGCCACTTGGTTTTAACAGAAACAGTGGTTTCTGAACAATATCCACAAGTTAAACAGCTGAAAACAAACATACAGAAACATTAACTCAGGCCATCTGTCCAGCTAGCTGGTAGAAGCCACTTGTCTCATGATCTAGTAGTAGTTTTGTTGCAGCCATGATGACCTAAGGATATAGGCAAGATTGATTTTGGGGACAGGGGTAATATCTAGGTATATACTTAGAAAAAGTAGACCAGCTTTCCTGTATACTGAAGAAAAGCCTGTGCCTCCAAAAGCTGGTCTACTTTTTCCAAACCAGGTACTCAGCTGTGCTACTAAAAAAGTAACATCTACCTTCAGGATTTGTCCTGCATAGATGACGAGGGACAAGAAAGCTACGCAGAATAAAGGAAAGCACCGTTGATTAACCAGCTAATAATAAATCCCCAAATAAGGATTATGTACAACATTTCCCTTACCCTCTTCTCTAACTGCCTTCACAGACACCCAAAGAACACAAGTCTTTGGAGCTCCCATTTGTGCCATGATCCTATCACGTAACCTTAAAAAAGTACAAATCCATTCGGACCATAAACTGTATTTATTGGTTGAGTGGCCTTAAGCAGTCCTCAAAAATAATTCAAAAGATAAATCAAAATCATCTCTAATTTTATCTTTATTATATTCATACCAGGAAAAATACCATTAAAATAATTAGTCAAAGTCATGTTCAAACAGAAAATGTTTCTTTTACAGCTGTTTTCATCCTGAAAACTAATAAATACATATGAGCATTCTTTGGTGCTACAGTAAGTCATTAGCTACACAATACATCTACATGAGTGTTGCAGACGAAGCCATTTCAGTTTTTATAATTCTGTATCAGAAGTTGTAAAGAAATTAAAGCTGTATGTGTGTGTCTGTGTACATATATATAAAAATAAAAATCCCCACACAATTTCAACATTTCCAACCACAACATAAAGACTACTTAAAACCACTTATCTATTGAAGTTTACAACAAACATGTTGCTAACCGAAGTCAGAAACCCACTACTAAATCAGCAAACTGAAATCATAAGGACAGAAAGAGCGCTAACAAGAAAGCGGCTAAATCACTTTCCATCTCAATGGCATCCAGGAGTGTTCTGGGAATCTGATCTGAAGGGGAAAACAAAACAAAAAAAACAAACCAAAAAAGCAACCAATAAAAAAGAAACCAAAAATCACAGCAACCTCTGAAAGCTGTAAGCTTAAGTTTCTCAAAGCCCTAATCTAGTTCTGTTTAATTTGGGTTTCCAATTACAGCAGTTTCAAAGGCAACCAGTAATTTCAGTTATCTGAATTTCAGACACATTTCAAAAGACGTCAGCTCAGGCAACTGAATTCTAACCTGTAATGTTAAGAGTTCTTGTTATGCTGCTAAGTGATGGAATTTCCAGTATTTTGGTTTACTTTAAAACAATGATATAACGTATCAGTTTAGTTTACTATATGATATACATCACCCTGTTTTTTCTTTACCTTTTGAATCTGTCTTTACAGGCCACCTGAGCAGGACAGGAAGTGTTAATTATTCACCAGAAAGATTTCTGGTCTTTCCTGAATTAGTCACACGAGAACATTAATAGTCAAAGGAGAGCCCGCATCACAGAATAATGGATAATAATGGGGTCCTATCTTCATCAAGAGTACTGCAAAACCACCTGAGACTTGCAGATGTGTAATGCAAGGCGGTTCTTGCACTTCTAATTGCATAGCAACTCTTCTGATTGAAAGAGACTTCCTCCACCCACCACAAACACTTCCTTCTACACGAACACCCTTGGAAACAACATGTCAATGGGTCAATACTGTCCTAGAGCAAGTTCCGATTCAAAACAAACACCTCTCTCTAAAGCACAGAGCTGGAGAAGCTATAAATACTCCTTGCTACCAAGTCTTTCATTCAAGGCTCCTAAAGCACTGTGGAATTAAATGAAGAGTGATGATTCACTAACGAAGGAAAACATGCAAAGGGAAAAGCATGGACCGACTTTCATACAGTGCATCAGTGGCAGAAATAGTAACAAATCTTTTCCAAACTTAACTGCCAAGAAGAGGACTTTTATTAAAAAAAGGAAATATTCTACTACCCTTATCTGTATGGGTTCATAGCCTCTAAATTCTTGTAATTAATGGATGATGTATTAAAAAATCTGTATTAAAGCACAATTTCTGTATATTTGGAATCACAGTAGCCAAGAGAAAGTTAAAACAGAAACGTGCCTTGTGTCCAAAATAAAACCAATGCTAACAAAAATGATTAGAGGGATGGAACATCTGCTCTATGAGGAAAGGCTGAAAGTTGGGGCTGTTCAGCCTGGAGACAAGAAGGCTGCATGGAGACCTTAGAGCAGCCTTCCAGTACCTGAAGGGGCC
>Ga0181612_173727_pt1 | contig 14055 bp, 6 predicted proteins | sample HoacroProtozoa21_FD_119630 | JGI IMG/M metagenome (GOLD analysis project Ga0181612, IMG submission 119630) | Hoatzin crop microbial communities from Cojedes, Venezuel. Combined Assembly of Gp0051906, Gp0051904, Gp0051908
CCGAAAAAGTACTCTGCAGCTTTATGTTTTACGTCTTTTTCCATGACTTTATGCTTCAAAACATTCAGCTGATTCACTGAGGAATGAAACATTGCACTCACCCACAGTCGGCCAGCTCTTCTCTTGGCTAGGGGTTAGGGTACTCTTGCCAGCATGCTCACAGGGAGTGCTATCTTTACCCTTACTAATTTTTATGTTCTCCTATTCCACAGTAAAGACAAGGGCTTGGTCCACATGAACCTGCAAAAAATAAAATCTCTGTGCCAGGTCTCAAAGCTCTTTCAAGGGTGAATGTCTAGCTCACAAAAAGCACTGTGGGGCTGGCGGCTGTTTGGTTTAAGTATGTAGAACCACAAGTTCCTGCTTAAAAATTGACTTCAGAAAAGCCTGCTTTCCCCTGATGTTCATGCCAGCCCTGAGGAGCTGCTCTGTTTGTAACTGGCTGGAAAGGTAGCCCTTTATCCTCTTCCCCATGCCTACTCACCTTCCACCTCTGGAGTCCAGGCCATGCTGCCTTAGCTCCACAGTTTCCAGTTCTGTCCCTGGACTGGGCTGTTGTTTATTTTCCAGAAGATCCCCGCCATTTAAAGTTGATTAGATGCAGAGTCATCAATCAGCAACAGAACCATGTCGTTCTCTGTCCCAGAGCCCAAAACTTGACTCAGGACACTCTGCAAGATCTGAGCAAATTGAAGAGCAGTAGATTCTTACCACATGGGTCCACAAACACTGAATAATATCTGAGGGCTGTACACTTGAAAAATAGGCCGTGGGTAATTCTGTTCATGAATGAAATATTACAGATAAAGTAAGTTGCAAATAGCAGCTTTTCTCTCTTCTTATTAATAGTGGGAGTTTCTACTTCCATTTACATCTTGTGTGTTGCATTCTTTCAAATGATCATTAATTTGGTTTTGCTGACAGCCAAATTAGTGTCAACATATACTCTTAAATCAAACACAGAGCTCTTCTAACTGTTCCATATAGCAGCACCAGGGAGCTGTTTAGCAGATTTCTGGTTCCTCTAGACATGTTAACAAGTGATTCTGTATGAGGGACAATATTAATTGTTCGTTGGTGGATTTCAGAAACTGAGTATACAAAAACCATAAAAAAGTTTGTGGGACCTTCTAGACATATGCTGTGTCTAGTGTCACTGATGCAGTTCTGTGAAAAGCAGAGAAGCAGACAAGATCTGTCAACAATTATTCATCAAATGCCAGATTTGGTAAATATTGCATATAGATTGCCTGCTGAATAATAAGAAGCCAGTTCTGGAACTTGCTTCAGTGTAATTCAGAGCTCCTCATGACCAGATATTAATGTCTGGACTTTCAAGTATATTAGACCAAGTTATTATTTTAATTTCATTGCTGTCTTGTTACAAGTTCCTATCTAATTACCAGTGATTGTGCTGTTTGAGAAGCTTTTGATTTTTTACCCCATGGAGCAGCTTAGAAATAATGTTAACTGTCTTAGCAGACCACTCATTTGTTTTGATAACTCAGGTGATTAGTACATTGAAATGCAGCTACCTTATTCCAGATTCAGAATTGTTGAAACATAATGCACATTGTATAAAAAAGATCTTTAGAAATCAATGATGTTTTAAGCATTTCTCAGCTTGTCAGATCTGGTAGAAAAAAAAAATGAAGCCAAGGAATGTTCTTCTGTAGTGAAATTACAGAAGAAAACACTTTTCACCAATGGATGAATTCCCCTTCCTTGACGAAACAAATTATGGGTTTGTTCCAGCTGCTACTACACCAGAGAGAGCAAAAGCAGAGACTGCAACAATAGACAGTGCACATTCTTTCGTGGGAATTAATGCAAGAGTTAAATAGACAGTACTGTTTTCCAAATCACTGAAGGTTCATTTTCAAAAGAGGCACTTTCAAGAGTCAAAATGTTACTGAAGCATTTTGGGGCAGAGGTTAATGCCCTTAAATACTTTTCGTATATCTATATAGGCAGCTTAGCTGTTTCTTAAACTCTCTACAAGGCTTTACGATAGGTCTGTGATGATCTCTGACTCATTTGGAGTTTGAGCATAGTTGCTGATGAGTGTTGGTCTGTTGCTCAAGGCCAGAGGAATGGCCCTCCAGGAAGCATGGAGCACGTGCTGTTGTGAAAAGGCCTAGGCTCCCGAATAGGGGTGGCTGCAGAAAGCAGATTTAGTCACATAAAATGCAACATCAGCGTGTTCACTCACTAAGTCCAATCTCTTCAGTGACCTAAATGCACAACTTCCAGAAATTTTCCAGACCTCTAACTCCAGTTTCTCTAGAAGGCAGGAAATAATGGCACTGGGCTAATGACAATCAAACCGGGAGCAGCTCTAAGGCTCATCTGTCTGGAAAGGACAGATTTGCTTTCACTTCAGCTGACTCCCAACACAATTCCTCCATTTCTCAGAGGTGACAGGATAAAATACTCACTGATAACAGTTTTTCTACAGCCCTCAGCAGTCCAGCATGTTCTGTTGCATTTTACCAGGCAATCAGAAGGTATTTACAAATAGTACGACTTTACATTAGTTGAATGTGTGGTCTGAAATAGTATTGTAGACTCCAATTTTAACTAAGAGATGTTTGCGATTTCAAGCTGCTTCTTGTACATATAGTTTCTCTCTTCTCCTTTTAAAAAAACAAACAAACAAACAAACAACCCCTCCAAACAAACAAACAAACACATAACCCACAAACAATACCAAAACACCAGGAAGACTTGGTAATGATTTAAAGTGGAGCTAGAAGGAGGATGGGAAATAGGTTGCTAATGTTAAGTACCTCTTGCCATCAGGAGGAGCTTAAGGCATAGTAAGACACACTCCTGGGTCATTAATCTGATCCTGCACACCATTGGGGATCAAACCCAGCCCTCTTGAAGCAGAGACAGGGCTCTTGTTTTCTTAGATCTAAAGGTGCAGGTTAGGTTCTTCTCCTGTAGTGTTCAAGTGTCAGGTTAAGGGATTCAGTAGCAGATGCAAAACTGGAGCAGCTCTGCCTATACCAAGAGCAAAATGTGCCTCCTCTCCCCATCACCTCCCACCCACCTGGATGCCTTGCACGTGGACTATGTATCATGTACGTGCTGGCTCTGTACACTGGCAATGTACATCCACTTGCTGTCTGCTCATTGCCTAATTCAGGTCACAAGTGGAGTCTCCAGGCCACCCCTGTGTGGTGATATGCAGATACCCACTGTGTTTCGCACACAGGTGTAATACTTCAGGGTGGTTTCCAGACTGCTGCAATACTATTTCATACATACAACAGCAGGCTAATTTATGCAGTGTGAAAAACTTCTCATTTTTAAGGAGCCATTAAGCCAACAGTAACTTACCAAAGAAATCACTGCCTGCCCTTTCTCAAAACCTGATTGTGCTACCATTCATTGCAATGAAAATAATTCTTTCAAAGGATGCAAAACTAGTCTTTGTGCATATTCATATGGGCTTCCTATGTGCATCTAAACAGATGTCTGGCAGCTTCACTAGGGCTCTGTAATTGTCTTTGATTAACCTAGACATAATGACAGGAAGCTGCAAGATTGTAATGGAGATAAGAATATTACTTAACAAATGACCTTATCAGGTGCTAGTCTGTATAGCTGTATTTGCAGCTTCACTCCTCAGAAAAGCAGGCTGGAGAGAATACAAGAGAGGTGTTGAAATAAAATCTAAGAAATGTAAGCTCAAAGTACTTCAGAGATGGAGTGAACCGTAATGTTCTTCAAACCACAGGCCACCCTCTCTTACTGCACATTTGTTTTGATGGTTTTGATTTACAAATTGTTTCAAAAAAGAGAGGATTAATGTCCCTGTTATTTGTCACTTGAAGCCTTCAAAGTAGTTCACAAAGAAAAGTGATGTGATTTTCTAGTCAGACAGAGCAGCATAAAGCTAGACGTGTGCAGCCCTGTAGCTGGAACTGTGGCTTGAACAACGCATTGATACCCAGGAATTCGAGAACTGAAAGCCCTAATCAGACTATACCACCATATCCAATGCATATTTATACAAATAAGGCAATTAAGGCAAGAAAACACATACCTAATTCTCATTAGTTTTAGTGAAATTACACACTTGACTAAGAGTTAAGCAACTAGAGACACTTGCAGATCAGAGTCTGTTCCAAAGGTCATTGCATTAAGAGGGTCCTCAGGTTTTCCCTTCTGACAAGCAGTGATAGGGAGTTCAAAACAGAGAACTGTGATGATTCATAAAATATGTTAGAAAAAATACTACCAGCTGAGATGAATGTTACATCACGTGTAATATTTATTGTTAGAGCCAGTGGAAATGTTTTCTAAATTTTAAATTTCAGCTATGAGCTTTGGCAAATTATCAAATGTTGATGATTTGGGGGGGGGGGGATTTTGTGCAAAATAGTCAACATATTTTCTGAATTTGGTTTGCTTGCTTGTTCCATTTTATGTTTGTCCATTTGCTTTCTTAATTCTTTTCAGATGCAGAAAGATTTTAGAAGGTATAAAGCCAGCAAACGGTTCAATTTTCCCTTCATATATGGAAGCTCTGTTCTGCTTTGGTCTGGAGAAATGATCTGAGAACCTCATCTTTAATGTTCTTCATCAAAAAACTGCCTAGTGATGCCACCGCAATGTAATAGTCCCAGGATAAACGCTTTGGGGTAGGTTTCCTTACTCTATTCTCCTGTATGTCATATCTGATGTTTCTACCTTAGGATTATCAACTCTGCTTAGCATTAAGTATTGCTGAAAATTAGTTTTTTTAAAATAACATTTATTTTAAAAATACTTATTTTAATTAAAAAGTAAGTCATCAGGGAAATACAACAAAATGTTTACATGTTGGGTAGGGTTTTTTCATATGATGATAGAGACATTATTTCATGAAAGAAGTCCAAAGCGGGCAGAAGTTGACAGAACAAAGACCATAAAATCCAGCTGTTAGCCTCTATGATGCATTTGAAGAATGTGATTCTTAACTCTGACTGCAACAGTAATACTGGTTTTGGTAGGTTCAATGATGTCCACATTCTAACACTTACTCAGCAAATCTCTAGAACTGAAATAGTCTCCTTCCACAACTTAGAAACCAACTACATGAACAAAAACTTAAACAGAAGATAAGATGTAGTGAGATATGGCCTCAAGGCCTGTAAGAAGCAGAACAATAATGCAAGTGAGTATCTGCTTCCAAAAACTGGATAATAAATTGTCTGACTGAGCATTATGAGTTTGACTCCAATTTTTGTAAGCTGGCTTCTAAACTACACTTTTTAATGCCCAACCATATTTGGGTGCAAGTAGAGAAATGCTATTATATGCTGGTAAGCAGCTCTGAAAAAAAATAGGTAAGTTGAAAGCTGAAGGACAGGTTCACTCCCACTGACTACTGACCACTGACCCCAGCTGAAACTTGGACCATTGTGTGCATGTATCTATACTGACTGGTGAGCCATACATCAGTTTTAAAGGGCCAAAGGGATAAAGACTTATTCAGCTTGTGTTATATTTCATTGTGCACCTGTCAAAACTAACAAGCTACAACCTGAGGAGGAAAACAGTACTTGAACAGCATTTCAAGGTGTTTGTTAGCTGGTTTTCGAACTTATAGTATAAGCTAATGCTGATTTGCGCATGGAAGTAAAGTTTATTTTCAAAATAGTCATTACACCATAGAATTTTTTACTAAAATAGGAAAGTATCAGAAACTCTTATTTTAAACAAAACTGAGTCTGACTTCATTGGCTTCAGTGAAGGATGCATTATACCTTGACTTTGTCCAAAAATTACTTCAATGACCTCAATGAAAACCACAGGGTTACTAACAGGAATACTGTCAAAGAAATACAGTTACATCCACTACAACCCCAATTAAAGTTTCTTTCAATAGATACAATAACAGCAATGATCTTGGATATGGAGGAAATTTCACAAAATAGCATAAGAAAAAGGCACAAAGTCAATACAACTTGTTTTCAGAACAAACTGAAAATGGGAAAAAAGAGATGTCATAGATCCCTTGGCATCTGTAAACATCAAGATGACATCACATTTGGGCTAATCTCAAGGCAAAATAGCCACATAAAGTAAATCTACAGGCTTTCTTGGCCTTCTAAAGAATGAAAGATAATAGAAAGTAATCCTCTTTATTTTTTGTTAAAAAAAATGACTTTAAAGTAGGGTGGACTCTTTTTTTCTCTCACTTTGTAGGATCTATTTTAAATGACCTATTTAAATGTTCTGCAGTTATAGTGCTTTTGTATATTTTCCATGCAGAGTGAACAGAAAGGGAATCCCTTGAAGTTATGGTATTTTAACTAACCAAAGAATAATCTTTTTTTTCTTTCTCTCTGAATTCTTCATACAAGGTGTATTAAAACAGATAAGCCAAGTTCATTACTGTTGTCATAATTGTCAGCTTCTGCCAGTTCCATTAGTGGATAAAGGTCTCTATGAATATTACTCATGCACTCCTAGCCAGCCTCCCAAACTGTACAAGCTTCCTAAAACTATCCCTTCTGCTGCTCTTTCCAGTCACTCAAGTCTGTTTTTCAGTTATTTAATGCTATCCTTGCTAGGGCTCCCTTGTTACGATATGTCATTTTTTTCTGGTTCATCCGTCTGCAGTGCTTCTTAATTACTTTATCGATATGTGAATATCTGAGTGTCTTTGTTAATACATGAATCACTTCTCTAATAAAGCAAATTTTCCATTCTGTTCAGAGCATGATAGCTTCAGATTTCTCTGACTGGTTATAACTTCACATCTTGGAGAAGACCTGAAATGTTGTACACGAGAAGAGTATTCAGGTCACAGGTCTTATTAAACAAAGACAATGGTTCTTATTTCTTTGGTTATACTGAATGTGTCTACAAGCATAGCCTCCTCTTGGGATAAAAGGATTCCAATAAGGCTAGAATTCTCCTTTGGACTACAAAGTTTCCATCATTCAGCCACTGGTTTAGAATTTTCACTTTAATCTGCCTTTGATATTTTTCAGTCTTTAGTAAATAAGCATAAATGTTTCTTCTGAAAAATGAGATTTCGTGGACTTGTGGGGAGAAAAGGTATATTTCCTTTATAAATTTTAAAATGTCCAAGTGTGAGAAAATCCAGACCTGGTTCTAGTGGAGTGAACAAACTACAGTTTACTTTTCTCCCTTACTTTTCTAGATAAACTTTGATTAAAAATCAATTTACTTAATTGTGAAGCTGCAAAAGACATTATAAAACATTTAACATATGCTGTTGCTTTGTGTTTAGTCCAATTCATTCTCCCCCCATACCTTCCCCCATCTCTCTCTCACCCTGTAAGTGGCTAGGTACTCCCACCACGAATCATACACCAGCTTTGACACACACAGGAGCTCTTTACAAGCCAATTCAGTTCACGGATTTGGCTGAAAACTAACCCATCAAAGAGATTAAATAAGCCATTATTTTGAGGTTAGTGAGTTGGTTCAAGAAGGGTACAATAAGTGCAAGAGATGGCACAAGGGAACAGTACGACAACACCCTTTGGCTGGTAGCAGGGACATGATAAGGGTAAACAGGGAGGACAGACTGTTAGTCCTTCGTTCTTTCTTAAGCCCAACCCATAAATATAAAAATGAGCAGAACTTGGCCCTTCTGGCTAATATACTTACACCTCTGTCATTGATTTCTAAGCACCCGACTCAGTTTTATCTGTAGATATCAGGCACATCATGTAGCTAGAAGCTGGGACACACTTAGGAGCACTGATTACAAGTTGTGTCACATAGTCAGAATTCTCTTTCTTTTGATATACTTTGTAAATTGTAGGAAATTTAAAAAAATATTAATTTGAAAGACTTCACTGCCCCGAATAATTATTTTACCCACCTTAAAATCTAACTTGAAATTTTTGAAGACATTTGTGGTTTTTTCCATCTTCTTTTTGACGGTTCAGCTCCCGTTCCCTGGTGCACCCATCCAGTGAAGAACGCAGCAGACCTGTCCCTACATATTGCTGTACTTAAGCCTTTGCTAAGATGAGGAAGATTTCATTTTAGCTGCTGTTGGAACAGTCAGGATTGGCTGCTCAGGCCTTGGAGACCATTATGTGATGCAGCCAGTTAACGAGAGGACATCCCCCCTTCCACCCTGGCAGGGCTGAAATTCTTAAAAAGGGTGAGACACCCTTCTCAGCCACAATCTCTTTCCTAATCATTTTGATTGGTGTCAAAATGTTTAAATGTTAAAAGAAAACATCTTTTTTTTTGGTTACTGGTTCAGCATCACTTCCCTGAAGCCAGTTTACATGAGATCAGCACTGGTGTTTAATCATTAGATTAAAAAATCTCACCACTCTGTTACTGAAGTAGCTGCAGTTTCTCTTCTTTCTTGAAAGACAATGTTCCTACACTCTTTTGAAATAGTCTAGAGGCAATAGGAAAGATAGTGTAGGCCGGCTTTTTTAAAAACAATAATAAAGTCTGTTAGCTCATGAGCCTATGGAGGCCTTAACTGAAATTAATAGAAAATATAAAAGTAGAGGAAATTAGGGCAGCTGCAAAAGAAACCCCAGAAGCAAAAGCAGATTAAAGTAGAGCAATGAACAAACCCATGCAATGTCTTAATTTTGCTTCAGATACTTCCCCCTTAGTGTAACTTGTTCCCTAAATCAAGCAACAAGTCTAAAGCACATGATTTCTTCTGTAGATGACTATTCATTCTACCACAGTGGTGTTTCAGCTGATGAGGAAAGGAACTGCAGTAGCTGGAGAATGACTCTCCCAGCATGTCAAGAGACAACAGTAGCTGGCAAGTTGCTCTGTGCTTATTCCATGTTCCACATTCTCACAGCTTGAAGCTCTTCATCCAAGAGCCAGCATCAGCCTAAGCCTCAGCAAAAAACAGAGTATTTGTTTTTCATTCTAAAGATTGAATGACAAATATTTTATTCTCTTTTATCATACTTATAAGCTTTACTCTTGAACTTTCTCAGTAAAGTAAGAGACTTTTCTGCTTGCAGGTAGCTTAATGAGGGGGTTTACATATGTGAGAAGGCCCATTTAAATCTGTGGAATTCCAGAAGGTAATCAGAAATAGTCTTACATGTGAGGAAAACGTGGAGAAATGAGACCTTAAATTAGAATATTCTAAATTCACATTCTGTTAAGTGACCTCAACCCATCCAATCCTGACTGGAAGCCTAAGAGGTATGGTATTCGTAGCATGAAAGATTTTCCCTGCTCCATTGTTGAAGACAAAGCTATAAGGAGCAAACAAAGAACAAGCCTTGTAACACAGTACATTTTTTATCCTTCTTAGAGTACGCCTTTCCTTCCTACTCTCCATCATTTCCAACCACAGTGAAATTTCTTTGAATTTTCTCTGCAGTACATGGGCATAGTTCTTTTATTCACTTAATAGGCCATTCACTCAGGGCGGATGAAGTGTTATTTCATGAGTCAAGGTATTCAATAATGTCAGAGTTTTCTAACACGGAATCCTTATTCTAAATATAATACTCTTCCTGAGAAATCAGTTTCGTGAGCAGTTGACACAAGAGACTCAGGCAGGACAATAACAGTTTCTTCTGGGTTTTACATTTAACCTTATATCATACAATCTTACAGAAAAATATCCCAGGTAAGTTCTTCATCCATTTTTTCATTAGATTCCTTGCCTTCTTGTCTCACGCTTTTCGTTGTCTCAGTGGGCAGGAGGACAGGCCAAGCTTGGCTTTAGCCTCTGACAGTGAGCTGGAGTGTGAACAGCCCCTGAGTAAATGTGCACAGAGAAAGTAAAGAAGTAAAGCATTGGACATCTTGCAAATTAGTGCCCTGACAGTAAATCTGGCAAGAGTAGTGTTATGAAGGTGGACATCCTCACAGGTTGAGTTCAGACCTGCTACCAGAAGCCTGCGTACTTTATTGAACATTCAAGAAAATGAATCATTGCAAAGGAAAAGATGGAATGAAAACTCCATGCCAGTTCCTGTTGAAGGGATGCATGTATTTCAGTGTTTTCTCTGGTGACGCTTTCCTGGAGCAGGTGACGGGTTACTTGTTGCACATTGTAGAGGGCTCCTGCATAAAATTGAGTAAGTTAGGTGGAAATAATATGGAGCCAAGGAGAGACATATATCTGACAGCATTTTTTCCACTTTATTTAGCACAGTGCTCTTTCACAGTGGGTCTATCTTCAGTCTATTCCTGACTTGCACTGTTTCTTATCACACTGTACCTTTAAAAGGATGCACATGCAGGGACTCTAGTACACACAGAGTTTTTAAGGATGCTCTCCCTCCCCCTCTTCTGACTGACAGTCTGGCAAAATACATAGAAGACGGGGACAATGGGTGGAGTTATTGGCATTTTTTCCTGCTCGAAAGGCTATGTCCTATCAATTGAAGCCCTATTACAAGACAGTGCTGCACAGTCATTGTTGTATTCTGCTGTGTTGGCTGTTGTTTACTGAGTATGGCAGTTGTTACTAATTTATCTGGGAGCAGAAATGTGTTGTAGTCTTGTTAAACAGAAATCGTTTAACCATGGAAACTCCAGAAACAGACGGCGGGGGGGTTGGACTAGATGACCCACAGAGGTCCCTTCCAACCCCTACTATTCTGTGATTCTGTGATTCTGTGAACCTTTGCTTTCCTATTCAAAGGATTGTTAACCAGCTTTCTAAGTATTCAAACAAAGCAGTTGCTTCTCTACATGAGCCCTGTGTGAAGGGCCACAACATTAACTTCTGGGCCATTTTCACCTTTCTTTAGGTAAAAGGGAGTGTAACACGGAGTGCTTACATAATAACTACAATATACAGCCTGATCCAAAGGGATTCCCATTGATTTCTGGAGCCTTTTTACATAAGTTTCTACACTTGCCATGAACCTTTTCAAACAGAATAACCCAAATACTTTGGTGTGCACACTGCTTCTCTCCCAGGTGTGTTTTTGACAGCTGGGTACACAAAGCTTGCTCACAGCTGGCCAGTACAGACGTCAGCATTTGAACACGGACAGCGTGTTCTCTTGCTGGTCACGGCAATTGCAATTTCTTGTCTTGGTCTTCTGATTTCAAGAGCCACGGGTGTGTGGGTCATCAGTATCTCTGTTTAGTTCAAACTACCAGGGGCTAACCCTGATTTCATTTTCAGGATGACAACAGAGAAACTGGCAAGAGAGCAGAACAATGCAACTCAGTTCCTGTGGAAAAGCATTTAGGATGCCCATGCAACCATAGGTAGCATAAAAGTAGGACTTTGGCAATTGTATCAAAGACATCTCCTCCCTGCTGCTTAAGTATACACATGCAACCTGAGTTCAGATGCTATATCTTAAAGAGTACTTGGAAATGCCCACGAATGAGTATGATGTTTAGCTCCTGTTTTCTATCAGTTCATTTCTCGCTCAGAAAATTACTGTGGATGAAAAAACAAAGCAACTTCTTGTGCAGAACCCCTCTCGACTTCAGCTGAAGTCTTTTTTGCGTGTGTGCTGAACAGCTTGAGGAAAACGCTCCCCAAGGTTTCAAGCTGTGAGCAGTTGATTCCGCATCTCAGCTGGCCTCTGCATTTCGATGATTCTGCTACAGGAACATTTTTCTCCTGGCAGACTGAACACACATAAAGCACAGTTTCAGTCTCAAAATCCTGCATCAGCTCAGAAGGAAATTGGAAGATGGAGGTGACCAAGCACGTCTGTGTGTTGAGAATTGCTGTTTAGGAGCTCTCACAAAAATTCAAAAGCAAACCAAATCTAAATAGGTTTCTGTAATTTCTGAGGAGATTGTGTGATGAATTTCAGTAGTCAAGAGTAAAAATTACTTTTCTCTCTGAAGAACTTCTACTTAGATATGGTAATGACAATATAGCTAAACTAATTGTACTGTTACTGAATGCCAACACGTGTGTGCCTCCTTGGGTGGGAAGTAGTATATCTCAGATTACTACTTTTTCCTCAGATACCTCTCATTGCAGAAAATCATGTGACATCTATCAGCTTGTTAGCTTTCGGTCTCCTTTTGCGAACCTGAAAAAGGAAAAATATATGCTCCTCTGGCAAATGACAGACAGACAGAGAAAAAAATCAAGAGATGAATGAAGGTCCATCACAGCAGGAAATCTAAGAAAAGGTTAGAGATGAGAAGAATGGGCGTGGTTTGTAGCCTGAAGTAATCTTGTAAACTTCAGGGAACCAGACCTGATAATCCAACTTGCCCTTTCTGTATTGGCTGTCTTCCAATCGCTATCTACCATCTGGCTACACAGAAAATCTCTACTGATGGTGACAGAACTTCTAGCCAGATCTCAAAGAAAGGGGTACAACCAAGTACTGCTAGGATGTAACCCTGAATGTGATTTTTTCCTTAAGCACGTCATTGTCTTGGATCACAGTCTTGACCTTAAGGTTACGCTTATGTTATACTTTAAAATTATCCTCAGTTTGGTTTGGTCTGTTGTGCTGACATAAAAGACTAAATTTTAGTGAGTTTGACATGTTATAGGTTAGGACAAGTAGCTTAGAAACCACTTAAATAAGATTTGGAGAAGGAGTTATTTGTTGTGACTGTAAATTAGAAATAAATATAAAAATACAACATACTAAAACCCTAATAATGAAATTGTGTCACATAACGAAGTTTCCTTCTCAGATAAATTCTACAACACCATAAACATATGTCAATGTTAACAGCCACTTAGAATAGAAACATCAAGAATTATTTAGTTATAGTGCAATTTCAGTTCTCTTAAATAGTTATTCATGTCACGGTTTACTTGGTTAAAACATGGTCCTTTCACTCTGCTCCCTGTTTGGTTTTTGATTCGGTGTCTAAGCAGTTGTTTGAATGGTAGTGGGAGTAGTGATCTGTCTCTGATACTGTCTGTTTGCTCTTTCACCTACTAAATAAGCAAGGAATTAGTTTAACATCCAGCTTAATGTAGCTGGTTAAACAAAACTGGCACCTTGATCTTCACGCCTGCTTTTCTGTGTCTGTTGTTAAAATAGACTTGTAAACCAGGTATCTTCCTACATGAATTTTATTCTAGAGTTTTGCTCTCTATTCCATAAGTCTATTTACATAGAGTTTGAAAAATTCAGCTTAAACGATATGCAAATCCTTCTAAACTGGGCCCTTTATATACATGCGTTCCCTTTTATGTGAACAGTACTTTGTTAACGGTTCAATAATTAAGAGAGTTTACATTTTAAAGACTTCAGGTTTTAATTGGCTGAATATTAATCATAGATCACTTTCAGTTCTGTTGTGATATGCAAATTATTGATGTCTCAGCTGCATTTGTTTTCAGGTATCAGTCTATCTGCCTAATGCAAAATAACATTTTGCAATTATTTCAATTACACGCAGTCAGCCTTTGGAGCAAGCTATTTATTTCGTTGCTGTAAGTGAAGAAAGCAGTTGCCGTTTTCCATTCCCTGATGTTTACTGCCCAGAACCAGCACTCACAATTGGTATGTGTACAACACATAAACAGTTTTCTAACTGAATTATGTTAACATTCATGGCAAAGGACAAGCCGCGGAACTCCCCTTGCAAGATTTATTTTGGTTAACTGACTCTTCTGCCTTGGAAAGCGATGTCACCTTGTTTGGAGGTATTCGTTACCATTTTGAAGTATGTTATGAAAGGCAGAGTAAGTAGGACTTCTTAATTAGCGGAATCTGTTTTGCACAACTGCATAACATTAGAGGATTTTTTTCATCAGACTGCAGCTGTTACCTAAGCAGAGGCAGAATTTCACCTAACCACCAAAAAAACGAGATGATACACAAATAGCTGTGTTGTCTTAAGAACGGGTCGCGTACATCTCCTCACGGCGATTTTTTTCCATAATTGCAATTCACATTAAACGCATCAAACGTTACCACCCTGCCCACTCAGTTTCCATCTCTACTTTTGTTTCAAGGGGGGGAGGGGAGGAGGGGGGGGGAAATCGTCAGAAAAGATGGGGGGGAGAGTCCTTCCTTCCTTCCCCGCCGCGGAGCTGAGCAGTGCAGCCCGGCGCGGGGCGGGCTAGCGGGGGCGGGATGGCCCCGTGCCGGCTGCGCCCCGCGCTGCACTTGTAGC
>Ga0181612_169338_pt1 | contig 14054 bp, 13 predicted proteins | sample HoacroProtozoa21_FD_119630 | JGI IMG/M metagenome (GOLD analysis project Ga0181612, IMG submission 119630) | Hoatzin crop microbial communities from Cojedes, Venezuel. Combined Assembly of Gp0051906, Gp0051904, Gp0051908
ATGATCTTTAAGGTCCCTTCCAACTCTTACCATTCTATGATTCTATAATTGCTGTCTCCTTGAGGCTGTACGTAAATGTCTTTACTGTGTTTATGTTAAAATGTTGATTGAAAATTTGTTTTGGGTGGTATTCACCGAGCTCTAAACACAGACCTACAATGCTGCATAAAAATGAAACAACGCTCAATGAATGGAAAATCCTTAAAGACATCTAAGATCCCTTTGCGATGTGTGCATTTTAGTGAGTTACCTGGAGTACCTGTAGGCTGAGAATATGAATCAAAGAAAACAAGAAGAGTGGGGGGAACATGTATTGCCTCTGACTCAGATTCTCCCCCGATGCACAGCAACATGAGCAACTGCAGGATGGTTTTCAAAACAGAGCAATTCATGCTTATACTCTGCTTTCAGTGCATAATTGTGGTTGTTTTTAAGATTCAGAACAACTGAAGAGAACAACATTTAAAATTGTATTTTAGCTTATTAGAACATTTCTGCAGTTACCTGACCTACTCACTGTAAGAGTGCAATGCTCTAAGGCTATGGGATGTCTGCAAAACCAGTGTTTAAATGTTCCCAGCCCTTTATAAATCTGTGCTGCATTGCTTGTGGACCCCTGTACATCTCCGGAGCGCTTTTCTGCAGCGAGCAGACTCGGAGGAGAGCCGTGGCCGTGCTGTTAGCGGCAGGTGGCAGCAACCCGGCTGCTATGGGCCTGCGTGCAGCAAGCAGCTCTTCTGCAAGAGCTTTCCACATGTCTGAGCAAAGTGGAACATCTTTCACATGCAACCCAACTTTCTGATCCAACCCAGAACAACAGCAGCAGCATCGTTTTTGTATAAGAGACCTGTGTGTCTGCAGACAAGGATAGGAGAAGGTGATGCTCACCTCCAACGTGCTTGGTGTCCCTTGGGAAGAGAGGCAGAACACTGACCATTGTAGAGCACCTACACAAGTGGTGAAGCCCCAAAGCGGAGAAGTCTCCTTAGTGTAACCAAAGGGACCTTGGCCTGTGTCTCTGTAAGGTCTTGCTCTGTTGAGGGCATTGGTGGGTATCCCAGAACTGAAAGGTACCCCAGAACATCTCTCTGTTGACAGGTGAAGGTGGCCCATCCTGAGGTCCTGCTGGATGGGCTGTCACCCAGCACAGAGTACTCCGTTGCAGTGTACGCAATGTATGGGGAAGAAGCGAGTGATCCAGCCAGCATCCAGGAAACCACCCGTAAGTGCTGCTGCGACGGCTTACTGAGTTGTTATTAAACACTTAAGGCAGGAGAGAGGTTTTTAATGAGGTTCTTCCCATATTGTGCAAGTGGCTGGTAAACACCCTGCCTCTTCCCTGCCTCATCTTCAGTGAATATTGGCCCCTGAGGGGATCTCTAATTACTTGGTGAGCTATGAAAAAGGAATGATTTTTCCCCTGATAAGAGAACTCCTAAAGGAGCTCTTCACAGAGGCCTTTGTTGTTTGGGGACAAAACTGGGAATTATTTGGCTGTTTACTCACCTAAAGCCCAGGCAGCCTTTCATGACATCCCAGAGACATGTATGGTAGTGGCATAAAGAGAATGTTTTCCCACATGGTGAATAAGTCCCTTAGTTCAAGGTGGGGTCACCTAAGAGCAGCAGAAGGCAACCAGTGGCATTGCTGTTGCGCAGCCTGTGAAACCTCGGAGTGCTGTCACTAACTGTTGTTGCAGTGGCCTTGAGTCCTCCCAGATACCTGAGCTTCTCTGAGCTCAGCCATGCGTCTGTTCGAGTCAGCTGGGAGGCTGCGTCTCCGGCCGTGAAAGCTCACCACGTTGCCTATGTTTCTAGCAAAGGGAGCAATGCTGGGGAGGTGAGTCCTCAAGGGGTTGGTGAAAGAAAAAGAAGCTTGGGGGGTCATGTACTGCCCTGTTCTCCTTCAGCTGCATGGCTCAAGGGGGGCTTATGGGCACTTCAGGTGCCATTGCCACCCATGAGCTAGCCCCTCCCCTAACGTCCCCATGCTCCTCTCCTAATACTCATACAACTCCTCCACTGCAGGTGGAGGCTCCTGGCACTGCAACATCCACTGTCCTGAGACCTTTGTCCTCCCTCACCCAATACTTCATCAGTGTCCGATCTACGTATGATGAAGGGGACTCCTTTCCAATTACTGGCAACGTTACCACTTGTAAGCAGGGAGTAGAAATGCTTTTGTTCCCAGTAACAAGTGAAAAAACTGGCTTGTATGTGTCTCAGCTGGGATATTTTGAAGGCGGGTCCCAGAAGCTCATGGCCAAAACCCTTGTGCAAAACCCAGATGGCTGTTGTTCTTTGGATGTGGAATATGTCCAAATGTGTTATGTTTAAAAGAAGTTGGAAGGAATAAAGAAGTGAAGGAAGAAAAAGCATGATCACTAACCTCTGCGTCCTTGAGAGCCCTCCTAGCCTTCTCCCTTTTACAATACCGGTATGATACGTGTCCTCTCCACAATAAAGATAATTCTTCTTAATTAGGGTTTTAAAAATAATTTACCCGTCTGTCCTGATGGCTGTTGTTATACGGGTCTGAAGCAGTGAAAGACAGGCTGGTCTCAGACATCTGCCTGGTTGATGTTTTGCTCCCCGACCATCTGCTTCCCACCTTGACTCTGACAAGGCGCTGTCAGTGCTTGCGCTTCAGCTCGTTTTCCTTCTCCATCCCTCAGTAAAGGTACCCCCACCGCGTGCACTGAAGGTTACCGAGCTCTCCGGGAACAGCCTCCGACTGCAGTGGGAAGCTGTCGCTGCCTCCGATGTGGTTGTCTATCAGATCAAATGGAGCACAGTCAGTGGAGAGAAGCCTCAGGAGGTAGGGACCCACGCACAGCTCCGGGGATGCTGGGTTGAATTTGTGCCTGCTTGATGGCTCTGAACTCACCTGTAAGAGTGGCATAGGGAGGTGCAAAACGGTGCAGGTTAATGCAGTCAAATTAAAACAGTTCATCACCCAGTGAAGGAGGCTATGGAATAAGACAGGGTCTGTCCTGGGTCAGGCTCTGTTCAGTGGAGTGGTCACATTGAGTGATGGAAGAGAGAGGGATAGCAGGGTTGGAGTCCTACAGACTCTGGGAATACTGCAGAAGTGTTCTGGAAAAACTCAAGGATGAAATTCAATAGGGACAAGCAGAAAGTATTAAGCTTAGGCAGGAATAATTAACTACAGGTATACAGGATGTGGAACAAACAGCTAAGAAGAAATTCGGTAGAAAAAGATCTGGGTTTGCAGAGAATCACCAGCCCACAATGTCAAGTTATTGTGGAAAAGGCAAAGATAATAGTTAAGTATTTACATCTAGAAGTGTCACCTCTAAGGCAGGTTAAGCAACTTCTGCTTTCCTCGGTGCTGGTAGGCACCGACTGCTTTTGGGATCCTGCTCTTCAAGAAGGTTGAGATCCCACTGAGAAGCACACAGAGGAGAACAACCAGAGACAGAGCTGGTGCAGGAGAGGCAGGGGTGGACCAGATGACCTCCTCCATCTCAAGCCCTTATTTTCAGTATGAGTGCAAATAGCGGTTTTAACGGTGGTTTAAATTCATGATTCTCTCACGTAGTGCTTCACATTTGGGCTGAAATAGGGATGTACCGGGGCTTCTGTCCCCAGCAGACCTAAAAGCTGGAAACTGAGCAAAGGGATTTTGTACTCCAGTCAGGTTCAGTGCCTTGTGGCAGAGCACTGCATTGTGGTACATTGTAGCTGCTGAAAATAACTGGGCAGCAACAGACGGGCATCTACTCTGCATTAGCTGGGGCTGGAATTTTGCCTTTGCTTAGACATGTGCAACCCACAACGGCAGACTTTGTCCCCAAAGCCCAATACTAACCCATTTTTGCCTACGGGCAATCTGCGAGACGGACGTTGGATGGCATGAACTAGCTTGGGGATGCCTGTGAACTCAACTGACTCATTTCTTCCCCTGCTGCAGCTCTCTGTTGCTGGAAATGTGGCGACTGCTGTCCTGCCAGGCTTGCAGAAGAATACCGACTATAAAATATCCATCTGGGCCTATTACAAAGATGGTGCTCGAAGTGACACGGTTTCTGTTCAGCACAGGACCAGTAAGTGATCAGTGCTCAGTATCCACAGCCTAGGGATAACAAACAGGGCAAAGGATGCCTCAGAACAGACCAGCAGCTCAGATATGGTCATCTCCAGCTCTGAAAACCCAAATCTGAATGTCTGAAAGTGGCTAGAGATATTTAGCCTTCCATATTATGGTGTTCTGAATTTGTCCTGAGAAAAATAAGCTGGGCAAACATAAGCAGGCTCATGCATCTTATAGGCATCTGATACCCTTGCAATGTGATTCGTGTAGAATGCATTGCTTACCTCTCCCCCCTCATTCAGCAAATGAATTGGCTTTCTGTAGGCTGTTCAGCTGAACGTGTCACTGTGCTGCCTAATGGATCTTTCTTGTTGCTAAAATATTGCCTAGCAAGGAGGGTGAGGATTTCTGCAGCTATGTCATTGCTGAGCTGTGCTTCATCTGAGGGCACTTAGAGTACGAGAGAGGAACCTGCAGGCAGACTCTGCCTGACAGCGTTATCGAAATCTGGCTTTGCACAGGCAGGATATGAGGTTAAAAAGTGGCACTCCCAGAGGTCCTCTTAATTAATATTGCCTGTACAATGGCTTTGTTGGCAGTGAATGGAATACAATCCATTCAGCTGCAGCAGTCCTCTCCTCCTCCATCTCTCAGGTCTCAACCTCCTTTGCAGAACAAACTCATTCAGGCTGGTGTGAAGCTGATGAAGCTCCGAGTAAATTGCAATCTTGGAACAAGGAGCTCAGGTTTTATTAATAATGAATAATAATAACATTTGTTTATAGAAAGCTACCTCAGGCAAGTACCTAGGAGCTGCATACTGACAAAAAAAAAAAAAAAAGCATCCTATAGGTATATAATGATAAAGGTACAATTAGAGCTGTTTAAAGGTTTGGAAAATGAATGGCTACATTTAAAGTCATGAATTACAAAATGCCAGAGGACCTCCCTCAGCCCACCGCAAATGGCATGTGAAGGTGCCCTTCCAGTCATGTTATATTTGAACAAGACAGGCCTTGCTGGTGTTGGCACCCCGATGGGACACAGAAAGCAATTTGACTTCTGCTTGTCAGCTGCTGTCCTTTTTCAGGAACAAGGATGCCTTAGGGATATCAGACTTTGCCTTGCTGCATGAAGAAAGCAAAGCACTCAAAGCAATCGGCTGTGCAGCTGGGCAGTCAGACTGGAGTCTTAGTGCCTGGGAGCTGCTGGTTGGTTTGCAGGCACCGTCAGGACAGTGCCAGAAACTTCTCAGGGCCAATATTTGCATGTGCAATCAACGTCTTTGACGGTGATTCTTTCTTTTTAATGTTTAAAGCAAGAAGTGCCTGCACAGGGGAGAAGTGGCACAGCAGAAGGGATGGATGAGGATTTCCAGGAGGCAGTGCTGATCTTGGGCAATTCAGAGGAAATATGTGGATACCAGCAAATTGAATAAGGCTTGTGCAATGGTTGTATGGGAAGGTGTGGCATTAGGCAGGACTTTGGGAAATCCTGGGGTAGGGTTAGACTTCAAACCTTTACTATTTCAATAAAAAACTACCATCTTATACTGTGCAATTATGAGTGGTTAGGATATCCAACAGGGTCAATCTACATGGTGGAGCTGGTGAATGGTAACTCATTCACCTAGAGCATGGCAATCTCTTACATTATCTGGAAAATCCCAGACCCTTGGTTCATTTTTTATGAGCCCTCTCCACCCTAATTTTCATCATAAAATTAATTTCTGGGGGCTGAAACACCATTGAAAGCTGTCTAGCTCTCCTCAGGATGGCAGGTTTTGGCAACCTGGTGAACAGCAGCGATCAGGCTGTGCTGAACAAAAACAAAAGTACATGTTAGAGGAGTTTGAGAAACCACTCTTCCTTTCATCATTGCTTTTCTCTTTTCCTCTCTCGGCAGCATCCCCTTATATAGGAATAGGTCAAGTCACGAAATATCTCTTGAAATGTCTTGGTAGAATTTGAAGAAGCACTGAAGTTTAAGGGCAGTGACTGAAGTGAAACTCAGCAGGAAGTGCTGGTAACACAAGCTCTCTCCCCATCCTTCATCCTCCCCGGAATACTTTCTTCTTTGAAGGTTAAGGGAAAAATGCCAGGTCAGAGCGATGCTCTTTGCAGGCTGGTTTTGTGAAACGGAGCCACGTTCGTCCCTCTGGGGCCAAGGTGAGAACAGCAAGTTCAGGCTATTCAGGACTGCTTGCCCTCTTGCCCCACCTGAAACCCCTATTTCAAGGCGAGGGGACCCTGCAGACACCAATCCCTCACAGACAATAGTTCGTCAGAAATTTCATCCTCTTTTATAAAAACCAAAACCATTCATCACTGTGATGTGTCACTCTGTGGGCTTGGAGACAGTGACATGGTGTAGGTCCCTTCTTCTCTTCTTATCTAGCTCAGCACTTAGCATTGAAGTTGTGATGGTGTACTTAAATATTCAGAGAGAGCAAGAGGGAGTAACAAGTACTTTTGGAGTTAAGATGTGTAGCTGGAAAACATCAGATCTACAGTCTATTAAAAAAATATTATTTATTTGAATATTTAGTTATTTACGTGGAGTGAGACCATCGCCACATAAATAACTGAGATAGATACCTTAATTTCACTCCCACCACCAGTGCCAGGTGGACTGGGCATCCTTCTAGGAGGAGGGCATCCCTCCCCACGGCTGCGCTAGCGAGGGAGGGCTGACAACCACCTCTCTCCTTTTGTGAACCTTGTCCCTCTCTGCTATTGCCTTACTTTCATACAAGCCTGAAACACAAGCAAAAACTGGGTGCCAGAGGGAGTGCTTTTGTTGTCGCAAAATGCGTGGAGCAAGTGGAATTTCTTCAATTCTTAGTCTTGATTAAGGGAAAAAAAGAAAAATTTAGGATTATTTTTCAATAATCCAGTGCCAGAAGAATGACCAGCCGGGGACTGAGAAATATTTTCAAGATCTTTATCCAGCTCCTAAATGAGCTCTTCCTAGTAGAGCAGGCATTGCAAATAAAAGGGATTGAAACATGGGGAAGAAGCTTCAACCCACGACAGCAAGGGAGAATACATGAACTGTGTAATCATTGCAGAGGAATATTTTGATGGAACGGATTCCAAGGTTTTATTCTTGTTTGAAAATGTGCCTATGATGCTGCTTAGACCCAAGAGCAAGCAGCCTGGGATTCCTCCTGTGGAGGAGCAGAGGTTCAAGAGGTAATCAAAGGCACAGATGGTGTCCTCTGTGTCAGAGATGCTGCTTTCCTCCTGGGCAGCTTCGATAGGTGACCTTTCCCCTTGCTGTCAGATCCAAGCCATCAAATTCTGCCAGACCTGGGGGCTTTCCAGAATAAACCCAACTCAGAAGACTTTCCTTAACTTTCCCTTTGTTCACTTAAACAGAGCCTCCACTTACCTCGGCTGATGGAAATAACCAATGCAGCCGGCAAAGACGCAGACGTATAGCACAGCCCTAATAATAGTGCTGTTGAAGTTACTTTACCTCCCACACTTGTATTCTTCTCCGCTTTACCTTGCGGTGATGCACAGCAACAGCCTCCAGCCTGATTCAGCTGCCTGCACACTTGGTTCAGCTTCAGTAAAAGTAAGCTGATTTTATACAGAGAGGGGAAGGAGGATCAATGAAGGTGCAAATGATCTTCATTCAGCCTGTTCTCTAAGGTCACCCCAGACTTTGCTGGGTGGGCAGAAGAACCTTACAGTTGAAACTGTGGAGTAGAGACCTCACAGCCTGGGGTGTGTGCTTGACTGTCTTTGGGGCTCACCCATAATTTTCAGTCTCTTCTGAATAAAATGCTTCGTTTTGTCTGTCCAACACTTCTGTGTCTTCACCCCAGCATGGGTTCAAGGCCAGATACATGAGCTTACGCAGAGCAAGACGCTGGTTGGAAACAAGCCCAGGAGCAGATGACCCCGTGCTCTCGAGCCCCTTGTTTGAACAGCGGATGGATTTAACTCCCTTCGCCTTTCTCTTATTAATTGTCAGCCCCTGCTCAGAGAAATCACTCCGGCAGAGCAGCCTCTGTTACCAGGTCCAGTCTGCTACACAGCAGGACCCCAGGGAAAGAAATGCATTTACATAATTAAGAATTGCTTCGCTTTGGTCTCTGGCAAACCCTTTTCTGGCTGACCGCGGCTCAGCGCGTCACCTATTTGGGATACAGCCATAGAGCACAGTGCAGGGCCAGGAAAGGGAGAGTCGCTCAGGCACTGTACATGATCCCCTCCTCGAGGCTGTGGGGGCTGGTGTGAGAAACGCTAGACAAAACTGTTGTGTGCTGGCTGCTCTGGGGTTTTTTAGAATAATTTTAAAATGATAAGAGAAAGATGGAAAGTGTTAGAAATTATCATGGATTAAATTTGAAGTGTGATCCAGGTTTAACCAGTAATCAAGATGTTTGTCCAGTGTGCCTTTGAAGAAATTCAGTTGCAGTTTGGACCTTTCTAAAGGGTGCCTTTTGGTGATTGTCCATGATATATACAAAGGAACTCTTTTCCTTGTGCTTCCAGGACTCTTTCCTCCTTCCAAGATTTTTTCCCGGGTCGTAGGATTTGAACTGCTGAACACCTGAGTTGTATCGTGTTGCGCGCGGGCAAACCTCGTCGCTCCAGGATCTCTTTTCTCTCCCGCCTGATCCCCAGGGTGATTCCTTCTGTGCTGAGCGTTGGTTCACAGCACCGCAGAGCACTGATGCATTCAGAAATGGGCTTGGCAGCAAGTGCTGCTGGCCCTGTTTATAGACATTAATGCCTGCCTTTTACGCTGTTCACTTTTAATCCCTGCCACAGATTCCCGGAGCCCACCCACCAACCTCTTCATTGACTCCGAGACCCCCACCAGCCTCCAGGTCCGCTGGACCCCTCCCGACGGCCGCATTCAGCACTACAAAATTACCTACAGCCCTGTTTCTGATGCCGGTGCTCAGCAAACAGTGAGTGTCCAGCTCCTCTGTAGGTGACAGGCACGGGACCAGAGGGTGTGGGGACAATTTCATGCCCAGGGGAACTCTGCTTACTCCAGTAGAGTTTCCCATAAGGACAGCTGGTTTGCAGTAGTACAAAACCAAACCTCTTCCCCTGACATGCTGGTGTGTTGCTTTGTAAAAAGGACCTCCAGGCTTCTTTGCGATTAAGATATTTGTGTTGATCAAAGTTGCTAATAACGCAGCTTTCTCCCCTCCCTGAACCGGGGCAGGGAATTCTCAAAGGTAAAGGGTTGAGGATAAACCTACCTCCCCTTGGACTTAGGGAGGTTAAACATTAACCTTTTAAAATCCAGATTTTCTACTCAAACCCAGACTGGTTACGGTGTTGTGAGGCACTTCTGACCCATTTGCATGGGGAGTATTGGAGTCTTTACATAGGGAAATACTCTTCCCTTGGACATGGCTGGTCTGATGGCAATGCATAGCCAGGCTTCCTCGGCTTGCTTTCACCGTTGCCTGAACTAAGCAGGGATGCAGCCCCGAGCCCTGCTGTCCCAGGACTCACCACTAGAACCCCTCCAGTAACTCTGGAGTGCGAGTAAGAGCTATAATGGGAAGCCTGCCAAAATGTTCGGCTCTTTTTCCACCCCACTGTAGATCATGGCTTCTGGCAAGAGCAGCAGCGTGACCCTGCAGTCGCTGCTGCCTGATAGAGCCTACAAGGTGATCGTTTCTGCCATCCACTACACGGGAGAAAGCGAGAGCACGTCCACAACGGGACGGACCGGTAAGTGTATCAGTCAGCATGTGTATGTTCTTCATAACCTTCCATCCATCAGCCTTGAGGCAACCTCTGTCGAGGCAGCAATGTCCTCACTTGCACTGGGCTGTGGCCAAGGCCAGGGTTTTGCTCAGCAGGGTAGACTACCAGCCTTGAAAAGGCAAAATCCTGCCTCAAATTCTGCACTCCTCCCCTGCATTATTCGTGATTCCAGAATGACCAGGAAGGGCTGGTGACCATCTGGGTCTCGAGTCAGGCATCATGGTCCTGAAAAACAGAGCTCACACATGCATTGTTTTGTGTTTCAGCTCCTGTGTTGTCGAAGTTCCCTTCAATACGAGGATTCATTCCATCTAAAGCAGAGGGTAAATCACCTCCTGTAAATTCTTGCCTTGGTTTTGTTTTTTCCGTAACAAATCACACAGTGTGGGCTCTGCAGGGCGGGCAGGCGCGGGTATGTAATTTCTTGACAGATGCCTCTGGGGACTGTCCAAGGACAGCCAGAAACCACATAACTTCTCAAAATCAGACTCACTTAGGAAAGAGACTGATAAGATTTTTAGGGCATTTCTGCACAACTTGACCAAAACAGAGCAAAGGGGATGATGACATGTTTTAAATTAAAGTTCCCTGTAAAGTCCCTTATTAAATTTAATGAGCATATGTTCTCATAGCTGATATAAAGCAAGCTATGAAAAGGATTAGTGAGAAATGTTGAATTAATGGGGTTATAAGAAAGTTAAGAAGCAAATATTAGAATACAGATATTGTGGCAGTAATGCCTTTTCCTGTCTATTTGAAAAAACCTTCAGTTTTAAAATGTGTTGAGGGAGGCCACAAAGGAAGAATGAAGCAGACTAGATGAGAAAATTTTAGTTTGTGCTCAACGAAGGACAGATCAGTCTAAGTTTTCAAGTGGCTTGTTGAGGGAATCCACAGGTGTTCAGACCACAGTGAAAAAGTCCTGTGAGCTCTCAAGCAGAAAAGGATCCTCCCATAAGGTCGATGAGTCACCTTGTAGAATTTAATACAGCTGTTTGGCTGTGATAGCTGAAAAGACAATAGGAGAAATATTAAATTCTGTATGTTTTATAAGCATACAACCCAAAGCATTCTCTGATTCTGTGGTTTTATAAAATAACCTTTCTTTAAGAAGTGGAGATGACATGTAATAATGCTGGGAAAACCACTGGACGTGCAGTGAAAGACTCAGCTATTGATAGGTAACCAAATTACTGAGAGAAAGGGGCTGACACGTTGCAGGAGCGAATGTTTATTGTGCAGTGTGTAAGTGCGTTTGTCTTGGGACTTGGGGAGAAAAACAAAAACCAAAAAGAGAACAACAAGACAGCAGGAATCCTGGGCTGGAAAGTCTAGGAAAAATCTTCAAAGCAGAAGTGCGAACTGTCAGCGTTGAGGACCCTTACCCTGACTCTGCTATGCTTTGTCTAAGCTCTGCACTTCCAGAACAAAGAGCTGTGAGCAATCCAAGTACCGTCAGCCTGGGAAGCAGGTGAGGATTGCCAGGGAGGTCAGCAAGAGGGACACTGGAGTCCGGGCGAGGTTCAGAAAGAGCTCCCTGACTGCCAAGAAAGAAAGTCAGAGATCTAGGAAATGGGCAAGTTTGTAGCCTCTTTATATGCCTTTGGAGGGATTTCCTCATTTTTGCTTCATCCGGCTTCAATTCTGAGCAATGCTTTGCATTTCGAAAGCTGGTTGGTTTCTGGACGGGGAAGGGAAAGAGCGGTGTATAGCTTTTAGACAGAAGTCAGCTCATCCAGGATGCAGGGCATTGCTCCACAGTCAGGGACTGGCCAAGCTCAAAGAGATGGTTTTGAGGCTCAAGTTTCAGTAACTGAAATTTTAATTAATCAGTTTCCATAGATCCCTTCAATAGTTTTATACCCAACCCTACAGGAATTATCGTACATATGTGTAAAACTATGCATCGGGTTGAATAACGGAGGTCATGGCAACTCATAAGTGTGTTTTGACTCCTGGCTTCAGCAGTCCCATGACCTTTAAAGTCATAGGTTAGGGTGCCCTTTCTTTGGTGTGTGTCTTGATCATGAAGAATGGCATTGAAACTCCTTTAGACTTAGGAATCTCAGGCACTTTGGGGAGGGTAAGTCACCACCTTTACATTTTTTACGGCTTTTACAAAAGTTAGATACGGACAATTGGAAGCCCTCCTTTTCTGATGAGGTATGAAATGACATTGATGCAAGAATAGCAATAGCAAGGCTATAACGAAGCCTTAGTATAATGATCTGCTAGATTCTATTATACTGACGACCCATAAAACCATTTAAGAAAGAAACTGTCTCATCAAGTGTCCTTGATTTTCAGGGACGCTTCTCATTTTGCGTCAAGCATTCCCTTTGTCCCAGGCCCATCTGGCATCCATGACCTGGGATTTACATGGCAGCAGATGACTGAAAGTAGCATTAGTGTGCTGTTTTCTGAAACAGCCCCTTACCTGAGCTTTTTAAATGGAGAGTGCTCATAACCATGGTGCCTCCTGTTCCAGCTTCATGTCCCAATCTTTTCTCTGGTTTTGCTTTCTGTCTGGTTTCTGCTTCTGTTTCTTAGAAGATACATCAAGGGAATTTCTGAAAGGCAAACGACAAAACTTTGCCAAAAATCTCTTTGTGTTTCCCAAGAGGTCAAAAGCCAAACTCTCAGGTTATGTACATTTTTGATGTGTGTATTTTGAATTTCAGGTACAAAATCTGGAGCTGCAGATATCATTCTTTATTTTACAACACCACTAAGGTGCATGTTGCAGTAAAAGCATGGTTTGAAAAAAAATAAATTAGTGTTTTGATGTCTGTTTTTAAAGAGAAACTTGCAGAACATAATGCTCTCTTCTATTTCATATTGTAAGGTGCTAGGTGAGTTAGTCATAAGAAAGAGATCATGAAGATGTTTGATGATGAAAGACAGTAGTTTTATTTTTGTGATGGGCAAGCCAGCCAACTACCTTTATGTCTGCATAAGCATAAACTTTCTCTCTCCATTTATATATAAACAAGTTTAAAGGCCAGGCTCTGAATTAAGCTGTAGAATATTCTAAGTTTTGCTGTGTTTTTTCCATTGCTCTGCCCAGACGAACTGTGTCCATTTTGCTTCTATAATCCCCTACCGTCTTTTTTTCCCTAATAGTTTCCCCTTTTTATTTTCTTCTCGCAGCCTGCCCCACCATCAGCTCTGCCGAAGGCTCCACACGAGGTACAGTAGAATACCAAGCCCCAGTGATGCTGGGCTGTGAATGTGAAAGCACTACCTGGTCTTCTCTTGTGAGAAATATGCAACAACTGAGCAAGAAGGAAATGGTTTCCCTGTCCTGAGGGAAATGGGAGAAGTTTGAGAACCTAAACACAAAAATATTCCTTAGCTGGCAGAAGAATATTCTGCACTACCTGAACTGGTATGCCCTCGCTGTTCCATCAGCTCACGATCTTGGTCGTTAGTGGGGAATGCCGGGATTTTCACTGGCCTTAAGGAAGCTAGGCTTCAAATGGCGGTTGAATTTCACGAGGATTTCAACTCCTAACTCATATCGGCTCCTTAAGAAAAGCTCTCAGTGTGTCACCAAGCTGACCTTTGCGTCCCCTAGAGAAGGTATGGATACCCAAGAGCTCTCTGCAGTCAGGCTCTACGAACTTTCCTAGGGTAGCAAGTTCCCATTTCTCCTGTCTATGCTATAACTCCTCTTCCTGCTGTTGGGGCTGCTGTAAGTATTTGCTAGTTAGAAAGCAATTAGTCCTGATTATAAAGTGATATCACCTCCTTCCCAGAGAGCTTTGTGATATGTGTGAGACTGAGAAACTGCCTTCAGTTCTTAGCTCCGCTGTTACTCTGTGGCTTCACTTCATCTTTGCTCCGCTCCCACCCGACCCTCGCAGCTCACGAGGCTGTGCTTCCCTGCCTGGGAGGCTCTCGGCGTTGGTGCCCTGTCTATGGATGCAGAAGCCAAAGCAATCAAATCATAAAGCCACAATGAATGTTGGCTTTTCCTTCTCCTTCTTGACAAAGGTTGCAGGAGTAGCCCATTTCCTTAGCAGCTCGCTGAAACCATTACATGGCAGATTCATGATATGATAATAATATGAGCATATTACAACGTGTTTATAACCGTGACTCAAGCTTTGTTTTCACTCTCTGTGCTACAATATTTCCTGCATGTTTAAAGGAATTTCCAGTGCCAGAAGCTCCATGTCAGAGATAAATGGCTCTCAAGTAGGTCGTTTGTTTTGGCAAACTCCGTAGTACTGTTGGGGGGGGGGAGGAGGG
>Ga0181612_119365_pt1 | contig 14051 bp, 13 predicted proteins | sample HoacroProtozoa21_FD_119630 | JGI IMG/M metagenome (GOLD analysis project Ga0181612, IMG submission 119630) | Hoatzin crop microbial communities from Cojedes, Venezuel. Combined Assembly of Gp0051906, Gp0051904, Gp0051908
GGGCGAATACACCAAGGTTACGCGCAACTATCTCGTGGTTGGCAAGAGCTACCTTAACGAGAATGGTGGTCTGGACGTGATCAACGGCAAGTCTCTGTGCTATACCGCCAGCGTTACCACCACCAGCACTGGCAAGGTTTATTTAGACAGTCTCGTTACCAACGATGTGGTGACCCGCCCCAACTCGATCTTTGGGCGTCTCAAGGGCAACACCATCACTATTTCCACTCCCACCAAGGCTGTTGATGGCACACTTTATGGTCTCGACGACAAATCCGAACAATACCTCGACTACTGGGGCTACTACGATTCACGCTACTGGCTGGAGAGCGGCACGCTCGAGTCACTCGAGACTTACGACCTCAAGAAGGGATGGCAGGATGAGTTTACCATTACCTGCAACGACGACATGAGCCGCCTCACCGTCAACACGGGCTTCGGCATCTGGTGGACCTACAGCTGGTGTTACCACAACGGCATCATCGAGTTCCTGCAGCCTGGCGCCACCTTCTACGAGACCGTCAGCGGCAAAGTTCAGGCTATCGCTGAGGTCGATACCCTCGACTTTGGCAGCGCGTTTGCCAACCTGTCAAGCATTGCTAAGAGCGTCATGGTGCTCAACTTGGGCGACTCCACCGACTTCGAGGCTTACATCGAGGGCGCCAACAAGGGCATGTTCACTGTTACCCCCACCACGGGCGGCATGAGTGCTCAGGGCAGCCAGTTGTTTACCGTCACCTACACCCCGACCCGCACTGGCGATCACACTGCCAAATTGGTGGTTGTTACCGAGGGCAACGTGGTTGAGGTTGTGCTCACTGGCAAGGCTAGCGAGATGCCCAACTACAACGCAATCGTCACCGAGGGACTCGATTGCATCCGCGGTTGGGACACCAGCAGCGACTATCCCTGGTACGTTGAGGACGGTATTGCCTACAGCGGCAACAAGGGCATCCAAAGCAGCACCTCATCACTCAGCGCCGACTTTATCGTGCCCGAGGGCTACTACGCACGCGTCAGCGCCGACGTCAAGGGCTTCCCTGAGCTCTACGACATGATGTATGTCACTCTCGATGGCGAGCAAGTGCGCTCCTACTGCATCGTGGAAGGCTATGGCGCACTCATCGAGTACGGCCAGTTCGGCAAGGTCGTTGACGAGGGCGATCACTCGCTCAAGATTTGGTTCGAGAAGGGTGCTAACGACATGCTACCCTGCGACGACCAGGCACAGATCAGCAACCTCCGCATCCGCCTCTACGCCAAGGGCAGCGACGTGGCCATGACACAGATGCCCAAATATTACTTCGAGCAGCTCGTGCCCTGGGATCTGGGCGACAGCATTGAGGTGACGCTCGTCAACAAGGGCACCAACGCCCTCAAGGTTAACAGCGTGACTGCTTCCGCCCCCTTCACTGTGGGCAATATCGCTGATGTGGCAGCAGGCGAGACCGGCACATTCACGGTTTACATGAACCCCTGCGACGTGGATACCTACTGCAAGACCATCACCCTGCACACTACCGCAGGTGACATCGACTTTGACGTGCAAGGTACAACCGACTATGTGCGCTATCTGGGCATCCACAACACCAGTGGATCTGCAGCACCCATCTGCACGTTCTACAACAAGTACTATGTGAGCGTCAGCTACACCCAAAGCTTCTACGAGTCCGACTGGTTGAGAGGCCTCGAGGGTGCACAGTTCACCGATATGACCTTCTTCACCGAGCACATCGCGCGCCTCGATATGCAGAGTCCCTCCGTGAAGTGGAATATCATGGAGACGACCAGTACCACAACCATTCTCGACAACGACAACCCCATCCCCGATGGGCTGGTCAACGTCTATGAGGGTGAGCAGATCGACATCGACCGTTACGAACTCAACGTACCGTTTGCTGAGCCCTACACCTATCAGGGCCAGAACTTCATCTACTTCCAGCAACAATTGGCCACCGAGCCCTATGCTTACCAATTCTATTTCCGCAGCGAAATGATGACCGACGAGGATGGCAAGGCTGATGAGAGCAACAACATCACCGGCGTATGGGTCAGCGTTTATGACTGGGTGACCACTTATCTCCGTCCCATCATGCGCATCCGCTACATCCCGGCCGATGACCCCAGTGGCGTGAATGAGCTGAATGTGGATGAGATGCAGACAGTTGAGGGTGACGGCTACACCTACGACCTGATGGGTCGTCGCGTGAACCCCGACAACCTGGCTCCTGGCATCTATATCCGCAACGGACAGAAGTTTATGGTCAAGTAAGGCTTTTGGGGGCTTAAGGTATAAGGCCAAAGGCTTAAGTCCTTGACGCTGGAAACCTTGAGGTTCATGCTAGAGCCCCCCAAAAAAGCCCTTAAGCCTTATACCTAAAGCCTTAAGCCTTTTTAAAAAAATATTCTTCATATAAGCGTTGATTTTCCCTGACCTTTCAAGCAGGAAAATCCAGTTGAAACAAGTGGGAGACCTCACGGTCACTCCCACTTGTTTTTGATGATGGCCTGTTTTGTAGTATTCAGTTAAAGGATTTTATTGAGCTTGTTAATCAGCTGTTTTCGGCTTGTTTAACAAATTATAGCGCATTTTTATAATTATTATAGATGAAAATGATTGCTAATTAGCAGGAAAGCATTAACTTTGCAACAGTTTTTTCATAGGATTAGATTTTTAAGGTTTACAGTGTGCGGATTGTTGGGAAACAAGGCGCACATTTTTCTTTTTATTTGCCCAGTTTTTGATATTTTGTCAATAAAAGATGCGCTATGTGTTGCCAATCGGGATTTTTGCTGTACCTTTGCAGGAGCAATAAACAAAACAAGGGCGAGGAAACGCATCCCAGATTTTTTTTATGATTGAACGTCACATCATTATCGACAATGTTGATCCTGTCACGTTTTACGGGGTCAACAACACCAACATTCAGTTAATCCGCAATCTTTATCCCAAGTTGCGCATGGCAGCGCGCGGCAGTGTCATCACAGTCATTGGTGACGAGGAGGAAACAGCTGAATTTGAAGGAAAAATACACGAGTTGGCCGAGTTTTGCAGCCGCTACAACAAGTTGCCTCAAGAAGTGATTATCGACATCATCAAGGGCACCCCGCCACCCCAGCTTGACATGGACGGCGTGATTGTGTATGGCGTGAATGGCAAGCCCATCAGCGCCCGCACCCCCAATCAGCAACTGCTGGTCAAGATGTTTGCTCAGAACGACCTGACCTTTGCCTTGGGTCCTGCTGGTACGGGCAAGACCTATCTGGCTGTGGCTCTGGCCGTGCGTGCGCTCAAGAATCGCGAGGCTCGCAAGATTATCCTGTCACGTCCCGCGGTTGAGGCAGGTGAGAAACTGGGATTCTTGCCCGGTGACATGAAAGACAAGATTGACCCCTACCTGCAACCGTTGTATGATGCGCTCGAGGACATGATACCCGTTGCCAAGCTCAAGGAGTACATGGAGAATGACACCATCCAGATTGCGCCGCTGGCATTCATGCGTGGCCGCACGCTCAACAATGCCATTATCGTGCTTGACGAGGCACAGAACACCACCCGCCAGCAGATTAAGATGTTTCTCACGCGCCTGGGCATGGGCAGCAAGATGATTGTCACTGGTGACACGACCCAGATTGACTTGCCGCGGGCGGTCAGCTCGGGCTTGATACATGCCCTGCACGTGCTGCATGGTGTGGAGGGCATTGGCAAGGTGGAGTTTGAGAAGAAGGATATCGTGCGTCACCACCTGGTGCAGCGCATCGTTGAGGCCTACGAGAGTTATCAGGAACCTGTGGCCGACGAAACTGTTAACGATGACCGTCATCGGCAGCATGACCATGAGTGAACAGCAACAACAGCGGGTGGAGCAGGTGACCCCCTATGACAGCAACCAGGTTGGCAAGACCGAACAGGTGCGCCAGATGTTTGACAACATCGCGCCGGCCTATGACTTCATGAACCATGCCATGACAATGGGCATCGACCGCTGGTGGCGCAAGGTGGCTGTGAACCGCCTCAAGGCATTAAAGCCACAGCGTCTGCTCGACGTGGCAACAGGCACGGGTGATTTTGCCCTGCAACTTTATCATTCGCTGCATCCACAGCACATCACTGGAGTGGACTTGTCACAGGGGATGCTTGACGAGGCGACGCGCAAGGTGTCTGAGCGAGGCTTGGGCGATGCCATCACATTCAAGCAAGGTGACTGCATGGCACTGGACTTGCCCGATGGCTCATTTGATGCCGTGACGGTGGCGTTTGGTGTCCGCAACTTTGAACATTTGCAGCAGGGTTATGCTGAAATGGCGCGTGTGCTGCGTCCTGGTGGCATGTTGTGTGTGCTGGAACTGTCCACTCCCACGTGCCGCCCCGTGCGTTGGCTCTATGACTTGTACACGTTGCACCTCATACCGTGGATGGGGTCGCTCAAGAGTGGTGACAGCAATGCTTATCGTTATCTGCCACTGAGCATTGCGGCTGTGCCACAGGGCGATGACATGTTGCGGCTAATGAGCAATGTGGGCCTGCGGCAGTGCCGTTATCGTCGCTTGACATTGAGCACTTGCACGGTCTATACGGCGGTGAAACCAGATAATTAGTCAATATTAATTAAATTTCCTTGAGAAAGTCACTACCTTTTGGAAACAATTGTGTAACTTTGCAACGCAACCGATGAAATGAAGGAAAATTATGACAAAGCCAACCATTGACATTCGTTATCGCACGTGCCCGATACGCAACGTGCTGAGCAAGATAGGCGACAAGTGGTCGATGCTGGTGCTGTATTGTCTCAGTCGTGCTCCTGGCACGGTGATGCGCTTCAGTGACCTGCACCGCCAGATGAGCGATTGCTCACAGAAGATGCTGTCGCAGACGCTCAAGAACTTGCAACAGCTCAATCTGGTGAATCGCGTGCTTTATCCCGAGGTGCCGCCGCGCGTGGAGTATTCACTCACTCCAGTGGCCATGTCGCTCATCCCATGTCTGGACCAGCTCATTGACTGGGCCAACGAACACTTTGATGATGTGGTGGTCGAGCCTTGACATTCATCCTGATAAATTTATAAACCATATAACGACACGACAATCATGTACACTAAAGACCAACAATTTTACATCGCCCATGGTCCCGATGGACCCATTCACATCCTGGGTAACATGACCAATCGTCATGGCCTGATTGCAGGAGCCACTGGTACTGGTAAAACGGTGACGCTGCAAGTCATGGCCGAGAGTTTTAGCCAGGCAGGTGTCCCGTGCTTCATGGCGGACATCAAGGGTGACTTGTCTGGCATCAGTCAGCCAGGCAAGTTGTCCAGCTTCATCGAGAAACGCTTGCCTGAGTTCGGCATCAACCAGGACGACCTCAAGTTTGAGGGCTGCCCAACACGCGTTTATGACGTGTTTGGCGAGCAAGGTGTGCCCATGCGTGCCCAGGTGTCCCAGATGGGACCATTGTTGTTGTCGCGCATGCTAGACCTGAATGACACTCAGACGGGTGTACTCAACATCTTGTTCCGCATCATGGATGACAAGGGTGTGTTGCTCGATGACCTCAAGGACCTGCGCTCGGCATTGGACTGGTTGTCCAAGCATTCCAAGGAATATACCACCCAGTATGGCAACATCGCCAGTGCCACGGTGGGTGCCATCCAACGCTCACTGTTGCAGCTTGAAAATCAGGGCGCTGATAAGTTTTTTGGCATACCCTCGTTTGACATCAATGATCTGGTTGCGACCAAGGACGGCAAGGGCGTGATGAGCATTCTGGCTGCCGACCGCCTGATGGAGCATCCCAGGCTGTACTCCTCGTTCCTGTTGTGGCTATTGAGCGAGTTGTATTCTAATATGCCCGAAGAGGGGGACTTGGATAAGCCTAAGCTCGTCTTTTTCTTTGACGAGGCCCACATGTTGTTTGACGGTGCCAGCAAGGCATTGACCGAGAAGATTGAACAAGTCATCCGCCTGTTGCGCAGTAAGGGCGTGGGCGTGTTCTTTGTTACTCAATTGCCTACCGACATCCCCGAAATCATCCGCAGCCAACTCAGCAACCGTGTGCAGCATGCCCTGCGTGCTTATACCCCCAAGGACCAAAAAGCCCTCAAAGCCGCCGCCGCGACGTTCCGCACCAACCCGGACTTTGATACCGCCGAAGCTCTCACCACACTCGAGACTGGTGAGGCTCTGGTCTCGTTCCTTGATGACAAGGGTGCTCCCAGCATTGTGCAGCGTGCCAAGGTGCTCTTCCCGTTGAGCCAGATTGGCCCCATCACCGAGGGACAGCGTCTTGATATCATCAATGACGCTAAGGACATCCGCAACAAGTACAAGGAAACACAGGACCGTGAGAGTGCCTTTGAGGTGTTCCAGCGTGAAGCCGAAGAAGCGGCTAAGGCTGCCGAGGATGAGGCTGCTGCCAAGCAAGAGGCTAAGGATAAGAAGAAAAACAAATCAATCTGGAGCAAGTTGTGGAAAGCGGTGGTGACAGCAGTCACAGGAACGCTGGCTACTATCCTGGGAGCAACCATCAGCAGCAAGATTACAGGCAAGAAAAGCGCTAGCACCAAGGAGGCCGCTGGCCGAGCCGTCAAGAATGCCACTAGCGCTGCCACGCGCACCATCGTGCGTGACATCTTGGGCAATCTCACCAAGTGAGGGACGGGACGTAAGGTTAGATTTTCTGGAAAATCCAGGGCTTGGGTTCCAGAATCTTGATTTTCACCTTGTTGTTGATGTCTTTGAGAAAGGCTGCCGCTTCTTCGAGGTCATCAAATCCCTTGACAATCACATAGTAAGAGGATTCGGGTCCCCCATGCAAGATATAGCTGGGGTGACCCTCTTCTTCACGCAGGCGGTCACGATAGCTGCGGGCATTGATGCGTTGTTTGAAGTTGGCCACCACCACATTGTAGCGGTGTGCGACACTGGCACTATCCTGGTCAACATTGGCATGATAGCGCATCAGCCTGATGCTGTCACCGTTCACAACGGTTGTGTTGCGCAGTTTTTCGGCCTCAATCTTGGCATAGGTCTCCGCACCGATGCCTTCACGCCGTTTTTCCATGGCTTTGTCATAGGCGGCACGGTAGTTCTGCTCATTGCTGTGACAGCTAGTGAGCGTGGGCAAGGCCAGCAACAACATCAGCAGGGTTGCCAGCAGGCTGTGTTTGTTATTCATCGTTTTGTGTCTTCTATTGTTGGTTTGGCGAGTTCTATCACTTGGGCATGGGTGATGTTGCCGTTATCCAGTGTCAGGGTCATCAGGGTGCGCACCACTTGCCAGCCTTGTACACCCGCGGCTCCTGGGTTGACGACCAGACAGCCCAGCTGACGGTCAGGCATCACCTTGAGGATGTGGCTGTGTCCGCATACAAACAGTTTGGGGCGTGACAGCATGAGCCGTTGCTTGATGCCAGGAGCATATTTGCCCGGATAGCCACCGATGTGGGTCATCACCACCTTCACCCCTTCGGTCTCAAAGATTTCCGTCTCCTTGAACCGGCGTCGCAATGACGCGCCGTCGATGTTGCCGCACACTGCGCGAAACACTGGCGCGATGGCTTCTAGACGGTCGGCGACATTGTCGCTGCCGATGTCGCCTGCGTGCCACACCTCATCACAGTCGGCAAAATGCTGCGCATAGCGGTCATCCCACCACGCGTGTGTGTCGCTGATGATGCCTATCTTTTTCATCGTTGTCTTATGTCACTGGGGCACGGCAAACTCCATGAGGCGTGCGAGATACTTGCCGATGATGTCAAATTCCAGATTCACCACTGTGCCGACAGCAATGTTGTGGAAGTTGGTAATCTGGTATGTGTAGGGAATGATAGCGACTTGGAAACTGTCACGCTGTGAATTGCACACTGTCAGTGACACACCGTTCACCGTCACGCTACCTTTCTCAACAGTCACATATCCCTTGTGAGCCATCTCGTTGCGCACCGTGTAGTGGAACGTGTAATAGTAGCTGCCGTCAACCTTGTCAACGGCGGTGCATGTGGCGGTCTGGTCAACATGGCCTTGCACAATGTGACCATCCAGTCGGCCGTCGATGCGCATCGAACGTTCAACATTCACCTCATCGCCCACCTTCAGACCTCCCAGGTTGCTGCGGTCCAGTGTCTCTTGAATGGCGGTGACGGTGTATGTGCCATCGCCAGGCAGTGCCACCACGGTGAGGCACACACCATTGTGCGAGACGCTCTGGTCGATGCTCAACTCGTCCACAAAGCTACACTTGAGGGTAATGTGCAGGTTGCCACCATCGCGCTTGAGCGCAACCACCTGCGCGGCTTCTTCGACTATTCCAGAAAACATATTGTTGATTTTTTATTGTAGTTGTTATGTTTGTGATTTGTTGGTAGTTCTAAAACGTTTGTTTTGTGGCATTATTGCGTGTCAGCAGGCATTTGCAGACCAAACAGTGCCACCGCATTGTGGTCGGTTGCCGACGACACTGCCTCGGGGGAAATGCCCAACACGTGTGCCACATGGGCATTGATGTCGGGAATGAATGCGCTCTCGTTGCGCTGGCCACGATGTGGCACAGGCGCCAGATAGGGGGCATCGGTTTCCAGCAACAGCCTGTCAAGGCCTATCACGGGCAGCAACTGTGGCACAGTGCTCTTCTTGAATGTCACAATGCCGTTGACGCCAAAGTAGAAGTCGCCACAACGCCTGATGCGCTCCACATCGGCGGGGGTGCCGGTGAAACTGTGAAACACCCCCTGGGGGACAGGGCAGTCCAGATGCTCCAACACATCTATCACCTCGTCAATTCCCTCACGGCAATGGATGATGAAGGGCAAGTTCAGCTCATGGCACCAGTGCAGTTGTGTGTCTAGCGCTTCCATCTGTTGGTCACGCCACGTTTTGTCCCAATACAGGTCAATGCCTATCTCACCTATTGCCACACAGCGGCTGCCATCCAGCATGGGACGCATCTGTTTCAGCACTTGGTGAAAATCCTCGTGCACGTCCTCGGGGTGTAATCCCAATGCCATGTCGATATAGTCGGGATGAGCGTCGCGCAGGCTGCGCACGCTGTCCACGCTAGCCAGGTTCTCGTTGGCGATGATGATGTGGCGCACGCCTGCTTGTCGTGCACGCTGCACCACCGCCTCACGGTCATCGTCAAAGGCGTCGCAATAGATGTGGCTGTGACTGTCAATCATTGAGTTGAAGTGTTGCTTTAATGTGTGCGCCCCACAAGCTTGTTGGCTATGTCGTTAAATGCCTGCTTGCCCTCTTGTGACATGTTCACTTTTTCAAATGCTTCAACGGCTAGCTTGTTGTATCGTTCAATGGCTTCCTCGGCAAGTGCGCGCACGTTGAGCCTGTCATAGATAGCCGTCACTGCTGGTACCTTGAAGTCGCGCATGGCATAGGCATCATTAATCCACCGCCGCAGCTCATCGGCATCATCGTCATGAGCCAGCTGTATGGCATTGACCAGCAAGAAGGTTTTCTTGTTGTTCATGATGTCACCACCGATTTCCTTGCCAAATGTAGCAGGGTCACCCCACACGTCCAGCACATCGTCGCGCAACTGGAAAGCAATGCCCATGTTCATGCCTGCATCATACAGGGCTTGAGCATCATCATCACTGGCGCCGGCAACGATAGCTCCCATCTTGCATGCGCAGCCTATTAGCACCGAGGTCTTTAGGCGTATCATCATGATGTAGTCCTCAACAGTGACATCGTTACGGTGCTCAAAGTCCATGTCCCATTGTTGACCCTCATAAATCTGGATGGCTGTCGCGTTAAACAGGTTCATCACCTCGGGCATGCATCGGGCTGGTGCTTGTGCGATGTGCTGTGTGGCCAGGGTGAGCATGGTGTCACCGCTCAAGATGGCGGTGTTGCTGTTCCAGCGGCGGTGAACAGTGGGTTTGCCGCGGCGGACGTCAGCGTTGTCCATCACGTCATCGTGCAACAATGTGAAGTTGTGAAACAACTCGATGCCCAGTGCGGGCTTGAGCATCTCGTTCACGTCACCTCCCATGGCATCACATGCCATCAGGGCGAGCACGGGACGCATGCGCTTGCCTCCCAGGTCCATTGTGTAGGCAATGGGCTCATACAGTTGGTCGGGTTCATCAGGGTAATTGATGTTGGCAATGCCCTCATTGACCAGTTGGAGATATTCTTCAAATTTCTTCATTGTTTGTCAAATCTATTTAGGTGTTTCTGATTTGTTAATTATCAAGCAATTATTGTATGCCTGCTCAAACTCGGCATACTCTTGTGTTGTGTACATCTGTCGCAGGATAGCCAGACGCTTGTTGTGGTCAATGCTGTCGGCATCAGCGTGGTTGGCGTCCATGGCCATTGCGACACCCAGGTCGGCAGGATGCGATGCCTGTGTGTACACGCACATCTGTTCATACAGTGACAACTTGTTGACACAAGCATCCAGTGTGCTGTCCAGCACAGCCGCATGACGGTCGCGCCCCATGGCTTGGCACAGCCAGTGTAGCAGCGACATATAGTCAATCACCGAGTCTGTCTCAAATTGGCGCTCCATTAGCATGGCAACCATTGGCGGGCATTTGAGTTGGGCAAATTCAACAGGGTTCAAGGCAATTACCATCGAGGCTTGGAACAGTGAGTCTCGTCCTGTCTCGCGCAGCACGGTGGCTATGCCACGATTCATGGCCTTGCGTTGCCATGGCATGGGCTGGCTGTCACGTTGCGCGTCAAATTGTGCAACAGTGTTGTGCATGGCGGCCGTGTCACCCCACATGGCTATTAGTTGTTGCCCCGCATCACGTCCGCGTTGTTCGGCATCGTTGCATGCCGCACACGTTATCAGCAGCACCATGATTATCGCAAGCTGGAGTGAATGTTTCATCGTGATTGTTTGTTGGGGAAAATGGCTTGATACAATGCCTTGTCATGCTCTTGCAGATATTCCCTGAAAGCCTCGTCAAAAGCCCTGACAGCAAGACTGTCACGCTGAAACACATACACACTTTGCTTGGCCTTGGCATCGATGATGGCTGCCTGCAATGCCAGCGTGTCGCTGTGGTCAACGGCAATCAAGGCGGCGGCAGATTTCATGCCGCTGTCGCGTGCCTCGGCATCCAGTGGTGATTTCTTCTCGGCACAGCCGTACAACAGCCCTGCCACCAGTGCCAACATGATAATATATCGCTTCATGTCGTCAAAATTTTTTGCAAATCTAATAAAAAAAATTATCTTTGCGGCAACAAATGTCAAGGAAAATGAAAACAAAAAAAATCACTATAGCCATTGATGGCTATTCATCAACAGGAAAGAGCACCATGGCACGCGCATTGGCACAGCGCATTGGCTACGCCTACGTGGACACTGGTGCTATGTATCGGGCTGTCACGCTGTATGCTCTCGACAACAACATCATGAACGGTGACAAGGTGGATGAACCAGCATTGCAGCAACGGCTGGAGGCGGGCAACATTACCATTACTTTCTTGCCTGCTGCCGACGGCCGCAATGTCACCATGCTCAATGGGTGTGATGTGGAACGTGACATTCGCAGCATGCGTGTTTCCAATGTGGTAAGCATCATTGCCGCCATTGGGTTTGTGCGCAAGGCTCTAGTGAAACAGCAGCAGGCCATGGGAAAGGACAAGGGGGTGGTCATGGATGGACGTGACATTGGCACCGTTGTGTTTCCTGATGCCGAGATGAAGGTGTTTGTCACTGCCAGTGCCCAGGTGCGGGCTCAACGTCGATATGACGAGTTGCGCGCCAAGGGTGACACAACCACCTCGCTTGATGAGGTGCTTGCCAATGTGACAGAGCGTGACCGCATCGACACCACACGTGCCGAGAGCCCATTGCGCCGCGCTGCTGATGCCGTGGAACTGGATAACTCATTCATGACCATCGACGAGCAAAACCAATGGTTGTATGACCTGTATGTGCAACGCAGCCATGGCAGTGATTGAGATTGACAACGGCTCGGGATTCTGCTTTGGGGTCACGACAGCCATTAGAAAGGCTGAAGAGGAACTCAACAACTCAGGACACCTTTATTGTCTGGGTGATATCGTTCACAACAGTAATGAGGTGGAGCGCCTCAATAGCAGAGGGCTAGAGACCATTACACACGACCAGCTAGAACAATTGCACGATGTCAAGGTGTTGCTGCGTGCCCATGGCGAGCCTCCACAGACCTATGAGACAGCACGGTGCAACAACATTCACATTATCGATGCGACATGTCCTGTGGTGTTGCAGTTGCAGCGACGCATCAACAAGTGCTATAACGACCCAGATGAGCCGCATCCGCAAATCGTCATTTATGGCAAAAGGGGGCATGCCGAGGTGCTTGGACTGGTGGGGCAGACCCAGGGTAATGCTTTAGTCATTGAGAATATCAACGAGTTGGACAAAATCGATTTCACACGCAACATTTATTTGTATTCACAAACTACCAAGAGCGTGCAGGAATTTCAACGCATTGTTCAAGAAATTCAGCATCGCGTCTCACCTGGCGTGCAGTTTCGTTATTTTGACACAATCTGTCGCTCGGTGGCGAACCGCATCCCACAAATTCGGGAATTTGCTCGACAGCATCAATTGATACTTTTTGTCAGTGGTGCCAAGAGCAGCAATGGTCGCATTTTGTTTGAGCAATGTCAAGATGCTAACCCCGAGAGCCACCTCATCAGCAACGAGGCTGATATTGACCCTGAGTGGCTCGTTGGCAAGCAACGCATTGGCATCACTGGTGCAACTTCTACTCCTCGATGGCTCATGAATCGTGTGCGCGACCGCATCACATGCTTGTTAGAGCAGTCATGATGGTTGAAAATTGATGCTTCTGTAATGTGGGTTAAAATCATGGTGTGATTTTATAGGATTAAATGAGATAAATTGGAATTTTTTTTGTAAGTTTGCAGCAATCAAACAACTAAATGAGCCACATCATGGAACAACAGAGGCGCTACCCCATCGGGGTGCAGACATTCGAGAAAATCATCCGAGGGAACTACATCTATGTGGACAAGACCGCATTGGTACACAAGCTGGCCAATGCTGGCAAATACTTTTTCATTAGCCGCCCGCGCCGCTTCGGCAAGTCATTGTTGGTAACCACTCTTGAGGCCTATTTTGAGGGCAAGAAGGAACTGTTCACGGGGCTGGCGATGGAAAAGTTGGAGACCCAGTGGGAATCCTATCCTGTGCTACATCTTGACCTGAACAACGAGAATTATGATAGTGTTGACGCCCTTAAAAGCATCCTGAGGCGACATCTCAACAAATGGGAAAGTAAATTTGGAACTAGTGCCAGTGAAGTGACGATAGCGGACCGCTTTAGCGGTATCATTGACCGCGCTGTTGCCCAGACAGGCAAAAAAGTGGTGATTCTCATCGACGAGTACGATAAACCCCTTTTGTCCACCATAGACAACGACGAGCTCAATGGACAGATGCGGGATGTGCTTAAAGGCTTTTATGGCACACTCAAGTCGCAGGATGCCAACATCCGCTTTGCTCTGCTGACTGGTGTGACCAAGTTTTCCAAGTTGAGCGTATTCAGTGACTTGAATAGTCCCGATGACATCTCGATGGACGAGCGTTTTGCTCACCTGTGCGGCATCACCGAACAGGAGGTGCATGACAATTTTGATGATGACGTGCAGCGGTTGGCTGACAAGAACGGCATGACCAAACAGGAGGCCTATAAGCAGTTGCAGGAAAACTACGACGGCTACCACTTCTGCCCTTATGATAACGTGGGGATGTATAATCCATTCAGCCTGCTCAATGTGTTGAACAAGGGACGCTTTGATGACTACTGGTTTGAGACTGGCACGCCGACATTCCTTGTCAAGTTGTTGCAAGACAACGGCTATGATCTGACGGGCTTCGACAAGGACATCAATGTGGGTCGCAGCCAGTTGAAAAACATAGATTTCAAGCAAAATGCTGTGCCAGTGATGTACCAGAGCGGTTACTTGACCATCAAGGATTACAACCCCAAGCGTGACCGCTACCGTTTGGGCTTCCCCAATGGTGAGGTGCGGCGTGGTTTTAACGATTATCTGGTGCA
>Ga0181612_158393_pt1 | contig 14051 bp, 7 predicted proteins | sample HoacroProtozoa21_FD_119630 | JGI IMG/M metagenome (GOLD analysis project Ga0181612, IMG submission 119630) | Hoatzin crop microbial communities from Cojedes, Venezuel. Combined Assembly of Gp0051906, Gp0051904, Gp0051908
TCTTTTTCCTGACAATTTTGTCTCTCCCTTCAGGCAAGAGAAGGAAGCATTTTCATTTAGCCCGAACCAAACCTCTAGCCTTAGTTTTCTTGCCTTGAGTTGCTATTTCTAACGAATTACTGTAATTGCTCTTCTGATCATTCTTGCCCTGGCCAGTTCATACTAGAAAGCAGAATAAATAAATTCTGTGCCTTTCTGTCAGGGTAGTAGGTAGAACAAATAAATTGTACAGATTCCAATCATAGGGTATTTTGGGGTCAATTTTCAGCAGTTAGCAAACTGGCCACCTTTGTTTTTGTTTGACTTGTACCAGTTGTACGTCCCATTTTCCACAAATACATAGGAATTAAAAGCCTGATGAAAAATCAGTTAGTGTAAATTCATATTACATACAATATCATTACTGCCTACAGAAAGCCTAAATATTTAGCTTTTGAAACTGATTTTTGCAGACAAAGCAAGAGCTGCAGTAAAAAGGTTTGATCTGGGATAGTCTGCACAATGAAATGTCATATATTGTTCTGTCCTTACTATTTGCCTGTAGGAAAGCTGTGAAGTTCACTTACAGGATGCTTTCAAAGATACATAGGAGGGTGATAACCAGATTTCCTCGAATTGGAGCTCTGAGTCTGCCCAACTCTCTGCACACCGAATCCCTATCTATTAGGCTCCTTTAGAAACCTCCACAGTGTGTGAGGTGTCTCTGAGGTTGCTCTTTATTGAAGAACCTTAAAAAGAAATAACCATAGGGAAAAAAGTAATAAAATTAATTCACAGTCCTAACTAGTCAGTAATCCTTCTAATTTTCTGATATGTGCTTATAAAAGTGGAGAGGGAGTTCAGTGACAAGGGTCCAAGAAGTTTGTAGCCTGTATGTGCAATAAGCTGGAAGAGCATTACTAGCAGCATGGCACATTGTGTTGAATGCTGTTATGGAGATTTTTTTTAATAGGATTTTGTGAAAAAAGCTCTGCTCCGATAAGTGATTTATTACAACAGTAACGCTGGGAGTTTGCTCAGATACACTTTTCAGGCCACGTCTATGAATTCCACGCTACCCAAGAACTCCCCATCTTTGGTAACTCTTGGCAGTGGATAGTAATTGCCGTGCATTAATACCTCAAAGATTTCATAACTCCAACTGTGACCTAAAGAACCAAAACATAATCTAATATGTGAGTTTTATCTTGTCCAAACCAAAAGGGAGAAAATATTATTCAAAAAAAAAGCAGAGCTGTTCAGTGACTTGATCTGAAGCAACAGTGTCAGTCTTTTCCATGAATTTCCTTACACTGAGGAGTTCAGTCTAAGGTGTAATGTTACTAAAATAAACTGGTTTTCTGTCTGTCTGTCTTTCTGCCTTTCATTCTTTCTGTCTTTCTCTTTTCTGTTTATCTTTTGTTACCAGAGACACTTAGTGGATCTGCGTATATAGACTTTATAAAATACCTATATGTTTTACTATGGGAATACAGTTTAAGGTCATGTATTTGATAATGTAAATAATTGAAGAGTTTCAGGGTGTCTGTAAATTGGTCTGCAAAAATCCATTGTCATGTAAGAGTAGTTATAGTGAGGATATGTAAAAACAATATGAAGGCAGTAGAGATGGAAGAATATAGTCCAGTTTTGACCTGTTCTGCATATGTAAACATCTAGTAAGAAAGAAAAGTATTTTCAGAGTGGTTTTATCAAATGATATAGCAGCATGCAATGAAATAGTTACTGTATTTATATGTAGGATTGTATTCAGAACTTCTGAACTTGCATGCAACACTAGTTTTGCTGATGATCGTTTTCTGTTTCTCCTGAATTGGGCACATCTTACTTAACACTGTTTGCTGTCATTCATTTATCATCCCAGATCACAAACAGGTATGTGGACAATATGTGTAATTTGTATGTATTTGTATGGGTCTGAAAGAGAGATAATTGCTTATCTGTAATTGTTCCCTGAAAATACATAGCAGCGGTAGGGTTCTTGCATAAAACCTCCCTGTTAAAAACAAAACTTCATAACTTTAAGTTCAGAGATGTTGGCAGTGGTGTTTACTCTGCTGTATATGTGCAGAATGGTCTTGCGTTCTGGCAAACAGTCATCAGATAGGGAATTGGACGCTATAGATTGGCGTACCATACTGTGTTTGCATTCACCTTCTCACATACTGTGCATATATAGAGTTACTAAAAGTTTATCTTCAAAAGTTAATAACAATTAATTAGTGCCTTCCTGGAAACATTAGCTGTGTGTTCCTTAGCACAAAGGCATCACAGTCGTTGGCATTAAGCACCTAGAAATTGGCCTCTGCTTCTTCACTGTTGGCACAGTAAGTAGTACTAGTAAGCAGTGGATGCTTTCTTTTCTTTCATTGAGGTGCATGAAGGGAGGTCAATTAAACTGGCTAAAGTTGTTTTATCTGGTCCTTTGACATTGATGGAAGTATGTGAGTACCTGAATTACTGAAGGATTGGAGTGTAAAATAAACGTAACACCACTCTGTTAGGTTTTCATCTTCTTGGCTATAATATGTAGTTTTGATAGGGATATATCTTTTAGGAGTACTTCAGTCTATGTTTTCCTTAGACATTTAGGAGGAAGAAAGATTCATAAGTAATTGTAGGATAGCTCCCATAGAAAGGGACGTTCATTGTATGTAGGACTAATGAATCTTCATTTTACAATTTCGCTCAAAGATTCAAGGATTATTACATAGTAATTATACCATTAGAGTATGCAAGTTAATATATTAGCATTAATTAGAGAATGTAAATAAGAAAATACAACTTCATTCACTAACAAAGTGCTGTAATCAGTGTACTCATTTCCTGTTCTTTTGAGTCTTCGGCTTATTTCAGGGGAAAGGCATCACTGATATACATCGCTGATGCACTTCTCTATATTTGATTCTTTTAGTTTAGTTTGGAAACTGGCCTTACTTTCAGACCTAGTTTTAGCGTTGAATAGAGTTCAAACTTAGGATTACCTGTTGTACCAAGGGGGCTAATGGTTTGACTTTCAATATCACAAGATAAATAGGTGGAAATTATATTTATATGTGCTTGGAAATTGTGTCAGGGTTACTTGGTGTAGAGGGATAGGAGGAGATTTTGTTTCATTTAAAGATTTAGAGGAGTGTATTTTCAAGGAGAGAAAATCTAGTACTAATTGCATTCTCTTTGCTAATAGATGGCAACTATGGAATTACTTACATATGTGAGGTAAAACTTATGTAAAATACTTTATTTGGTCAGGGACTAAAAGGGCGATTTTTAGGTAAGGTTCTATACCCTTGCAGGATAAATTTTACAACTTAATAGGTACTAAGCCTTACAAGTTTGTCTCCCCAGCAGTCAGTATTCACAGCAAAACCACTCTCCAGGTAGCGTATTCATTTCGGTCTCCCTGGCCTTAAATATAGCTGCCACTCCAAAGTGAAAAATTACTTTTGTTATCTTTATAACCTTAATTTGTCACCTGCAGAGTGACACTGAATACAGCTCGCATCCTCAGATTTAGAAGTAAATGCTGTGCTGCAGTTGTATGCAGGAGGCTTGATTTTTACTGTACTGGAGTTTTCAATGTCTTTAAAACTCCTGGAATACAAAAAGAATGTTGAGGGGTTTTTTTATTCTAGTAGCTTTTGATGTGCTTTTTGTCTGTGTAATTTGTCTTGTTCAGACTGTATTTTATGTATGACGTTTGTCTTCTGAGTTTTAGCTTTCAAAGTCCTAATCTAAAATTGTTCCACTCTTGTTTTCGACCGAGAGCCTCCGATGCCACCTCCCTCACTCAGCTGATGATGATATTTACTGTAAAGGTTTGTCAGTCTGTCTGTTGCGTTCACCTACAAGAGTGTAAGTTGTACTGGTTTAAACACATACCACACAGTAGTAAAGCATGAGCTTGTCACTGCTCCTCTCTTGCTTCCATTCTTTCCTCTCTTTTTTGGCCTGATGTCACCCCCATTTACTTCAATGCCAGGAGGACTCTGTCCCAACAAAACCATCCACTTCAGGATGTCAGTGAAAGATACCCGGAATAAAGTGAGTGTGGAAAACCAGCATAGCTTGGTGTGTGTATCGTTACCTCCAGGCTTAATCTTTGCTTAGGTTACACCTGTACCATCACTAACCAATAATAAGATCAAGGACCAAGGCCCATTGAGGACAGACTACTGCATTTATAGGAAAATAATGCACAAAGTGGAAATATGTCTAAAATTGTAAAATACTATCCAAAGCTATGGTGGATATGAAAGAAGCTGTGTTTACAAACAGTTCATTTTCTAGCTTATCTGCCACTACTGTCACAAAAAAAGAGTCCATTTTTACCTCTATTCTCAGACTATGAAAAGCACTTTATCGATAGTTGGGTTGTTCGGAAAATAACCGCAGCATGGTGGTGGCGCCACAGCTGGATTCATTTTGCTTTATCCCTTCAGAGTCTCCACTGTTTTGCTAACATAGTTTTTACTCAGTACCCTATTGAGATTATGGCATCTGACCTCAGCTGTCAGTACATGCCTTTTTTGTCCCCTTTCATTCACTCATCTGTCCTGTAACATCCTTCTGTCCTGCTGTGTGAGACAGTGTCATCTTTCCACTCTGGTTTCAAATAGGATCTGTTCAAGAGTGTCGAGGCAAGATGCTGCTGCCTCTGAATCAGTTGCTGCACTCCACTGTCTGTCTGTTTGATGCTCCATTCAAAAAGATGGTTTACTCATCAATGTTTGGATATATGTTTTTAATTCTTCTTTAAAATAGAAAATTTATAAATCTTTTAACTTGAATACCTGACAGATTTTAGCATAATTAATAAAGGGATACAAAGAGGTTTGTTTGAGAATGGGCATTTGTAGTAAAATGGATCCAAATGTTTGAAGGTGGTGTTTGACTAAAAGAATAGATCGGTTACTAAACCTGGAAAATGCAAGATGCAACTCTTGGACATTGATGGGGAAAAGTTATTACTCAGTTTTTAATACTGCAAAGGGCTTGTAAAGCTAAGAACCTTTTTTCTCCACACCATTGAGTTGTACAAGGAATTGGAATGTGACCACATTAAACATTATGGAGAAGGGACTTAGCTTGAAACTCAGTACTGCTCATAGGAATCCCAGGAGCAAGAGATTACATCTTGCCTCAACTCAGTGTTTCGTATATGGAATTTATAGTTCCGTGTGTTTTTTAGTAAATTAAATCAGGGAGTTGTTTGCTTTATTTACTCAGTGGTAAAATGGTTTACTCCCTTCTCAGTTTTTTATTGCTGTCATTTATTGTGGATGGTTCTCCAGTGCTAAATTAAGTGAAAGCATAATAAGTCTTCATAAAATCTAGTTTGTTTTCTCCTGCATCTACCAAGGAAGACTGTCTAGAGCTGCTTTTGTTACTGCTGGTTATGCTTTTTTCTGTCTTCATTAAATAAATATTTATGTTCAAGTAAGCTTTTGTTTTTCTTTTGATACAGTGTAATTTCCTCTCTGCATAGAGGCCATTAGAAAGATGATTGAAATTAAATGATGGGTGAACATGCGGAGTCCAGTGGATTGACAGTAGGTGATAGTGAGCAGAGATGTACTGTAAGATATTTATGTGCTAAAGTGGATCCAAAGTGCCGTGCTCTTGTGTAAGAATGTGTTGGAACAGAGAAAGGGGGAGAGATTCTGAGTTACAGCCCGTGATGAGTAGTTGTTTGTAAGTTTGATCCTGTTGACTGGAGAACATTTTTATTCTGTATGGTTATTTAGTACAAGATTGTCTTCTCTGCAGTATTTCCTCAAGTTAACGCTTGTTGAGTCACCCTTGCTTGGTTGAAAACTGTCACATCTTGTAAAATGACGCTTGAATTACAGGATGGTAGGGTATACAACACAAGATGGTTTGCTGGCAGCAGATGTTGGAAGACAACTCTTCCTGACATTACTAAGGTTAGTCTGAATAGCACTTGATCCACGTTCCTGACAGGTTAGCTGACTGGTATTTGAGGTACTACTTAAAGCAAGCTAGAGACTTATTTTGTGCATGGAAAAGTCAGATATGCCTTGTATTCACACTGCACCGAAAAGGCATTAAGAGTAATAGAGCATAATTTGGCCCACCACACTGCAGGGCTTTGAATCTGGAAAGCAGACCAGTGCTGATCAAAATGATTTACTTTTGTTTCTGTAATTGATTCTCGCTTCTCAAAAGCAGTAGTCTGGAGCAAAAAAGTCTGGAAGAGGCTGATGAATATTTAACAAGCTATTCGTGAGTGTGAGGGAAAGCTGCCTTCTGGCTGCTGCCTCACCATTTGCCGAAGTGTCATGTTTGGAAGTGGTATAGGACTTTGCAGCTCTGTTGTTCATAAGTGTGTAGGTGAAAGAGAAGTACAACCTCAAGGGGCTCTCCCCACATGTGGAGGTTTTATCTCATGCAAGTTTCAATTTGCAGACAGTCATAGCCAGAGCTGGGCTGCAGCTGTCAAAACCAAGTCCTTCACAAGGAAAGAAGAAATAGCCAGGTGGTAAGAGCAGTAGTGAAGGGCTAAGCTGATGGCTCTGGCCAGTTACTATACGTAATGAAGCCTCATCTTTAGCACCGTGCTTCCCCAGACATCTCTGTATAATACAGACCAAGGCAATATGTGCATATATAGATATGTTTCGTTAAACCATATCCTGCTTTGTGAAGGTGTGTCTCGCAAAAATACAGTGTGTACAGATAGAAATAACTTCCCATACAAACAGTCTAAGGGAAAGAAGGATGTTTTCACCATTTTCTTTTTGTTACACTAGTCTTACAGGTAAGCAAACTGTCTTCACAGTATCATTGTAACCAACAAAACTAGATTAGGCTTTGAAATTGAGAGGCATTTCTTGAGCATCTTAAGACATAAGCAGTGAGACAATTGCATCTTGGTACCTTCATTTGTCAGGAGTATTCAGCCTGGATCCAGCACCTGAAGGTCTTTGCCAATAGTGGTCCCCAGCTATGGTGAATAAAGTTTCGATTAACTGTGCTCTGCCCTCAGGCACTGATTACAGTGTTCATTATCAGCAAGGCAATGTAAGCAGAAAAGATGTTAAGGTCTTGAGAGTGAGTTTCTGAAATGAGTAGCTAAGTAAATACTAGCAGTCTTGTGAAGAAAGGATAGTTGCTGGTTTCTGTAAGGTAAACACAGAGGCTGGATCTGTTGCTCAGTGCATACCCAAGCAGCAGTTCAGACAGTTTCTCCTTAGAGCCCTTGATCGCAATGATTTATCTGTATAACTAGTTGTCTGTCCATCTGTACTTGTCATCGGGATTAAGCTGATTGTTCTTCCTCCTGAAGATAGGTAATGATACGATATTATTGTAATGAAAGGCTTTGCTGTCACAGAAGACAGAAAATCAAGCTGAGAAATTTACTGATATTTCAATGCAGAGAGAAGCTGCATCTCTTTATGAGATACACTGGTCACTTCACGTACAATAAACTGTTCAGTTACGTTTGCAGGAGTGTTTAATATCCTGTGTATACTGATTGTCCATTAGGAAACAGTAGCAAAGCATTCAGACTTACAGCCTAACAAGCATACTCATATCTAAGAGTAGATGGAAACAAGAGGCTTTCGTTAAACATCTTTGGAAACAAATACTAGTGTTGCTCTGTAATTCAGACAGGAAGCTTGTGCGCTAAGAGCTTTTTAAATGAGAAAGTAACTTGTTATCTCAGTTCTGACACTTTCTAAGGCCCATAACTTCAGTATTCTTTTGGTTGGAGTTTTTCATATGGAATATTGAAAATGAGGTAAACGTACAGGTGAGATGGTGAAGGGATGTTTGTAATCACCAAGGAGAAGCTGGCAGAAAAGGAGTTATACAAATTCACCTCTTTGGTTGTTGAGAACATGAAGACCAGTACTCCATGTCCGAGCTTAATAAATAGGAGAAAAGAAGCCCATGTGTACACACTTATAGCACAGAAAGCATAAGGTAACATAGAAAGGTAGTTCATTGCTGGCTCTGTGCCTTGTAGTGTAGAGGACCAAAAATGCGTTAGCATCATTGTTCTACGATGTAGATAATACACAATAAAAGGCCAGAGAATAAAACTGAAAAATTCGAGCAGCCAGGTGAATTTCCTGCACCCTATATTATATGCATACTGTAAATAATGTATGAAGTGATGTAACTAACCAACGAGGTGAGGAAATTATTAAAATGTACATAATATTAGAGCAGAAACCTGTGTAATATTTTTACAGTAGTTCACAAGGTACATGTTAACTATTTAGCAGAATGAGTTCCCTGAAATATGTTTAACAGAAATAATTGAATAAAGAGATGCCAAAGACAAAGAAAGGAGGAACAGAGGCAGATATTTTCAAGAAAGAAAAAGTATATTCAAATGTATCAAGTATACACTTTACCTATAGGGAAGCAGTTCAGTAACTGAAGTAGCATTACATTTCAGCCAGTTTCAAACATTAACAGTAAGCACTTTTTAACAATACTGTAATTGTATAGGCTGTGCTTATTAATTTTTATCCAACAATCCCCTCAAAATATATTCTTGCAAAGTGTATTCTAAGCACATTTTGATACAAAGAAGTAAAAGCAATCTCTGTGTTTTTCCCAAAGGATGTTAGAAAAAACACATAACCCACGTTTTAGCCTTTCTGCAGAGATCCAGGAGAGACAATTGCAAAATTGAGGTAGACGATATCATATTGTTCCATATACACAGTTGTTCACTATTACTGAACCAAGCGCTTTGAAATACATCGTTATACTGGTGCTTCTATTGTTTCTCAGTCTGATATCTTACTTGTTTTGTGTGTGCTTTTTCAGCATAATTCGGAATGACTTCTGACTCCCAAAAGCAGGATCTCTAATACCCCTCCTCTGGTAAATGAATGCTGTACTTCTCAGAGAGCAGTAACAAAAAGACAATATATGCTTTCATGTGGATTTTTGATAACTCAATTCTGTAGTGACTGGCTTCATTTTCTTTCATTACGGTACTCATCAGAGCTGTGTGAAACTGCTCGAAAACATTTCTTTAAAGTTTTTTCCCCACAAAACTGTTTGCTATTTCATGCAATTTTGCCTCCCCTTACATCCACTTTTCCATAAGATTTGACAAAATTGCCTTCATATTTTTTACATGAAAAATACAAAAATGGCAAAATCAAATTCTTTATGTTGGTTTGGAATGAACAGATGGTGGTCTAATTCTGCTGGAAAGGGACTGTTCTGCTGGTAACATACCAATTTAAATATAAAACCACATAACATGGCTTAATAACATGGAGTTTCTTTGTCTTCCCACACATCCTTTAAAATAGTGAGTATTTTTTCTTCTTTAGGGAAATATTGTGATGTTTTAATATGTGTTGAATCACCACATGGGCACACTTTTTGCTCAGTTTCAGAGTATCTAGTCCCACATATTTTATATAGGATACGAAACTGTAATACAGTCTGGTCATATTTCAAGTCCTAGAAGGCACATGGCCTATTTCCAACTTAACTGGCTTTTCAAGAAATCATGCAAATAACGAATGTGCAGACATTACACATTGCTGAGGAGCTCTGCAATGTTTATTTTCTCTGACTGCTTGAATTGGTTCTGTGTTATTCTCTCCAGCTTTCATGTTAATTATTTTCTTTCTATACTGATAGTGAGACAAATCTTACCAACATACCTGAAAAATTTTTACTTCTGCCACTTCTCACTGTCTGTAATGTGTCTTAATATTCCATGTCTACGCTTAGGTGTTTCCTCTCGGTGATGTAAAATGTTCGCCAGATGTGCATGTAGGATGAATCCCAGCTCTAAAGTGACCACTTCAAGTATTCTATTTATCACATGGTAAAACCAATTTTGAAGAGAAACAGATGGGAGCTGGAATTAGGCTCAAGGGCATGCGTTGATCTAGTGAGCTAACTTGGTTATAAAGATGAACAAACTTAGAGTTCAAACATTAAATCTAAGGTTATGAACAAACTTCCGTTGTGGAAAAGGGGCAGAGAAGTCTAGCAACTTGGGCAGTCTTTAATCTGGCTCTCTAAATCAGAGCTGTACATCATCAGTAATTCTTACCAGGCACTTATCCTGTGATAATAATTTTTGACATTACAGTCTTAGTGTTGTCTTCTGCGGATACTAGGAACATCGTTGTCTGGGAACTGTTTAATTAACACACTGCCAGGTATCAGGATATGTCCGTCTCCTTTCAAATTCAGTATCTTAGCAAATGTAGTGTTAAATGACATCTGACGTCAGAGGTTTTAACTGAAATATTATAAATTAATGTGATTTCAAAGCCTACCACAGATAAGTAGGATGTGCGTTTTGAATTTACTTACAGGGCTTTACTATGGAAAAGGACAAGGAGGATGTGAACTTTTTTTAGCACTAGAAGCTTTTGAACAGACCACATTTGCTGCAGATACTTAGTTAATTTACAAATTATTTTGAGTCAGATCTCCTACCAAAATAAATGGATAGATAGTTCTTTTGCATTAACAGACCCATCAGTCAGAAGCTAGAAGACGATCTCGCTTGTGGCTCTTTTTGTATGTACAAGGTTTCTGAAAATGTATGTTTTTTGAGAGGAACCATTTTATAGGAATGCCTTTCTGGAAACGAAATAGGAAAAATACATCAGGTAGAATAAGAACTAGATTTTCCCTTTTCCTATCCGTTAACCATGTCGGAGTTTTCCAGCATCACCATATAGTTCTTGATTCCCTTCATTTCCAAGTTCTGCAGAGGGATTGTGAGCTGCTGGTAAGTCACAGAAGCTGCTCTAACAGTCAGCCTGCCTGTTACAGATCGAGTAAATTTGTGATATGTTTATCTGGCCCTACTGTATCTTAACATAAGTTTCCTTCTTTTAAAAAAAAGGTGTTCATAGGGAGCAGAGAGTAAGGCTGCTTACTTGCCATTTTTGTTTATTGTGCAGTAGGACAAGTAGATCGTTCTGGGGATTAACTGCATATCTGTACGTGGAGGAGTTTTAGAGAGCAGGGTAGGGCATGCAGCAAGAATGGAGATTTTGAGATACTGCTATGACAAGAGCAGGAAGCAGACACACACGCTAACTTTCTTTTGCTTTTAAATAATTCAGAATAGAGCAGCCCGTTGTGGCTGAGACTGTCAAAGGCCGACTGTTGCTTTGTTCCTGCTATTCTGACTCTGCTTGGAAGGTCTCCTGGAATTACTGACTGGTTGAGGTTGGAAGGGACCCCTAGAAGTCATCTGGTCCAAATCCCTGCTGAGAGCAGTCAGCTTGAGCAGGTTGCCAGGGCCGCATCCAGTTTAGTTTTGAATATCTGCAAGAATGGAGACTCCACAACCTTTCTGAGCGAGCTGTGCCAGGGTTTGACCACCCTCACAGTGAAAAAGGGGTGGGGGTGGTTGAGGGGTTGTGTGTTTAAATGCAATTTCCTGTATTTCAATTTGTACCTATTCTCTCTCATCCTTCCACTGGATTCCCCTAAGAAGAGCCTGGCTCTGTCTTCTGTCCTGAGCCTTCTCTTCTCCAGGCTGGAAAATCCTGTTTCTTTCAACCTCTCCTTGTATGTCAGGTGCTTCAATCTCGTATCATCTTGGTGGCCCGTTGCTGGACTCGCTCCATGTTTCTCTTGAACTGTGGAGCCAAGGACAGACTTCCAGATGTGTTTCACCAGGGATGAGTAGAGAGGAAGGATCATCCTAATGGAGTCCAGAATGCCATCAGACTTCTTTGTTACAAGCGCCCATTTCTGGCTCACGTTCAATTTGATGTTCACCAAGACCCAGACATACATCTATGCAAAACTACTTTCCAATCTGTCAGCCCTCAGTGAGGACTGGTGCCTGGTGTTATTCCTCCCCAAGGGTCAGACTTTGCTTATCTTTATGAGATTCTTGGTAACCTGTTTCTCCCACCTGTCGAGGTGCCTCTGAATGGCAACACAACCCTCCGGTGTATCAGCCACTCTCCCAGTTTTGTATCATCACCAAGCTTCCTGAGGGTTCACTCTGTCCTATCACCCATGTTGTTAATGAAGATGTTGAACATCACTGGACCAAGTATTGACCTCTTGGGTACTCCACTAGTGAGCGGCATCCAGGAGGACTTTACGCTGCTTATCACAAGCCTTTGAACTGGGCAGTTCAACCAGTTTTTAATACACCTCACTATCTAATTATCTAGCCTGTACTTCATTTGTCAAGGAGAATGTTACGGGAGACAGTGTTGAAAATCTTCCTGAAGTCAACATGAACAATGCCTACAGCTCTCCGCCTGCTTGTCTGTGCTTAGGAAATAGTCTGTATGATAAAGATTACATTGCAGAGAGATCTCAGGTGCCTTCTGTGACCTAGGAAATAACTATCTCAAGTCTTGAGTATCTCATTGGAATTATCATCAATCATTCCTTTCTCTCATGATTGAATTTCATCTGGCTAGTGAATGGTGTTGTTATGTTTGTTTATTGAAACTGGTTCATTTTCCCCATGCAATGTTGATATTTAAAACCAAGAACTGACACTTAAATGTCTGACTTAAGCCAGCTTTAAATGTTTTTACGGTGTAACCGCGGTATGTAAAATCTGTGTGCAAATGTGAGGGGCGTTTTTAAGAAGAATTGAAAAAAAGGTTATAGAGAGCTGCACGCAGTTCCTAACAATTTAAGTAGAAATTATATGTACTAAATAAAGATGAAAGGTCAGATGAGAGTCAAATGGCTGCTTTCTATACTGTAAAAGTGCACTTATGTACCATACGTGTGTCTGCACTTCTTCCCCATCTGTATTATTTTGTTCAGTTGCACGACTACAGTGTGATTGTAGAAGTGTTTTTCTGTTTCATTTAACCCTGAACACTTGGATACTACATGATCAGTATGAACAAATTTTATTCTCCATAGTTAAAATATATCCTGGCCTTAAATTTTGTATCTTGCTGGGGTTACCGTTATTGTGTTTTCTGGTGTACAAATTGCACATTTGTCTCTCAGAAAGGAAGCCTAAAACTAAGGCTGTGTTTTAAATACTGAACCCACACACCACCAGCAGCTTTGCTGCTGATACCGCTGTGCTGCTGGCAGTATTGGAGGCAGCAGTCGTGAAAGCAGCAGGAGCGATGGCAGCAGCAGGTGTGTGATTAACACAGTGCTGCATCTTTACACGAGAGCAAGTGGTAAATGCATAGACTTATGAAGTCTTATCTGTTTACAGGCTGACTCCAAAGTAGGCTAAGAATTGAATTGTCTTGCTTTCCCCCAAAAATGCTGCTTAAATTTGTAAGTGCAATGGTAGTAACCAAAGGGAAACAAACACAGTGTACAGGGATGAAGAATTTGCAGAAGGCACTGGCAGTCAGTTTGTGTCATGGTGCAGGAATGCTGTCTTTAACTGTGCAGTATATGTGACAAGCCCTTTTAATAAACGACCACTGCAGTTGTGTAACTGTTGAGTCCCTTCATAATTTTCATGATATTTGCTGCAGAAAAGTAGAGTTTCATTTTCAGCTGAACCAGAAAGGTTTTGCAGCCTTCGGACATGACATAAAAATGAAAATAATGCCACGTACATGTTTTTAGAACATTAGGGAAGATAGGTTTTATCAGGCATTCTGCAAATATTGTCTCTCTTAATCATATCCCAGGCCCTGCTGCACCAAATCTAAGTCGTCTTCAGTTGAAAATTGGGCTCCTGATGTTTTACGCTTAGTCTCATGGAGCAATCAGCATGGTGTCATGAAATACATACCTTCAACTGTCTTGAGACTGAAAAACACATACTCAGTCTGTATTTAGCTTTTAGATGTACAGATACAGAATTAATGTGTTCAGCACTGTGCAAAATATAGTTAAGGTTATTGATGACAATTTTAATGTTGCTTAATGTATTATTTAAAAAAATCAAATAATATTTTTATAGTATTGTTTAATGCTAGTGTCAGATACTTGTTTGAAGTTTACTTACAAGTTTATTTTGGATATATGTGCTTACAAGCCAAAATCTTGTGCTGTGTGTTTCTCAACATTTCATTTTCAGTTAGTATTTTTTAAGCTAAAAAATAAAACAATTTAAA
>Ga0181612_180260_pt1 | contig 14051 bp, 6 predicted proteins | sample HoacroProtozoa21_FD_119630 | JGI IMG/M metagenome (GOLD analysis project Ga0181612, IMG submission 119630) | Hoatzin crop microbial communities from Cojedes, Venezuel. Combined Assembly of Gp0051906, Gp0051904, Gp0051908
AGGAAAGGAAAGGAGAAAGGTGAAGCACTATTAACCTGAAGATGAGAGAAGCATCATCTCTTTTGCCATACCACAATCTGATTCTGTCAAGGCAGCAGACAGATTAGTGAAGATGGGAAAGTGAATTTAAATCAGATAGAAAAATCAGCGTAACAATTTTCCCGCTTTTCTGGAGTATGGCACTGACTATTAATGTTTCAGAAATATATTATTTGCCTTTTCATTGATTCACACATCATTTTGTCCCTGCATAATTTATAACAAAAAGGAAAAAGAGTATAGCTATTTTACTAAAACTGTGTTGTCCAAGTGAGTACCACAGGTACAAAATGTTTCCTTTTTTTCCTCCTGTTGTTTCAATGCTACCTAATGACTGAAAACTGAGTACCAAGGACAATCACGAGCACTTACGGCCCAATTCATAAAAAATGCTGCAAGCCATTTATGCACAAATGTTGCTACTTTCATATGGAAACAAGCTACATAAAGAATTCCCCTTTGTGATTCACCAGCCCTCTTTATGTTAACATATTTTTCCTCAGTGGTGTACATGAACAGTGCACAATTCCACAGAGGGGACAAGGGCAAAAGCAAAAGCATTTTTAGTGTTTCTTTCAGAAAAACCTTAACAAGCTTGATGTTTCTCTGTCTTTTTTTCCCCTCTCTAGTGAACCAGAACAAGCCTGACTCTTCTTGTGGGTAGTTGTCATTTCTGGAAGATTAAGTACTTTTTTTATACTGATGAATTTCGATCAGTATCAGATATACTGGTAGATAATCTGTTCAAATGCTTTTAAAGACAATGTTAAAAGGAGGATATTTTAATATTTATCACTTGACAACATATTTTAAATCTATTTTGTTCGAGCACTGTTTCCTCACAAATCAAGAGATGTTTATATGAGATGTAGGTTGGCTGCCTAAAATGGTATTAGATACAGATGGATCAAACTGTTAGAGTTTTACCATGTTTGTCAGAGGCACAATCCCATGGAAGAAATGGCACCCTGAACAGACAGCAGAAAACCCACACAGGATCTTAACCTAAAGGCACAGGGAGCATGCAACATCAAGTTTCCTTAGTTTCCCACTTAATTATTTTTCTCCCCCCATCTCAAGATCACATTGCCCCAGATTGCACACAGCATCTCTGGAAAGAAAGGGGTGCATCAGCACAGCTTTTCACCCGGTCAGTTAATGAATTACACCATTTTAGGCTTGGTTTCTCCAGTTTGCAGTAAGTGCACCTCATCAAAGAAAAACCCAGCTACTGCATTTTTATCTCCTAATGGGGAAAACTCACAGAAACCAGAATTTTGATTAGTGAGAGGAATCAAAAGATGAAGCCAGAGTAAACAGAAAATACTTGCATATATTGCATTTTCATATTTTCAGTTTTATATATATATTTATATGTTAATTCTGGTAGTAGCAAGTCATGGCTCAGGAGATTATAGCAAGCAAGGAAAGATGGAAGTCAGAAGTGCAAGATTTTTCATACTGGACAAGCAACATAGCTCTTGCATAGCTTTGAGATACAGAGCTGGGATCCCGTCTGGAAGACAGATTCTCCCCTTCATTCTGAAATGCATAAATTATTAAGCTTTTAATTTGGCATACACTTTTTTTTCGTCACAGTGACCAATACACTGTTCGAGAGAGTCCATAGTCTCAAAGTCGGGGAAAGTAATTCATCCACAGCATAGCCAACAGTTTACTAACTTGGCTTTCCAAATGTATTTAGGCAGAGGCAACATTTTAATATGTCCTGTCCTTCTATTCTTAATCATTTTTCATGATGTGTATTTTTAATCTGAATATTTACTTGCTAAAAATTTATCCGTTGATAACAACATGTCACCAGTACCCTGGTCTGCTGGAGTACCATTCTGTGACTGTGACGGGTGTGTAGTCAATAAATGAACAGAGAGACTCCGTAGGGAGAAGACTGACAGAGTTTGATACATGTTTTCTATTCAAGGAATTTTCATTTTTTGATTACCCCAAGAACAACTCATTTGTAAACTGAAGGAAGACATAGGCTGCATTTATGTGGGAACAAAGTAGACATGGAAGAGCCCATGTCTATGTTAGATGGCTCTTCCATTCACTAAAATAAGATAACCACATACAAGGCAATATCTAGATATTGAAAGTGGTTCCTGCAGTAGAGCAACCTGTATGTTGCTTGGGAGAGTGCCAGCTGGCCAAGACCAACAGTGAATTTGGAACCTCTCTAAGAGTTTGGAAACACAGATGTTTACATTCCAGCTCCTGGGATGTCCTGTACAGATATGGTCTAATTGAGCAAATGCCACCAGTTCTGCTGAAGGTGCCTCTGGAAAGTTATTCTAGTTATATACTGCTACTTATCCCTATAGTAAGGGTGAATACTGTCAAAAGAAACTGCATATTCTTAAATACAAGACACAATTAGATACAGGCATTGCTTTCCTTATAGAGGTGGCAACATCTTTAGCATGTGTTTATTTATTTTTAAATGTCTATAAAGAAAATTGTTGGAACAGAGTTTGCAAATTATGTCTTCAGAAAGTTTCCTACGCTTGAATATAATAGATACCAGCATTGTAAAGTCCAAAAAGCACATTTGTTTGCACACTGAGCTTACAAACAAACCTGTTAGAAGCTGAACCCCACTCCAGTCAAAGGGAACCAATACTTAAAATCCTTGAAAATGCCAAATTCTTCCTATTTACACAGGCTACGCTTTGCTGAGGGCTAGAACCTGTTTCCTGTCAAGCCAACTGAGAATGCCTTTGATTTCAATTAAGTAGCACCAAGTCTGAACATGCCAGCAGTTTTTTCTCTATACACACATTCATGAACAGAAGCTCACGAAGCAGACATGCACAGATGATATGTTGCATATTCATAATTTCTTTCAATTACATTTATGGTATCAAGAATAACCTAAAAGATGAACATATTTTTCACAAAATAAGACAAGAAAATTGAAGAAACGGTGAGGGAATCTTAGTTATGTCTGTTTTGATTTAACATTACACTGATCTTCTTTAAAGACACATATTGAATTCACTTATCTCTAGTGACAGGGAAAGCTAATAGATTATTGCGTAAGTATGTACGTGTGTAGTAGCACATTTACATAATTTAAATTTCACCATACACGAATACAGATTTCAGTTCAAAACTGGATTACCTAAGCTTTATATTCTTTTTGTGGAACAATTTTAATATGAAATTTCTAGTGCAGTTGTGCTCAGTTTTCCACCAGAGATTGTTCACATCCAGCAGCTTCAGTGTGTGGCAAGATTCTTTCACAAGAAATTTGGGCTCCTGCAACAGCGTATCCCCTCATTCGCAGTGAATTGAAAGCTCTGCAGATTCATCAGTGAGAAGTCACAGGGGCAAGATGGAGATATTCCTGTTGTGATTGGGAGTGGGGGAGTCAGGCCCTGCTTTGTCCCCAACAAAAGAGCACTGCTTCAGAAAACAAACGAGGAAAAAGCATGTATTTTTTTTTTTTGTCACCCAGCATTTGATTTTATCTCCTGCAATTATTAATACACTTCTACTCTATTGTTTTTATGTAATGCTGCATGCATGTATGTGCGTGTGTGTGGTAGTGACCAAATGATCTCAGTTTGTCCTTTAAACATAGCTTTCTTTTCACAAGGATCACTTTTGTTCTTGATGACTGGTGATGAAGAATAGCAATGTTATTCTTCAAGATTTCTTAAGATCTTTTTGCCCAGCCAAAGGAAACATCTCAGTCCTTGGCATTCATGTTTTAAAGTCTTATCACAGATGTTTATCAACAAGTCATTTGGCAAGAAGAATAAACAATTCACTGTCTTTATCATTTGTAGGTTAGTTATAACTTTGCATTGAAATTAAAAAGTCAGTTAGAGATATACAAGTTTCAAAAATGAATTTAATCTCTTCAGTATACCTACTTAAAATAAACAAAAGATGCTAATGAGCTCTTCTGTGGAAAAAAAAAAGCACTCAGCTCTCCACAAATCCAGCTGTGTCACAGAAGAAAGGCATTCACATTACTCAAAAGCCTAACACAACCCATTGAAAGAGAGATTCTTGAAAAACATTCTTTGGTGATTTCATTTGGTGCTTCACCCTTAAGGCAGCTGAGCCTGACTTACTCATATAAACCCAGCCTCAGTTTCTCGTAGAGGAACCTTATAGCGCAAAGTAATTCGTAATCACCGACAGTACTATCAAGTTCTGATTCATGAACAACAAAAGCTGCAAAATCAAACTTAACATGGCTGTGCTGTTAATCATGACTAGGATTCACAGAACTAGGAATTAATTTTGTTAGCTTCCTGTTGGGTCAATAATTATTATACCAGATACAGTGTAAGATTTTACCTTACCTTTGAGAGCTATTCAGCAAAACGTGGGAACATGGCTTCAGGAGTATTTTGCCCTTGCAGGAATAGATGCTGGAGAGTAGAAGCTTTGCTGCTGCTGGGTTTCCTCCACAAGAGGCGTACATGACATTAGCCACTTGCCAGGCAGCTGACTACAAGAATACCTCAACATTAGAAACTACCCTTCTTTTCAAGTATTGTTTAAGCAATAGGAATTTTATTAAGTAATAGAAATTTTCTCCTGCCACCAGACCGCCTAGAGAGAGATCGTCCTTCTAGTGTTCCCAGAATACTCGGTGTGGGGGAACACTTAGAGAGGAAGACAATTACAAGCTCTCTCCTAGATTTCATTTTCACTTAGGAAAGTAGGTAACTGGCCAGGTACTGCATGTGCTTTCAGACTGTCCTGGAGTTAGTCTTGCAGCCAGGTGAAACAATATCTTGTGGAGAAATTAATAATGAATAGGAAATATTAAAAGTTGATCTTCTGCTTTCTGACTCTTATCAGAAGTTAAATACAGATTAAACCACCAAGTTAGGCCTAGCAGCAGTCTTTCTAAATTCAAAATTTAAGCTCAACTGGGAAACAGAACGTTTAACTTGCCATTAACATTACCTTTGTTTTCCAGACACAGATCCAAGCCTAGGCACATGTCACCCAGAATTCATCACAGTACGTATACTAGGGGTTTTGCCACTCTTTGCATGAAAGTATTATGAAAAGCTGTCCAGCAGGTATTTACTGCAAAATGAAATGATTAATCACACCTCATTGGGTACATCTAGAGGAAGGAAAAGGGAAAAACTTTCAGGACAGATGTTGGGATGACTGTGAAAGATGTGTGGGGAAGGGGATTTCTGATGGAAGCAAAAGTCAAAGCCAAGCGTTGGAAGTGAATGAAAGACAGATGATATATGTATTTTTAGGTAAAATATTTGATGTATTGTATGTTATATAAAAGACATATACACCTGTCTACCTATTCCTTTACAACGCAGGATATTGCTCAAAGTTGCTGAAATGTTAGAATAATGAAGACAAAAATCTGCCTCTTAACGGAGATGGGAGTCAGGAGTTGTTTGCAATTCAGTTCAAGCTCTTTATATTAATCTTTCTGCTTAATGTACATGTCTTTTTGTCAGAAGTCATCTTGTTTTAGTGTGATTTCTAATAAAACTTATGTTCAGACAGGTGGACACCTTGACATGTGAATAACTGACTGGTTCTTCAGGCTCCAGGGCAGAGGTTAACAGTTTCTAGTCTCCCTGGAGGCCAGCTGCAGTGGAGTGCTTTAGGGGTCTATTCTAGCACCTATCCACTTTAATATCTTTATCAATGACCTGGAGGAGGAGAGAAAGTGCACCCTCAGCAAATTTGTGAATAACCCTGAGCTTGGGGTGCAGTCAATACATTTAAAGATAGGGCTGCCACTCAGAAGGTTTTCAACATTTCTGAAAGATCTGGTCTGAATGTCGTGTTGAAAATAGCTGCATTTATGCTATTTCTACTTGTCTTTTCTACTGAAGCAGATTACAGTGCCATAACATTGAAAGAACTGCTGAATGTTCAGTTATTTCTTTTTTCTGATGGGATGTTTTTTTTCTTAAATAAAAACAGTGACTACCTGTGTCAAATCTAAAAGTAATAAAAGAGATCTTTGCAAACTATGAATTTTTCTACAAGGAGATAAGTTCCTCTAGATACTTCTGTTGCTTGTTACCTTAAAGCAAGCCTTTTCAGATAACAGAGTTCAAAAATTCTTGAGCGTATTAAATCCTTCCCTTTATTTCATTCCACTTAGGTCTATTAGCAGCACCCTTAAAAAACAAGCCTGTATTATCTCACTTCTGGGTGACTACAGGTGGTATCTCACAATGTTCTTTTTCTAAAAAAGCCTGTCTCCATTCTGTTTTCACACTTAGGAATGTTCTTCCATTAAGAGTGACCATTGCACTTATTTACGTACCTTACACTAATCATGATCTAAATTACTGCTGTATTTTGTGTTTGTGCTTTCTGTTTAAAGAATGAAAATTTCCTTGAAGAATATACCAGAAAGCTGGCATCTGACAGCAGACAAATGATTAGTGAAAGGAAAAACTGAAATCCATAAGCCTTCATTTCCTGTATCCTTTTTCTTCTGATCTAGAGAGGAAAGTGCCTGAACAATTACTATAAAAGAAGATCCCTATTAAACTGAACATTTAGCCAATGCATTTATAGATATATGGTTGCTCAGCAATGTTTAGCTTCTATTACCGCAGTTTTCCAATGGTACTCTATTTATAAATATCTGAAGATGCAGTCTTAGCTTCAAAGAGCAAGATAATTTAACTAAAATTAAGCAAAGTATGAGGAGAATTGGCAAGAAACTGGTAAGACAGACAACTGATGGAAGATTACTTGTTTCCTTAGTTTTTGTGTATTGAACCATTTACTGCACTTTTTAGAGTGAGAAGTTCTTGAGTGAAAAAGGGAATATAGAGGATTCCCTTCCCCATCCCCATCCCCATAGCTGTATTTAGAAAAAGATTTGAGGAGGTACATATATGAGACACAGCAGATTGGAAAAAGTACAGAAATGGAATTATCTGCCACCTAGAAGCTACGACATGAGTGGAAATCTGAGTCCATTTTGTGTATCTGAATTATGATTTTTTTTTACCCCGTTGCTGTTAAACGTGAAAAAATGGAAATTATTTGGCAAGTCGTTGAAGTAGGTTCCTCTGCATCTGATGGGTAAAGCAGAGTATCTGAGTTATGCTTGCATTACTGTTGATAATCCATGGCCAAACAGAAGATGCTGGAAAGAAAGCATTGTCTTTCACAGAAAATGTAAAGATATCAAAGTGGACATTCTGCTTTTGATGCAAAACGTCTTTCATAGTTGTCATGGCAAGTCATGAGATCAAGACAGTGAACCCCTCTGTTTAAACAGGTTTGGAAAGTAGTTCTGTACATCTATAGACATAACTTTTATGATTTTCATCTAGTGTTCATGCAGGGACAGTGGATTTTTCTCCCATCTGGTGGAATACCCATCCAGAATCACACAGCTGTCTTTATAAGTAATTGCATGAGAACAGACTTCCCCACTAATAACAATTATTGAGACGCTAAGAGGTTAATAACAAATGTGGGTTGTATACTTCCATCAATACACATGATGGAACTCACACGGAAGTAATCTATCAAATTTTTGTTCTGTTCTTCAAACTGCAGAATAAATAGAGAACATGTTGCAATTATTTACAGGGGAAATATTTTCTGTAGATAAGATAATTTTAATCGAGATGCGAGTTATTAAAATGCCAATTAACCTTGATTTTCCCTCTTTTGTTATTATTTAAACTAAACAGAAAATAACTTTGATGCATATCTAGAACTGTAAAACATTTAATGAGGTAAATTGATTATGGAGCTCTAGATTAATTAGTTCAGTCATTTTCTGTCAGTTCTAATTACATAACTAAATTCTCTACATTTGGCAAATATCACATTTAGTATGAACTTTTCTTTCATGGCAATTAACTCAATAGTCAATGACCTTATTTGTGTACACTACTGACTTAATTTATGTTTTGTAAATAGTTATTTTGATTCTTATTTCTCCATAGAAGCCACATCAATTTCAGTTTCTTTTATCAATTCAAGTTGCATTTAAAGCAATTAATTTCAAGGGTATGGAACGTGTTATACGATTAATTATCAAAGTACCTGACAGTCTGCTTTTTCATTTCCTTTGCGCAGGACTTATAGAAAACTGACATCATGGCATCTTTTCTAGCATGAGAGTTGTTTCCCTTCAGCTGCTTTCAGCATACTGGATTCAATTAAGAGCATTCGGCATTCTTACAGAGGAAGGTGGGATACCCACAGCACTGCCACCAGCTGTTTCCTGTGAGGCAATAACCACCTTGCAAGTCATCATTACTTAAACGAATATTCTCTCTACCATCATACCTATCACCACCATCTCTCGCTTTTATCTAGTCCATGAAACTGTGAAATCCTATTATCCTCAACCTAGGTGAAAAAACCTGGTGATATGTCAGCAGAAAATTTCTTCTACAGAGAGGAACAATAGGATAATCTCAGCCATTGCATTCTTCTGTAATTTTGTGGGTGCCTGTGCACTTTCCTCTTCTATTTATTATGATTTGGTGATAAATCTTACTTCTTAACTTTTTTTTACAAAATTCTACTTGTTTCAATTCAAATATAAATATTTGAATTAAAATTTACATTTAATGTAATTATAATAATTGATGATTAAGTAAGTACAATTTGGTTAATCCTCAGAAGAATTATAATCACTGTCAAAGGTGTTCAACTGGCAGGCCAGTCACCTGTTCCCTCTGCCACTGTGAAACAGACCCTTTTTCACTTGTCGTTAGTAACCTGCTCAGTCAAACCCAAACCAGGTTTACAATGAGCATAACATTCCCCAGTTGTTGAAACCAGTGATGACTGACCAGTCTTGCAGGAGCCAAAATTGTTTTGTGAATCCTGTGAGGTATGTTTATTTGCATAATTGGGATACCAACCTGTCAGTAGACTGATGAACTTGAGAACTGATGCTGCATATTTCTTGACTGGAGAAATGAGATCTTTGGTAGGATAGGCATCTTTAGCTGAGCACAGCACCACAAAAATCTGGGTGTTCCATAGTCCTCAGAAATCTTGCTGGCAATAAAAGTATGCAAAAGCTTTACCTTCCTGACTCGTTAAGGAAGGAAACATGCTTCACTGAACTCCATCTAGCCCATTAACATGGGCTACTCAAGTAGATTACGAAGCTTTGATTTTTGTATACTCTCAGTAAGCTACCTCTTTCAATAGTTTGCTAGGTATTATACTGTTTTCTTCTACAGGATTTCAAGTGGCAGCCCCATACAGAGGATACTGAAGTTCACTAAAGATGAAAAATCATAAACAGTAATGACGAGATTCACTTTCACAAAGAGTTTCCAGTAGAGTCTTCAACAAGCTTCTGAACAGATGCAGATGGCAGAAGACTGACTCAGATGCTGCTGTATTCTTTAATTCATCCTGAGTTGGTTCCTAGTGGATATACTCTTTCAAGATATAATTACCTCCACCATCCCACAAGGCACTTCACCAAAACCTTCCAAAACCTCAGTCTGAACTAAGTTTTTGCCCAGATATTGAAAAACAGCACTGTCCTATCCTTTTAGGGCATCCAACCATCAGCAAGATGTGATATACAGTGCTGAAAATAACTGATATGTTGAAGAATTACAGAACGGACATTGATCTACAAACAGGAAGAAATCAACAAAATTTATCAGATTGATGTCTGTTTATGTCATATCTTGGTCAAAGCAGGATGCAGGCACAAACAGGGAGATGATAGCTAGCACCTAGAAATGAAGTTATTTATATCATTAGAAGCTTTACCTGAAAATGTTAAAATCGTGAAAGGTGGTCAACATCTGAAAGAATGCCAGCATCCTCTGATAATTTCTTTGTTTGCCTAAAAACTGTAGGCAGATAAACACTTGTAAGAAAGAGGTTGCAGTCTTCCCATGAGAGGCGCTCAATATTTTCTTAGTGACCTTCACCCACCATGAGGGCTGCAGTAGAATGGACCTATACCACGCAAGAGAATTCAAGGAGTATCTCCATCATTAATTACCTTGGGCAAAGGAGGGTTGGTGGGCTTGATTTCCAAACTGAGAACACACAGGAACTAAATAAAAAAGAAGTAGTTTTAAAAAAACTGACAAATATAGGAGATTCAGAAGTTACTTTGTTTTCAGTTTTGCCCTGGCATTCATCATCTTCCATATATATCAGAAAGAGCGTGATAAAATTTTGTTCCTTTACATCAGAAGAATCTTTCTAGGAGTGGGTCCACTAACTACCTTCATTTCTACATACTTCTGAAAATGAACAACAGTAGGAAAAACCTAAAAAAGTATGGAAATGGAAGCAATAATTCACAGGAATCAAAGTAATCCAAGGAATGTCTTTTCTACGGTTTAACTCATAAACTGAATAAATTACTGTTTTCCTTCACTTTGATGACAGTACTAGTCAGAATCAGTATTTGAGTCACACACTCTGCATCTTGAGTTTTACAGAATTACCTGACACAGACACTTAGTTTTTTAAAAAATCAATAAACAAAACCAAGGAAAGAAGAAACATTTTCATGGTTTTTTTTAGATTTTTCATGTAGGAATTATATTACTCTGCACTGGAAATATGAAGAGCTGTTCTGCCCTAACTGCACCATATATTAGTGTGAGTTGGAATTATGTATGTTTATTAAGAAAATAATTGATTTTCATGCTGTAATACTGTGACAAATTTTTAAACTAAAATGACTATAACAAAGTGAGTAATTTCAGAAAATTTATACCTTTGTGATATAAATAAATAGATAGAGCTATTTTATTCAAAATATCCATTGACATGAATTTATGCTGTAGGTAACTTATCACCCATTGCATTTGTCAGTGTGTAAGCTACCGATGAATCTGTTTTCTACTTCGTCACAGTAACTTCTCTATTGATTAACTGCTTGTCAACCTTACTTATATAAGTAAACAAACCCAAGATGTTACTAGCTTTGAAATAATAGCACATTAATAAATACTAAGACCTCCTTGCTGAATAAGACACAATTTTTAAAAACTGACTCCTCATTTAAAAAAAAATGTGTATTTAAAGCATATAGAAGTCTAGAGATCCTTGTTCAGGATGTTGTGAATACCTCAAAGATATTTCAGAAGTCATTGGTCTTTCTTCTTCATTGAGTACAAATGCCTTTTAATTTGAATGTTTTTTCAGAGTCTAGAAGACTAGATGCAAATAGATTTCTGGTACAACAATGAGAAAAATAATCTAGAATAATCAAACCCCACAATAGTCTTATTCTATTGTTAGAAACTCTGTCTTTGGCTTTTCAGAAACAATGCTCTTTATTTTTTCTAGATAAAATAAATAAAACTGACAATTTTTAAACAATGTTTTCATATCAGGATGATATTTCTTTTGAGCCTTACCAACAAGTACAGTACATTTGAACTGAACTTTTGATCTAATTGTTCCTGTACAACTTGTATTTAACATCTTTGATCTCTGAGTTAGTGATCTAATCTGCTGTATAACTCAGCTTTTATTGATCTGTTCTCATGCTGAGCAAATCAAGTTTCACTTTTATGGGAGAGATTGAAATAGATAGTAAAACTGCCTCTGAGACAGCAGTTTAAATCTGTGCAATAACAGTGGAGGCAAGAGATAAGACTTTTATTACACTGCCAAACTTCACATGAACTCAAAGTGTCATTAAATAGGTATGTGTCATTTGCCACATATATTTATCTTACTAGATAAGTTGGTAACCACCCATTTAGATGCAGTGCAGTTTGCCACATCTTCATTGCCATGGAATCTATTCCTGATACTCAAAATACATTTGAAACATCTTTCCTCTGGTACTTTGCATGCATTTCAGATTTTCTGTTCTCATGCAGTTTTCGAAAAGGTTTTTTTTAACTTCTTTTGCTTGACTAAATTCCAAATGCAATTTTCAATAGTTATACAAGTGGGATGATTTTTAATATGCTAGTCTGTCATGATAAAAGACGATTAATTCTCATATACCCAGAGCTTTTCAATCATGCTCTATAATATGTGAGTTCTGTAATGCCTAATGTTATTATATTACTAAGCATGGAGGAAAATAAAAGCAGTGCAAGTGCTGTATCTCAGCTTGATGTTATTGAGCGTAGTTTTACTTTAGAGGGTTTCCTATTGTGGTATTTTTCACATTGTTCCGTGAGAAGAAAGACCTGATGAGCATACTGAATGTATACGGTATGTGCAATGAGTGACACTTTTCACTCCCATACACAGAACAGTGGTGAAGAAGAAAATGCTTGAAATTAGATTGCCTGATTTTTTTTTTAACTTTAATATTCTGGAGTCAGTTCAAGATTGCTGATTGCACCTGATGAGCTGCATGTCTATCAATTACACGATTCTGGTGAACACTGTCTTCCTATCTGAAAGATAAGCATTTTATGGTATTAGGCCCATGAAACACTCCACATGGAGATCATAAGGGAAAGTTACCCTTTGTTTGCATTGCCTCTACATTCTATTGTATGGATGCATAGGCACTGCAGCAGAGCAGGGTGAGGAGGGAATTCAGGGCAGAATAATCCAGAATTTTATAATCCCTTTCCTTATTGAAATCAATGGGAAAGGGGAAGGGTTGCGAAGAGTCTTCACTGTTGATTGTAGTGAGGTCATATGAATGAAAGGTATGCTCCTGTAAAGGCACATTCACATCAGTCAGATCTATCTACCTGTTACCTTCTGTTGGTAGCTTCATTTTCTGTTAGTAGCTTCATTTTCTCTGAGACAGCTGAAGGACTGGGATTTGCAAACAAGAATATGAACAATGGAGGAATGTGATTCAGGTCTATAATAAACTATTCAAATAAAAATTATACATTATCAACGATATGAACACAATTTTATTTTCTCATAATTTCATATCAAGTGTGGAAAGAATTTACAAGACAGTAGATTGATTATATGATGTGTCTCTTTTAAATTCAGAATTGAAAGGACAGCATTCAAAGGCTGATTCCTTTCCATTCTCACTGCCAAACTCAAACAGACAGTACTTTCAGCTTTCCTTAGGCTGTCATATGGGAATTTTTAAGAATTATCCATGATAAATATCATTAATCGATGTACAGTCTCAAATTACCTAGTTTTAGAACTTCAGTTTGTGGCTGAGACACCAAGACTTCTTGTCTTTGGCAAATACATTTAACATTCATGTATTAGGGCATAATATATTCCCATATATCTTTCTATTTTAGTTATGTAGTACTGGAATGAGGATCAGAGCCATAAGCAGAAGTGGAATAAGAATGTCTGGCTTGTGAGTGGGGGGAGGCAGAGTGTGATGGGCAACTAAGAGGGCTAGAGAAAGTTTCACTCTAAAAGCTAGACAAGACTCAGAGATGATGGTTCAGACTTACAAGATGGAAAGAAATTCAAGATTTCTAGCTCTGCATTATTCTTCTGTCAATATTTACCTGCTTCACCCACCTGTAGTGACTGGGACACTTTAAAGTTGTTAGTTATTCCCTTAATTTGAGAGATTAAAGTCTACCTACACTGTGGATCAGATACATCTTTGGTGAGAGCAGATTGGAAGGGTTTTAATCTCCTTTCTTCCGTCCCGTCATCATCAATCAATGAAACAAATACTCTCCAGTCCTGCAACATGATCACATCTGGACAGACCTGTACAGTCAAACTAAGTCCATAATTTGCCCCGTAGATCTGAGATTTCCAGCCTTATGAAACACAGAACTAGCAGCATAGGTCTTTGCAATCCATCTGTTCAGGGATTTAGCTTGTTTTTTAAAAGTGTGTGAAAGCACACAGAGAAAATGTTAAAAGGAAATGAAATTAGTAAAATTCAATGCTCACCATTGCTACTATTGCTGTTGTTTTAAAAGACCCAGTATCAGCCTGGTCACAGCAGCGCTAATCAAAAGACCAAATGTTAAGGAAAACCAGCAGGATAATTATACTAGGTTATTGACAGTCTTTGGTGTTAGCAGAGTTGAATATGTTTTAACAAAACTAGGAATTTATAAAACTATTTTTCTAGTATCAGA
>Ga0181612_149891_pt1 | contig 14050 bp, 10 predicted proteins | sample HoacroProtozoa21_FD_119630 | JGI IMG/M metagenome (GOLD analysis project Ga0181612, IMG submission 119630) | Hoatzin crop microbial communities from Cojedes, Venezuel. Combined Assembly of Gp0051906, Gp0051904, Gp0051908
AAAGGGGGAGAAGAAGGAAAAAATAGAAAAGGAGAGAGAGAGAAAAAAAAAAGCGCGAGCCGTATCCGTCCTCCGCAGCTCCCAGTCAGTTCCTCTCCAGCCCCCCATTCATAAAAGGCAGCCGAGCATGCGCTCTGGCGCCTCGGTGCCCACCCATTCATAGAGCCGGGAGGCCGCGCAGGCGCAGAAGGGGCGGCTGCCCTCCCATTCATAAAATAGCCATTTTCCCAGGCAGCGGCGGTTGCAGCATCGCGGCGGGCGCTGACAGCGCCGCGCTCGCAGGCCCCTGCCCGCAGCCCCAGCCCCGCTCCCGGCTCTGCCCCGTCTCGCCCCCGGGATTAAGGCGCCTGTGGAGAGATGGTCTTAGCCCAGTTATTCAGAGTAAGTACGAGATCCGCGTTTGCGAGAGAATGTTAAATCTTTTTTTGAGTAGGGAGAAAAGATAAACCCTGCTCCCCGGGGGAAGAGCTTGCGCTCTTCCTAGCTGCATTTGTCTAGTCCCTTAAAGATCGCTGATCACCGGCAGATTTCTGACTGTGACTTCTCCAACAGCAGTTATCTGTAATTACGTATAGTGGATAGCTGCTGGTGCTTTGCAACCTAAAGGGGACTTTGCATTCTGAAGAAATCTGTTTCTTGCAGAATTTGCATTTCTGTTCCTGTGTTTCATATCTATACCTCTTTTCTGCGTTCTTCCATCAACATCTGCATTTGGTGTGCGTATATGGCAGGCAGGTCTCACGATGCTTGCGTTGGGTTTGTTTGCAGGGCTTTTACAGCAGAATAAGGCTCTTCTCTCTGTTGATGGGGTGTCCTCTGCTTCATCCCTTCTTCCTTCCCCAAAAAGGAGCATAAATGTATGGTCACCTGGGCTGACAAATAAGAACTGGTTATTTCTTGCTTTGGAATATGAAAGCTGATCATACGCATTTCCTCTCTTTTCCAAAGCCCTATGTCTTGTTAGCGTCAAGTAGTTCTGAGCTGTCTCCATAATAGGACACTTCAGAGATCAGCCGCTGGTGTGTCAGATCTTTCCTGCACGACCTTTGCTCTTCAGCATTTTATTTCATACAACTGTCTGTCTTTTTTTTTTTTTTTTGGCCTCGGTGCCTTATTCCATCACTGTTCTGTTCCCTGTCTTGCTGTACACTTGGTTGCTTCAGTTTTAAATCTGGATGGATTATATATTTTAAAGGCTAGATAAGTCATAAAAATGTGAATCATTTCATAAAGGTATATGAATGTGTTATGTATGGAGGAAAAGCCTGTCCTGGCTGCTCTTCTCTACCAACTGCGTAGCAAAGATAAGCCAGGATTTTATTTTCTGGTACCAGTCCTGGCGTCACAGGAGAAAGACAAGCCTAGAGACGACATGTTCTGAAAATTCATTATCAGAACGGGAATGGAAAAAACAGAAAGGGGCATATAAAAGGCACAAAGGTCTTGGAGGAAAGCAGGACTGGAAATGCAGACCTTCGAAATGGCAGTGCAAATGAATATCAGCATTAATCACAGGAGGGAAAGGCTTCACTCTTTTTCTTCAAGTGGCCCAAGGGGCTGAGTTCTTGATTTAAATCTTCTATAGCCCCAAGTTCTTCCTTAAAGGGTGAAGGAGAGGAAGAAAGAGAAAAGGAAAAGCATCCCTGAATTACCCAGAGTAGAAAAGGCACGTTTGAGATTCTGTAAAACTTCTTCAGCTGCTGCCCTTCTTCTGTACCATGCTAAGGGTACAGTATGTCAAAAATCAGCTCCAGAATTGCTGCTTAATTAGGTAAAGAGAAACCCAGCTTTCCCCCCTCTCTCTTTATTTTGGGTTAAAGAGTAAAGCTACAATTTGTGCACTGAATCACAATGATCCTGATGACTCGCTTCCCCCTTCTCCATATAAAAATGAATGATAGCAGGAGGAGGGGTTGTTCTCAGTTATTGGAACCCCACTGGGGATGTCTCATTGATAAATGTGCCATTTTCCATGGGCTACTGTGTTTTCTGTTGCGAGAAGGGACTCTACATTGGTATTACAAAATTAAAAGGACTATTTTGGAATACTGCAGTCCTTTAGAAATTCTCCATGAGGTATGTGCAGGGGAGAAATTATTTGTTCTTGTCCTGAAACAGCAAAACAAAAGCTGTTTTCATGGAAGTATGACTAACTCCCAAATCATCCTGGGAAATGCAACATCTCAAAAAGCAATCCCCTCCCTCTTCCCCAAAAATTCTGTTCTTCAGTGAAATTTCACTTCAGTGAAATGAAATTCACAACCCTTGCAACACTACAGCAATAATTAATTCACAGTCCTGACAGTCTTCCAAATATCAACCATAAAAACAACAAATTCATTAACTGCATTGCTATACAATTTTCCAGATTCAGCCCAGTGGTTAAAACTGCCTTTTCATAGGCACGGTGGCACAAATATTGTTTCTTTTTAATTATTTTTAAATGCAATACAATGTATTTCCTTAAGAAAATACAAAATCCTTCTAATACGGTTATCATTTGGTACCATTACCTTAATAGATCATATCTGAGCTTAGTTTTCTGGCCTTAAAATAAATGTTCTTATCCAATAAAAAGCCTTGACTAAGAAATCCGAGTCCCTAGAGATCTGAGCCTTAGTGGGCCAAAATGTGCTTCATTCACTCGCACCATAGGAACAGACTTCGGCTGGACAGAGACAACTTCTTGGAAGTCTACAGGTCTCATTTCCCAGATTCTGAATTTCCATGCTCTGGCAAGAATTTAGTGTCTCATTTTAAAAATGGCAGGTTTCCCTGAGCTTTCTAATTTTTTTTTGCTTGTTACTCGTAGGGAAAATTCTAGCTGCCCTTGCATAGATAAGGCTGCTGAAAAGGGGAACAAAAAGAATTAATATCAATATTTTGTTAATATTAATACACACTTCATGGAAAAGAAGGGATTTTTTTTCTGTTTGAAAGCATTTACAACTTGACTCAAGATTCAGACAGCCTAACTCAGTCTTAATGAACTCCAACATTATATATTATTCCTAATCACACATTAGAAACGTGTGCTTACTGAAAGGTCTCCTTTAACTTCAAGTGTAGTCTTCCCTCATTAAAAGCTTTTATGGAACCTTTTGACTTCCATCAGTGGCAGCGTGTCCCTTGTCGCTCCGGGAAGGGCTGGACAAGAGGATGTCCTTAATGCCAGACACAGGCAACGCCAGGATTTGTGCCTTATCATCAGCTCCTGCTGCACCGGGGCTCGGGGAAGCGAGTCCGCTGGGGAATCCCTCTCGTTGCTGGGGTGGAAGCGAGCCCCTGCCTGGCGCCAGGTTCCTCCCCAGGTCCCTGCTCCGCCGTGCCGGCCCCGCTTGGTGCATGGACTCCATGAAGCCCCATAAATCTGCGCTTTGCCCAAGGATACCTCTCGTGCCAGATACTCGGGCTTCGTTTTCAGTGCACGTCCCAGGTATTTCCCTCTTTTCCAAACGGCTGCAGGGAGGAGCTGGAAGTCGCTGGTGAGCCCTGGCCTTCAGAGCCAGCAAGGCAGGGTTGTGCGCGTCCCCAGGGCGCGGGGTGCAGCTGTGACCAACGCTTTCTGGAGAAGGTTTTCTAGACTGTGTACCCAAACCACCAGAGGAGAGAGATTAGTCACGGCTGTTCTGAAAGCAGTGGTAAATCGGAGGAATTTTGCACTGGTCATTATTGGCTCTGAACAATGTTGACTTGCACAGGCCTTGGAATATAGAAAAAAAAAAAAATATATATATATATATGGCCTCCCTTCACATAACTTCAAAGTACATTGTTTTCAATGATGATAATTTCTTTGTATTCAGATTTATCTGTAAAGATTCTGTTGCTCTTTTAATTTTCTTCCTGTTGCCCAATGGTCTCAGAAATTCACGTGTCCCATATAGCAAAGAAAATGGGCAAATTTCTACAGTACATTTACTGCGGCTATTGCTACAAATATGTTCATCTCATTGAGGCGATTGCTACATCCCTTTCAGAGGCTGTAATTCGGCTTTTGCATGGCTAAGAACAGGTCTAGTACCACGTAACCAAGGGAAGGTGTGGTCCAGCTGCTAGGTGACAAGATCTGGAGGCCTCTGGTCCATCCCCTCACCACCACTGACCCACAGCAAAACTCCAGGCGAGTAGCCTGGGCCTTGCACAGCCCCAGTGCACGGCTCCCACTGGCACCAGTCAGGAAGTTCCTTCACTAGGAGGAGGTAAAGTGACCCCTGATCTGGTACTTGCAGCTTACAACTGCTAGCAAGAGCTGTCGGTGGCTACATTACTTTTCTGATCACACGGGTGGTCTTTCTATTAGCAAACACACTCCAAGCACTGTGTTTGGGGCTTTTCTTTCCTATGACATGTCAGACTGGGCTCTGACGCTTGCACAGCAGCATCTCGTGTTGAAATTTTCTCCATCTTTCCAAAGGGAATTGGGCAAAACTGTGGTACCTTGTACCTGGAGCCGGGTGGACAGGAGGTGGGTCGTGGGAGCATGGTTTCCCATTTTCCTGTTGACTTCACCAGAACCGTGGGCACTGGGGATGTGTCAGAGTCACGCCAGTGCTTCCCAGGGCCAGGATTTGCAGGACTGCTTCCGTGCAGGACCCCATTCTGGACTCTAAGTCCCTTATTTTCATTATTCTTTTGTTACCACATACATCTAGAATGTTATTAAGCACATGAGAAACAACTTCTTAAAATTATAAATTAACAGGTAACTGAGATGACTATAAACATTATATATGTCTGCACTCATTAGGTGTTTTAAGTCAAGATCCATTTTGTTTTTCAGTAACTGGAAGACAAGTTGTCCGGCTCCAATTTGAAAATAAAGATACTAGAACCTTATTGCTTCAAAAATTGTTCTGGAGACATTAATCAGAATGAGCTTTCCTGGGGTTTCTGTGATTTTATCATGGAATTGCCTGCAAGGATGTAGCTTTCGCTAACATGATGTAAGCAAGTCCAAAGTCCTGCTTAAACATAAGATCACTTTTGTTTTAATTTCATATGACTAAAGAATCTTACAAAACTTTCAAGTCGGAAATAATACCAAAACACTTTAACAGTTGGTTTCCTACAACTCTAGGGCTTGTAATTATCTAGTACAACAGTAATTTTAAATTGGCAATATCTCGATGAAGAGCTGAAACAAACACTGCAGCGCATTTGTGAACCTGGCTTTCAAATCCAATTTTACTCCCTTGGAAGGAAGTATATTTTGACTTGAAAATTGTATGTGGTGAGCAACCATACAGTCCCAGGATGGCATGGGGGGAAGAGAAATTTTCTCTACATGGGAGTTTGTTGACATTTCTGCTTTGAAAAGAACTGCATTGTTTTAGCTAACTCTAAAGAATGAATAAATCCCAATGTAAGAACATACTCATGATTTTTACTTCCTGTTGTACAGGCAATTTTCTGAAAGTAGACAATTGCAACCAGTGAATTTGTGCCTACATTAATGCTATAATACGTCTGTAATTACTGATGATCAAAGATTAACTAATTTTGTTCACAAGTATTCTGTATGGCATTTTTTCTCAAAATGCAATCTGCACTCAGACTGGATTAGTGCAGTGGACAACAAAGACATTACATAAAGTTTTGTAGCTTTTGCAAAGTTGTGGTGCTCAAGTATCTTACATCTCCTATTCTGCTTTATCTCTTCTTCTATTTTTCTTTTTTTTTAAATATACAATTTTCTTTAAACGACAGATCTTGTTGTATTAAAGCTGCCAGTCTGAGCAGTTCATTCAGTATCTGCAAGCAGTGCCCACCTGCCATTGCCATTAAGAGCAGATCTGCTCACAACACCGGCATGGCGAGCTGCAGTCCTTTCTTACCACAGCAGATGAGCCCTACAAGCAGAAACGTTCTTCCTTAGGGGGTGTGACATTTGCAGCTCACCTCTAGTAGCCATCCCCTTCTTGGCCGGGCAGGCTGGCTGCTGCAGGCGGCTTCAGGCGCTCTGGTTAAAGCGGGGAGGGGGGCAAGGGGAGATGGACAGCTCAGCCTGTTCTTTCTGGCCTTCCTTCCCGACCGAAGTGGCTCACGTTTCTGACCACTGCTACTCAGGGCTTCTCCAGACCCACAGTGGCCAGTTCCACATGCCCTATGCTGAATTAGGTCACGTCAACATCTGAGCGAATGCAGCAACTGCAAGATGCAGTTGCCCGCTGTGAACCCCACCTTGCTCACCTGCACAGGCCTGCAGAGGCAATGCAAGAGTCCCACGGTTACACCTCTTCAGCTCTTGTCCTTTTGCAAGGTCTTCAGTTCTGCCAGGTCACCCCAAACCCTAATTTTGATGGGACACGTGGCTGGAACAGGAGGTGCAGCTTCAATGATCCCGATGCTGCTGCTCAAGGCAATGTCATCCTTGCTGGCTCCTGCATGCATGATGGGTTCCTGGTGGAGAGGGAGAAGAGGAAGTGAAGAAGGGCATGGTGTCCTGCTTCTGCACTGAGAACGAGCTTTCCTGCTGCTGAACGGACATCTTACCTCATGATTGTTTATGGCAATAGCTGGTATCCTTACATCTGCCTGCAAACTGACTGTGTTTCAAAGGATGACCTGCTTGTATTGTTCTCGTCATCCTGGAACAGTTTCAGACTGGTTGCAGCTGCATATCTCCCTCTGGGGAACACACCAACCAGAAAAGGTCAAGTTCTGATGCCTTTGGGATCATCCAGGGAAGTCACCAGGATCCATCCATGTACCCAGGCAGGCACACGTCAGCCTGCAAGACTTCACGGGAGCAGTCTGGCTTCTTGACTTGCTTCTGAGCCGGCACAAGACCTTAACCTGGGAACTTCCCTGCGTTCCTCTTCTCTTCTGTGAGAGATGGTGTGCTGTGTGCGAACACAGCGACTTAGTACCCTTTGCTGAAGACTTTCTTTCCATGGGATGCAGACTTAAAGCAGAAACAGCTCGGGGAAAGATGTGCTCAAGGCATGTACCAGTGGAAGCACCCAGACACAAAAACTAAACCAGCCACACCATGAAACATTGTCATTGTTGTCATCTGGGTAGATCCCAACCGAAGAGAACCTCCCTGCAGAACGAACGCCACCCGGCTCACTCTCTAGTTCAGCACTCGAGATGTTTGACCTGGATCTGTCACCAGCAATGTTAACTCGCTGCTGAAACTTCCGGTGACAAGACCATCAGCAGCAATGTAGTCACGGTCCTCGGAAAATTCCATAAATCTCAGAAATTTACATCGCTTAAGCATAGCTCTGAACGTGAGGGCAGTTAACTGTGGCAGCTCTCTGCTCAGGATTGAGAAGGCAGGGCAAAAAATGAGGGACCATGTGTAGCACTAGCCCCAAAAACTGTTGTGGTGTGTATCTATAGTGTTTTAAAGGCGGTCTTCAGCAAGAGAGATGTTGTGTCCGGAGCAGGGATCTGGGAATTAGGAGAGCTGAGTCTTATTTGGCTGTTTTCGCCCCAGAGGTTTGACCCAAGTAGATCTTGTGCCCAAATATCTGCAGGGTGCTGGAGTTCACCATGCCAGGGCTTCCATTCCCCTTGCTCTGCAGTAGTTTGTGTGCTAGGCAATTTGAAACAGTATCATAAGAAAAATAGATGATGAATAATTTTCAGCATTAATTATTCCAAAGTGTGGAGTTTAGTCCAGGGCTCATCTCCTTTCTGTGATAATGGTAATCAGGATTTCAGAGTTAATTATCTCAGTTAAGCCATCTTTTAACATCTGCCTGCATATGGCCGTGTCTGTGTAGCGGGGCTCTGGGTGTTTTAGGAGTGCCTGTGGCTGTAATCCGTCTCCAGATTAACCCGATGACATAGCTCCCGTGTGATGTCATCAGCAGTCCTGGACCGTTGCAGACCGTGCAGCTACAGAGTTCACGTGAAGCCTCAAAGCCAGCTCCTGTGCGCAGCCCCTGTCCCCCGCTCGCTGCTCGCCGGGGCCAGGGGCTCCCCGTGCGGAGCCGCCGGCGGTGCCGATCGCCCTCGATGTGCCCCCCGGGCCCAGGGCTGCCACATTGGGGACAGCCAGCGTCAGCCCAGCCTCCCTGCGTCGGCTGCTGGCGCGCCGTGCGCCTCAGAAGAAATCGTGATCCAGAGCTCCAGGGTAAACCGACAGCGAACGGACCGAACTCCGGAGACTCGGTAGCAAGCGGGGCTGAGCTCGGGCCAGAGCAGAGCCCCGCGCTAGAGGTTATTTCAGAATTCCGGAGGGGCAACGCTGGCAGCGACGTGCAGGAGCGGACGGCGAGGCCCGTGCCATCGCTCAGCGTGCCGTCGGCTCCTCCAGCTGCCTCCCACCCAACAGCAGCGCTGCCGCGCTGACCCTGCCAGCCAGCGGCTGCATCTCTCTCCTTCAAAAAACCAAACAACTGCAAAATCAAAGTCTTCCTGCAGGCACAGCCCCTGGCTGATACAGAACTGGCTATTTTGCCAAACTCTGGCTCGCGGCAAGTACTTTTTGTATCGCCACACTGGATTCTGATGCACAGAAGAAAACTGATTATTTTTTCTTCCCTTTGCATACCCCGTGGTTGTCAGAATCATTGCTTCTTTTTTTAAAATACAGTAAATAGGAATAGATGCTTTAAAAACTCTCTTGTTTCTCGAGTCAGGTTGTCAATGAGCTATGAATAATGAAAAAAAAAAATTTTGCATGACTGGCTAAGACCCAGCAGAGAATTTTAACTAGTGAAGAGCAACAGCGTGAGGACTGCATTGCAATAGTCATCATCGCTGCTGGATGAAGCACTTCTGCCCGCTGGCCTTGCGCAGGGTCGAGCCGAGCGCGGCAGGCAGGACGCGGTGCCGGCATGGGCCGTGCTGACCACGCGCGGCTGCGCTGGCCCCCGGCCGGCGGCCCCCCTCTCCCATTGATCTCCGGAGAACTGGCAGATCTTCAGCTCCTCAGATGCCAAGTGATCTATCAAAGCAACGATTTACAAATATAATAGTGGACTCTAGTAACATTTTTTCAGTGGGCAATAACGCGCTTCCCTTTCTCCTTCCAAAAATGCACAGTTAGTTCCTGCTCTGATTTTTGTAGCGCTGTGTTAAGCGGGGGGAGGCAGGGAGGAGATGCTCTCGCAGAAGTGCATGCATTGACTCTCCCGCACACGCTTCTCCTCTGTGACTTGGCTGTAGCTGGGTGCAGTTTTTCCTGATTTTTTTTTGGATTGCTGTAATATTAAAATCTTGCATGCTGTTGGAAAAGATTAATTTGTCTGAACACAAACAGCTGGCAGTGCCTTAAGCTGTTCACGGTTTCCTTTTTCTTGATACCAGAAGCTCTTCCCCTCCTGTAACTTGCTCTGAAGCTTTACTCACCGCTTCTTTAAACTGATCTCCAACGTTATATTATTTATGAATAAAGGTCACCCCGTGAGGAAATGGCACATCTACCAGAAAACAATGTGCACTTTCTAAATTTGAACCAAGTCGTTTCCGTTCTTTGATTTAAGTTTAGTTACTTCCTGTGGTTTCTTGTCCTACGCCGCCGCTGAATCTCTGGATTGACTCCAGGATAAATTGCACTCTTTCAATGAAATTAGAAACTGCGGCAAGAGGCAGCTTAGCTGGAAGAGCTAGTAAACAGCACTTTAACTAAATATTAGTCCACTTAGTGTTTTGACGAAGAGTGCCTAATTACCGGCGCGAGGTGACCTGTTGGGTCTGACCCGGGCGTGCGCTCTCCCCGCGAGCCCTGCCCGTCCGCTCCCACGCTGGTCTGCACCTGGCCGAGCTGCGGAGTGAGAGCTTCCACCTCCCGCGGGAGGGCTGAGAGCAGCCTCGGCGACCAGCGGCTCCCACCGAGACGGGACGCTTCCCCACCGAAGCCGAGCCACCCTCCCGCAGGCACCGTCTGGGTTAGCAAGGAGGAGCGCTCAGCCCCGAGCATCTCTGTAGCAGGCAACGCTCCTGCAGGAAGCCACGATTTTGCATCAGGTTTTTTACGGATCAGGGTCAACCCCCAAACCTTAGATGAGCTATTTTAGCCAGTTTGTTGACAAAAACGCATGTGAATATACACCAGTAACCCTAAGATGTGCTTTCCCTCTGTAAAAATGATGAACGGGCGCTGTGGGAGCCTGCAGTGACGATAGCCCTCCCAGGACCGGAGGAGCTATATATGGCCAAGGTTGGGGGAGGAACGCAGTAGCGAAGGAGGACTGATGCACTTTATACCAGAGCAAGTGCTCTGACTCCTTTGGACACAAGTTCACATCGTAAGCCCTTCTGACCTGCCTCAGCAAAGAGCCCTCTTTGGGCTGGGATTGCAGGGTAACTCAATAACACGCGCTCCTTCTCTCCCCCGCCCCTTTTCTTTCTCCTTTCCTTCCCCCAGGATACTTAAGAGCAGATTGTTCACCGTTAATTAGATTGCTTTATCAATGGAGCCCCGGATTCCCCACAACATCACCGTCGTCCCCAACTCTGTGATGGTCCAGCCCTTGCTGGACAGTCGGATCCCCTATGGGCGCCTGCAGCATCCGCTCACCATCCTGCCGATCGACCAGATGAAGACAACTCACATAGAGAACGACTACACCGACAACCCCACCGCTTCCCAGCTGGCAGCCCAGAAGCGTCCCCGAGGCCCCCACGAACTGGTCTTGACCAACCAGCACCTGCAGCGCTGCGAGCAGGATGTCACCCACCCCTGGATCTCCTTCAGCGGGCGCCCCAGCTCCATCAGCAGCAGCAGCAGCACGTCTTCAGACCAAAGGCTCTTGGACCACATGGCCCCGGCGCCCGTGGCGGAGCAGTCGTCCCCCAGAGCGGTTCGCATCCAGCCCAAGGCGATTAACTGCAAGCCCCTGGACCTGAAGGGCCCCGTGTCTCAGGAACTGGACAAGCACTTTCTGCTGTGCGAAGCCTGCGGGAAATGCAAGTGCAAGGAGTGCGCGCTGCCCCGGACTCTGCCGTCGTGCTGGGTGTGCAACCAAGAGTGCCTCTGCTCGGCACAGAACCTGGTCAACTACTCCACCTGCATGTGTCTCGTCAAGGGTATCTTCTACCACTGCACCAACGAGGACGACGAGGGCACGTGTGCCGACCACCCCTGCTCCTGCTCCCACTCAAACTGCTGCGCCCGCTGGTCCTTCATGAGTGCCCTCTCCCTAGTGCTCCCGTGCTTGCTCTGCTACCTGCCCGCCACCGGCTGCGTCAAGCTGTCCCAGAGATGCTACGACCAAGTGAGCCGGCCCGGATGCAGATGCAAAAACACAAACAGCGTCATCTGCAAGGCGCTGCCGGAGAGCAAGGGGAGCAGGGCAGAAAAGCCCTTTTGATAGTTTGGGGGGACGGGGAGTGGGAGGACGCTCCACGGAGCGGGGGGGCGTTGGCCCCTTTTGATAACCTGTGTTCCGAGGATAACGTTCGCCTTTTGCCTTCGGAGAAAGCAGAAGCAACTGTTTCCACAAACTGAAGCACTTTGGGTTATTCAGGGTTTTGGAACTGGTCAGAATTTAAATAGATGGGGCCAAAGGAGGAATCTTAATACTGTAGAGTGAAGGCTGAAAACCTATGTATACCATGAAGTACAGCTGTGTAAAAACTGGTTTGGACGGACGGACGGCTGCTCACCATGCCTGCATACCACGAGAACCGTTAACCGCTCGCTTGGCAGGCACGGCCGCACAAGCAATGCCCGTTCCCGGCTGCAGAGCTGCATCGGATTCCTCGCATTCAGGGTGGGCTTCTTGTTTTCGCTTTGCTTCCAGACTCCGGTTTGCTACCCGCAGCCTGCTGAAGGGGACGGGTTACCTCCCGCCTTCCCCACCCGCACACCGGTAGAAGGGCCAGCTGCACACAAAATACGTGTTTCTGAGAAGCCTTCTGCGTCCCTCAGAAATTTTGAGCCAGAAGTAAAGATCAAGTTCACTTCTTTAAGGGTCCCTTAACATTAAGGCATGTCGCTTTCTTTGAACCCACCTGGCCACGCTGATTTGGACCCTCGTTTTTAAAGCGAGACAGTAGCGGGGCTGCTCCCTCCCCGGGAGGAGCAGCGGCAGGAGGCATTCAGGCAGTTGCACCGACAGCGCGTCGTTGGGGCCGTAAGCTGATCCGTAGCGTCAGGTTTCACTCAGTGGGATATTAATTTCACACCACCAGTGCAAGCCCGCTTCAGAAGGATGTTGGCCCAGTCCCGTCTCCCCAGCGCGTGCTGGCTCCCCCAGTCCTGCAGCGAAGGGACCTTAACTCGCCCCACAGAGTTCAGATGTTCAGTGTTTGTTTCTCTAAACCTCTCAAGCTCTGTTAAGAAGTCACAAAAACCTAAGTGTGGGATACACATAGGTGTATTTTTATAGGGATATCAATCCAGTACCTCCTTTCCTGGAACAAGCTCTTCTTTGCTCATTAAATACTGAGATTTTTTTTTTTATTTTTTTTTTAGTCTTGGAGAAGAATGGCATTTGCCTGAAGCACAGCCCATTCCTCCATCTCTATTGCTGCTGTTCGACTTTTGCCTCCTCTGTGCAGAAGTGGGTCTTTTTAAATGTAAAGAATGCTTTTAATGTTTATTTTATTGTTAACAAATGCTAGGGAAAGCCAGGGGAGGGAAGAGAGCGTGTTTAAGAAATTTGCCCGTGGGTTTTGGTAAGTGGCTATCGTGGGCTTTGTCCGTGCACTCATCCTGGGGCCGGTTCCGCATTCCCTGCGGACGCAGTAACCCCCTTCCCTTGACAACTGCAAGGTGCTAAACAAAAATCTCTGTCCAAACATGCAACACTGTAATAAGTAGGTAGGTACTTGTTGCATGCAGAAAACTGATCTAGTCTCTTTTATTTTTAATTAGAGGAAATTTCCTCAGTAAATGCACAGCAGTGACAGTGAAATGTCATCTCTAATTAGATAAGCAATAGGCAGAGCTCCTGTAGCACTTCCAGGAATCCCCTTTGCTCGGTTGCAATACAGTTGCTGCGTAGGGGTTGGCAGGCGCGTACTGACGGGAGTTCTGGTGTCTTTTGTTTGAAGAATTCGTTGAACCCGGATGACTTGGCGTTTAGTTAAGCTTAATTGTAGATATTTATTGAATGAAGAATTTGAAAAAAAAAAAAATCGATATTTATAACGTTTGCTAGCTTGTATATGGTAAACCATAGGAAAAGGGATACTACGTCTGTCACCAGATACCAATTCCTATCGTTTATCCTCGTGTTGACCATATGGGGACACCAGAAAGAAGGAAGCAGGTGAGGATCCAGAGCTGTATATCTTATCTTGCACAAATGAGAGGGGAAAGGGTAAAAGGAAAACCAAGCCCCAAGTAGCTGAACTGCTGGCTGAATGTATAAGGTATTGTATTTAATACGAGAAACCTTTTTCCTAAGATGCAAACAGGCTAGAAAATGCAGCAGGAGAGGCATTTGCCTGCTGCCCTCCTCTGCTGGGACCATCCGTACCCAAATGGCCTCCACCTAGGGTTGTTTTGCCTTTTTGACCCTCTGTCCTTGGCTGTTCCTGGGGGATCTGTGCTGCAAATCTGCAATAGCAAAGCCCGTGGTTTAGACGCATGGTCCTTGCAAGCAAACACGACGCTGGAGTGGTCGCCACTGTGCCAATCTACACTCATGTATATACACCCAGCCATCCCGTACGGATTTCCTGTCATTGTACATAGTTGTAAACTATTTCTCTGTTGGTTTCTTTTAATATATATATATATATATCCTGCTATGGTGTAAGCCGGTCCCGTGCTGGAAGACTGTAAAGCGTTAGTGGATGTGTTAGAGCAGTGGTAAATGTAGCAGCGCATCCCTCCCTCTGCTCCTCAGCCTCCTGGCACAGCGGTCGGACGCTGCTCCGTCAGCTCCTGGCCCCAGGCAGGGCCAGCAAGGCGCTGAGCTCTCTGCAGAGCGCCCAGAAAGGCTCGGGGTCAGCCGACGCGGGGCTGGCGGAGGGTACGTCTCCGGTCAATAATGTCTCTACTCCCCTCTCTTCCCCCACCCCAACACCTCCGTTCCCCCATCCCATTTGAAGGTACTTGGGTCTCCTGCCACCCCCGAGACCCGCGACGGGCACGGCGATGCGTCAGCTCAGCCCCCGGCGGGGCGCGTGCCCGGGC